>WNGJ01015387.1_pt1 | contig 13270 bp, 12 predicted proteins | sample 5400611 | NCBI WGS metagenome assembly WNGJ01 (sample SAMN13153375, study PRJNA577476) | soil metagenome | isolation source: 40 cm soil or saprolite under Garry oak tree replicate 1 | place: USA:California | collected 2016-06-15
AAGGCCGGCGCCATCGGCTTCGCGACATCCACGCTCGAGCAGCACAACGGCGAGCACGGCATCCCCATGCCCTCGCGGCTGGCGGACGAGAAGGAGATGCTGGCGCTCACGGGCGCGCTGGGCGAGGCCGGGCGCGGCGTCTTCATGCTCACCAAGGGCATGACCTCCACCATTCCCTGGCTCGAGAAGATCGCGGGCGCCAACGGCCGGCCCGTCATGATCGCGGCCATGTTCGTGGACCCGGGCGATCCCCAGCGCGTCTTCAAGGAGCTGGGCGAGATCGAGCAGGCGCGCAGCCGCGGCCGCGAGCTCTGGGCGCAGGTAGGCTGCTTCCCGCTGGGCATGGAGTTCACGCTGCGTCACCCCTACCCGCTCGAGGCGTTGATGGCGTGGCGGCCGGCGATGACGGCGTCCGACCCGTCGCGCTACCGGCAGATCCTGACCGACCCGTCCTTCCGCCGCGCGCTCATCCACGAGATGGGGCAGCCCGGCGTGCCGAACCGTATCAGCAACGAGAACTGGGACTACCTCACGGTGATGGAGGTGGGGAAGCCGTCGCTCCGGCCGCTCGAAGGCAGGACGATCGGCGAGCTGGCGCGGGAGCGGAAGCGCGAGCCGTGGGACGTCTTCCTCGATCTCGGGCTCGAGGACGATCTCGACACCATGTTCGACTGCCGGCTCTTCAACACGGACGAAAAGAAAGTCTCGGAGCTCCTGCGCCATCCCTGCGCGGCCATCGCGCTGTCGGATGCGGGGGCGCACCTCTCCTTCCTCTGCGACGCGGGGTTCGGCCTGCATCTCTTCGGCCACTGGGTGCGCGAGCGCGGGGACATGACGTTGGAGCAAGCGGTGCGCGCGGTGACGAGCACGGTGGCGGACGCGTATCGCATCAAGGACCGCGGCCGCATCGCGCCCGGCGCGTGGGCGGACCTGATGCTGTTCGACCCCGTGACGGTGGGGCGCGGCCCGAAGCGCCGCGTGAATGATCTGCCCACCGGCGCGTCGCGGCTCGACACGCCCGCGGTGGGCCTGCACGGCGTGTGGGTCAACGGCGTCCGAGTGGCGGACACGCGGGGGATCATGGCCGATTGCGGGAGGCCTGGGCGGCTGCTGCGGCAGTTCAGCGCCTAGCCGGGGGCCAACCGTATGTAAATGGATACTCCTGTGCCTGCGTCCTAGGGGGGGCGTGCAGTTAAACGCCCTTTGAAGGGGCACAGGAGGAAAGCGCTATGCATCGATTCACGTGGCTCGTGGGGGGCGCGGTCGCGACCGTCGCGCTATGGGCTCCCATGGTGGGCGCCCAGGAAGAGGATCAACGGAGGGACTACTCGCAAGGCGGTTGGTCGAGCAACCGGGATATCGGTCAGGATCGGCGCGATGTTGCCCGCGATGTCGGGGACATCCGGCAGGACGGGCGCGAGATCAACCGCGACAACCGCGAGATCTTGCAGGACCGCCGCGAAATCGCCCGCGACAGGCAGGAGATCCGCCAGGACCAGAGAGAGATCGGCAGGGACGAGCACGAGATTGCTCAGGATCGCGCCAGGCTCCGCCAGGATGTGAGGTCCGGCGACTGGCGCGCGGCCGCCACCGACCGCACCGAGCTGCGGAAGGACACGCGCGAGCTCTACCGGGACCGCCAGGAACTCGGCCGGGACGAGCGTGAGCTCCGCAGCGACCGCCAGGAATTGCGCCACGACGTCAGGGACCGCAACCAGGATCAGCGCGAGCTGTACCAGGATCGCCGGAATCTCGCCGGCGACCGGCGCGATCTTCGTCAAGACTACGGGCGTCAAGACTCCGGGCGTCAAGACTCCGGGCGTCAAGACTCCGGGCGTCAGGACTCCGGGCGTCAGGACTCCGGGCGTCAGGACTACCGGAACCGCTACACGGACCGGCAGGATGTCCGCCAGGATTACCGAAATCGCTTCACGAATCAAACGCAGGACTGGAGCACGGGCCAACACCCGGGCTACGGTCAGACGGGCTCCGGCCAGCACTCGGCCTATACCCAGGCCCCTCAGGGCTCCGGCCAGCGCCAGGCCTACACTCAGGCGCCTCAGGATTCCGGCCAGCGCTCAGCCTATTCTCAGACTCCTCAGGGCTCCGGCCAGCGTTCGGCCTACACCCAGGCGACTCAGGACTCCGGCCAGCGCTCAGCCTATTCTCAGACTCCTCTGGGCTCCGGCCAGCGTTCCGCCTACACCCAGGCGACTCAGCCGGCTACGCCAGGCCTTCCGGCGCGAGCCCACGGGGCGCCGGAATGCAGGCACGCGCCAGACGGTAAATCACGCCGCCCCTAGCCGGGTGGAGCGCTTCGCGGCGCTCCGCCCGGCGACTCAGTAAACACATCGCATGTCGTATGCGTCGTACCGGCGAAAGGCGATCCAGGGCCGCATGAGCTGCGGCACCTGCGACCCGCATGCAGCAAGCCCGAGGTGGCAGGGAGGATACGCCAATGCTTAGAAAGTTAGTGATCGGCGGGGTCGTAGCCGTCGCGGCGCTCGTCGGCTCGGCCGGCACCGGCCACGCCGGGGTGAGCGTGGATCTCGGTATCCATTTGGGAACTCCCCCGATCTTCGAGTCGGTGCCGGCGAGCCCGGTCGAGTACGCTCCGGCCGTGGGGATCAACCTCTTTTCCTACGGAGGGGAGTTCTTCGTCTTCTCCAACGGCGGATGGTACGTGAGCGCTGGACACAACGGGCCTTGGGCCCAATTGCCGCCCCAGTACGTTCCTCGGCCTATCCTCGCGGTACCGGTGCGGTACTACCACGAGCGTCCGAGAGAGTGGGCACATTGGCGCCACGAGGCGCCACCCCGCTGGTCGCCCTCATGGGGCAACCGGTGGGAGGAACGGCGCGCCGAGCACTCTCGCGCCTACGCGGATGAGCGTCGCGGTGAACGTCGCACGGCGTACCGCGACGACAGGCGCGGCGACCGCCACGATGGCTACCGGGACGATCGGCGGTAGCCTAGCGGCGCAGCTCGGTGATGCTCCGGATCGGCGTCCCGTCCTTGCGCGCGACGGGACGCCGCGCCGGGGCCGTCTGATCGCCGAAGGTCGGCTGCCAACAGGAGTGTTTGCCGGCGCCGCCGACGACGATCACCGAGATGTCGTCGGGTGACCGGACGATCGGCAGAAGAGTGTCGGGCGAATCCACCGCGCGCCGCTGGTCGATGTGCAGGCGCCGGTACTCCTCGCCGAGCCGGCCGAGCGGGAAGCGCGCGTGCTCGAAGACGAACTCCTTGACCTGCCGCTTGCTGTAGCCGTCGCGCGCGATAGTGGCGGCGTGCTCGGGCCCGAGCGAGAGCAGCGGGTAACCGAAGGCGAGGAGGTTGTTGCTGCCCGCCTGGCCCATGGCGCCGGCGATGATCTTGAGAATCCCCACTCCCGTGTAGCTGTAGTGGTCCTGGATATTGTGCGGGCCTTCGCACCCCATGGTGGTGACGGTGCTCACCTCGGCCGGGAAGCCGTGCTCCACGTGGAGGGGCTCCCACGGGTTCTCGGCCTCGTTCTCCGCCACGCAGTAGGCGATCTTGGCCGGGCTGCCCTGGGTCGCGCGATCGCCGGTGCCCGGCAGCCCCCCGCCCACGTTCATGAGCAGGAGTCGCACGGCGCGGCCGATGGTCATGTTCGCGCGAGAGCCCTGGCCGAAGGCGTTGTAACCCGCCTGGATGCCCAGCTCCCGCGCGATGGGACCGTTGACGATCATGAGCGGGGCCACGGGATGCGTCGTGGCCTGGACCGAGTCGAGGTTGAACGCCGGGTCCGCCAGGGCTTCGATGGCGGTGATGACCACCGGCAGGTACTCGGGCTTGCAGCCGGCCATGACCGCGTTCACCGCGATCCGCTCGACCGTGGCTTCGCCCTGCCGCGGTGGCAGGACCGCGATCACGTCGCGCGGATCACGGTCCGTGAACCGCAGGAATTCCCGCACGTCCTCCTCCGTCGGCGGAACGATGGGCAGCCCGTCCGTCCAGCCGCGCTCCTGGTAGAGACGGTTGATGGCTGCGTAGGAGCCATCCAGGCGGAAGGTCTTGGCCGCGGGACCGGCCACGGTCATGCCTTGGTCACCGCGGCGACCACGACGTCGACGGCGAGGTCCGCCTTCTTCACCACTTCCTCTTCACGGATGCCGCCCAGCGGATGCGGGATGAGCGCCAGCGGCAGCGCCTCGAGGCCGCGATTCCTGGACTCCAGCCTGGCGAGCTGCTCGAATTCCAGCGTCCCCATGACGACGGTCGGAATGCCGTGCTGCTCCAACACGATGGCGCCGTGGATACTCCACGACGTGCACGACCCTCAGTCGGCGCTGCCGACCAGGACGAAGTCGCACGTCGTCAGGTCGGCGAGAATGGCGGGCGAGGGTGGCCCCGCGATGCCCTTCTCGCGCTTGATGACGTCGCGGACGCCGTAGCGCTCCTTCAAGCGCTGGACCACCGCCAGCATCAGCGTGCCGGCGTTCGCCTTGCTGTTGTCGAGGATGCCGGCGCGCGTGCCCTGGAGGCTCGCAAGGCGCGGGGCCAAGCCTGCCCTGAGAATCCTCGGCTCGGCGGTTGGGTCGTAGAGCAGGTCACCAGTGTCGCTCATGGATCGATCTCCCTCTCTCGCTGCATGCTCTGGCTGCATAGCTCGCGGTCGACGCTCACGCCACGACGCGTAGTCTACCACCGACCGTCCTGTGCTAGGTTTGGGACGATCACATGAGGATCCCGACCTGATCGCCCTCCTGCTGCTCTACTCGATCACGATGTTCACGGGCGCCACGCTGCTGTTCGTCGTGCAACCGATGGTGGGCAAGATGATCCTGCCGCTCCTCGGAGGCACCCCGGCCGTGTGGAGCACGTGCATGGTCTTTTTCCAGGCCGCGCTTCTCGGCGGCTATGCCTACGCGCACGCGAGCACGGCATTGCTCGGCGTCTCGCGCCAGATGCTCCTGCACGTCGCCCTGCTCGCTCTGCCATTCACCGTGCTGCCCCTGGCCGTGAACTCCGCCCTGCTGCGGGGCGGCGAAGCGAACCCGGTCCTCGACGTGCTGCTCCTGCTCTCGCTCTCCGTCGGGCTGCCCTTCCTCGTGGTCAGCGCCACCGCGCCGCTCATCCAGCAATGGTTCACCCGCACGGGCCACCCGGCCGCCCGCGATCCCTACTTCCTCTATGCCGCGAGCAACCTCGGCAGCATGCTGGCCCTGCTCGGCTATCCGACCCTCATCGAGCCGCGCCTCCACCTGCGAGGCGACAGCTGGCTGACGCAAACGCACCTGTGGACCTTCGGGTACATGGCACTCGCCGCGCTGATCGCCCTGTGCGCCCTCGCGCTGTGGCGGCGAAGATCGGAGCCCGCCGGGGGAGAGTCGCTGCGTACATCACGACGGACATCGCCGCCGTCCCCCTGCTCTGGGTGCTGCCGCTCGCCATCTACCTCCTGAGCTTCATCCTGGCCTTCGGCCGCTGGCCGGCGCGCCTGCATCGCCTGGTGGTGGCGGCGACCGCTCCGATTGTCCTCGTCGTGTTCTTCCTCATGCTCTCAGGATTCAAGCAGCGGATCTGGATCACGGTGCTCTGGCATTTCCTGCTCCTCTTCGTCGTCGCCCTCGCATGTCACGGCGAGCTGGCTCTCACGCGCCCGGCAGCGCGCCACCTGACCCAGTTCTATCTCCTGCTCTCGGTGGGCGGCGTGCTCGGCGGGATCTTCAGCGCCCTGATCGCGCCCGCCGTCCTGAACCGGATCGCCGAGTACCCGCTCGTGATGGCGCTGGCCTGCCTGCTCGTGGTCCGCCCCAGGCGGCCACCGGCAGGGAGACTGCGCGGCTTCGCGGAGGATGTGGCCCTCGCGCTCGCGGTCGGTGTGGCGGGACTCGTGCTTTTTTCCGACCTCGTCACCCTCCGGCTCGACACCGCCTTCTTCACCCGGCTGCTCAGGATCCCGTCCGCGACCGTCGCGGAATGGATCACGCCCGCCGAGGGGACGGCCCGCAAGCTCCTGGTGTACGGCACGCCGATCGCCGCGCTTCTCTTCCTGCGGCGGCGCCCGGCGGCCCTGGCGCTGGGCCTCGTCCTCCTCTTCGGCGTGGGGGAATTCGTGGACGCCCGGAACGGCAACCTGATCCTCCAGGCCCGGAGCTTTTTCGGAGTCCTGCAGGTCTCGCGTGACGACGATCTCTCCGGCTACACCGAGCTTCGCCACGGCACGACGCTTCACGGCCAGCAGAGCCTGGATCCCGCGCGTCGCGCGGAGCCGCTCGCGTACTATCACCGCGGCAGTCCCCTCGGCCTCGTGATGGCCGAGCTCGAACGGCGCAGCCCGGTGCTTCGGGTGGCCGTGATCGGGCTCGGGGCCGGCACGCTCGCCGCCTACGCGCGGCTCGGCGACGTCATGACGTTCTACGAAATCGACCCTCTGGTGCGCGACATCGCCACCAACCGGTTCTACTTCGCCTATGTGCCCGACGCGATCAGCCGGGGGGCCACCGTGCGCATCGAAATGGGCGACGCGCGCATCCGCATGGACCAGGTGCGGAAGGAGCGGCCCGGGGAGCACTACGACCTCATCGTGGTGGACGCGTTCAGCTCTGACGCGATCCCGGTGCACCTGCTCACGAGGGAAGCCTTCCGTCTCTATGTCGGGATGCTGAGCGTCCGCGGCCTGCTCATCCTCCACCTCTCGAACCGGTACCTCTCCCTCGAGCCCGTGGTGGCGAACCTGGCCGAAGACGCCCACCTCGACGGCCGGCTGCTCCGCCACGATTTGTCCCCGGCCACCGAGGGCGCCAGCGCCTCCACCTGGGCCGTGCTGGCCCGCACGCCCGAGGCGTTCGGTGACCTCATGCGCGACCCGGGCTGGACGGACGCGAAGCTCGATCCCAACCCTCGCGTCGGCGTCTGGACCGACGACTTCCACAACCTGCTGGCGATCGTCAATTGGTGAGGGTACGATAGGCGCCGGCAGCCACTCCTCGGCGCAAGGAGCTTGAAGCGTGAACACCAAAGACCGCATCACCGGCGTCCTCTCTCCCGTCGTCACCCCATTCAAGGCCGACCTCTCCCCCGACCCGGAACGCTTCATCAGGCAGTGCCGCTGGCTGCTCAGCCAGGACGTGGGGCTGGCGGTGTTCGGGACGAACTCGGAGGCCAACTCGCTCTCGACCGACGAGAAGGTCGAGCTGCTGGACCGGCTGGTGGGCGCCGGCGTGGACCCGGCCCGGATGATGCCGGGCACGGGCTGCTGCGCGCTGACTGATTCGGTGCGGCTCACCGCGCACGCGATGAAGCTCGGCTGCGGTGGCGCGCTGATGCTGCCGCCCTTTTACTACAAGGGCGTCTCGGATGACGGGCTCTTCAGGAACTTCGCGGAAATCATCGAGCGGGTGGGTGACCGCCGCCTGCGCATCTATCTCTACCACATCCCGCCGGTATCCCAGGTCGCGATCACCGTTCCTTTGATAGAGCGGCTGCTGAAGGCCTACCCCGGCATCGTCGCGGGCGCCAAGGATTCTTCCGGCGACTGGAACAACACCAAGGCCTATCTCGACAATTTCGCCAAGCAGGGCTTCGACGTCTTCCCAGGGAGCGAGACGCTCCTGCTCCAGGGCATGCGGGCCGGCGGCGTCGGCTGCATCAGCGCCACCGCCAACGTGAACCCGGGGGCGATCGCGCGGCTTTTCGCGACGTGGAAGGCCGAGGACGCCGACACGCAGCAGGGGAGGCTGAACGAGATTCGGTCGATCTTCGCCAGCCACCCCATGATTCCCGCGCTCAAAGCTGCCATCGCGCACTACGGTGGCGACGCGTCGTGGGCGACGGTGCGGCCGCCGCTCGTGGAGCTGACGCAGGCGCAGCAAGCTTCACTCACGGCGGACCTCGACAAAGCCGGTTTCGCCATGCCCGGCCTCAAAAGCTAGGAGGCTCTCGTGATCACGCTCATCGTGAACGGTAAAACGCAACGGGTCGACGCGCCCCCGGACATGCCGCTGCTGTGGGCGATCCGGGAAAGGCTGGCGCTGACGGGCACCAAGTTCGGCTGCGGCATCGCCCAGTGCGGCGCCTGCACGGTGCACGTGGACGGCCAGCCCGTGCGCTCGTGCATCACGCCGGCGGGCGCCGTAGTGGGAAAGAAGATCACCACGATCGAGGGTCTCTCGGCCAAGAGCGATCACCCTGTACAGAAGGCCTGGATCGAGCTCGACGTGCCCCAGTGCGGCTTCTGCCAATCGGGGCAGATCATGGCGGCGGCGGCGCTGCTGGCGCGCAACGGCAAGCCGACCGACGGCGACATCGACGCCGCGATGGCGGGCAACATCTGCCGATGCGGCACCTACCAGCGCATCCGCGCGGGAATCCATCGGGCCGCGCAGATCAAGAAGGGAGGCGCGTGATGGCCGCCTCCAGGATCGCCCAGGGCAGGATCAGCCGGCGCGCCCTCATCAAGGGAAGCCTCGCGATGGGCACGGGCCTCATCGTCGGCTTCCACCTGCCCCTGGCCGGCGGGAACGCGCCGCGCGCGCAGGCAGGCAGCCTGACGCCCAACCAGTGGGTGTCGATAGACCGCGACGGCCTCGTGACCATCGTCAACTCCGTGGTCGAGATGGGCCAGGGCTCTCTGACGACGATGCCGGCCATCATCGCCGACGAGCTCGACACCGATCTCGGCAAGGTCCGCGTCACCCAGGCCCCGGCCAATCCAAAGCTTTACGCCAACCCGGTCACGGGCGCGCAGGGCTACGGCGGCAGCCGCGGCGTGCGCGACCACATCGACATGCTCCGCAAGGCGGGCGCGGCCGCCCGCGAGATGCTGATGCAGGCCGGCGCCAACGAGTGGGGCGTGCCGCTGAGCGACGTGGACACCGATCTCGACACGGTGGTCCACAAGCCGAGCGGGCGCCGCATGCCGTACAGCGCGCTGGTGGACAAGGCTGCGCAGCTGCCCGTGCCCCAGAATCCCCGGCTCAAGAAGCCCGAGCAGTTCCGCTACATGGGCAAGCTCATGCATCGCCGCGACACGCCGCTGAAGGTCAATGGCTCGGCGGTGTTCGGCATGGACGTGGTCGTGCCGGGCATGCTCATCGCCTCGGTCGAGCGCTGCCCGGTTTTCGGCGGCAAGGTCAAGACCTTCGACGCGACGGCGGCCAAGCGGATCAAGGGAGTCAAGGACGTCGTCCAGGTCACGAACGGCGTGGCCGTGGTGGCGGATTCGTTCTGGACGGCGCAGCGCGGGCGGAAGGCGCTCAAGGTCGTCTGGGACGAGGGTCCGGTGGCCGCCGTCTCGAGCGCCAGCATCCGCCAGGGATACGTGGCGGCCGCCGCGCAGGCGGGACAGGTCGCGCGCAATGACGGCGATGCCGACAAGGCGCTCGCCGCGGGTGTCAAGACGGTCGAGGCGGTGTACGAGGTGCCCTTCCTGGAGCACGCGTGCATGGAGCCGATGAACGCGACCGCGCTCGTCAAGCCCGGATCGTGCGAGATCTGGGCGCCGACGCAGAGCCCGGGCAGCACGCAGATCACAGGCTCGAAAGTCAGCGGCGTGCCCGTCGAGAAGGTCATCGTCAACACCACCTACCTCGGCGGCGGCTTCGGCAGGCGCGGAGAGCAGGACTTCATTCTGGACGCGCTTGAAACCTCCAAGGCGGTGGGCGCGCCGGTCAAGGTGATGTGGACACGTGAGGACGACATCCAGCACGGGTTCTACCGCCCGGCCACGTACAACGTGTTCAAGGCCGCGCTCGACGGGCAGGGCACGCCTGTGGCGTGGTGGAATCGCGTGGTCGGTCCCGGCATCCTCATCCAGAAGGGGCGCGCGCAGGCCGGCACCATCGACGCCGCGGCCATGGAGGGCGTGCGCAACATGCCCTACGACATCCCCAACGTGCACGTCGAGTGGGTGAACAAGGACTACGGCGTTCCGCTCGGCTTCTGGCGCTCGGTCGGACCCTCGCAGAACGGCTTCATCGTGGAGAGCTTCGTGGACGAAATGGCGAAGGCCGCGGGCAAGGACCCCGTCGAGTTCCGGCGGGGCCTCCTCGGCAAGTCACCGCGCCACAAGGCGGTGCTCGAGCTGGCCGCGGCCAAGGCGAGCTGGGGCTCGCCGCTGCCGGCGGACCGCGCGCGCGGCTGCGCGGTGATGTTTTCGTACGGCAGCTATGTCGCCCACGTGGCCGAGGTCTCGGTCGCTTCCACCGGCAAGATCAAGGTCCACAAGCTGGTGGGCGCCATCGATGCCGGCTTCGCGGTCAACCCGGACCAGGTCAAGGCCCAGATGGAGGGCGGCGCAATCTACGCGCTCACGGCCCTGCTCTACGGAGAGATCACGATCGATCGCGGGCGCGTCAAGCAGTCGAACTTCGACAATTACCGGATGCTTCGCATCGACGAGGCTCCCGAGATGGAAGTCCACATCCTGAATTCGGGAGAGGCCGCGGGCGGCCTGGGCGAGCCCGGCGTGCCGACGGTCGCGCCAGCGGTGTGTAATGCGATCTTCGCGCTGACGGGCACTCGGGTCCGCAGCCTGCCGATCCGGCCCGACACGCTCAAGCGCGCGTAGCGCGGGAGCGGTGCAGCGCGTGCCCTATTGGCTCGGCGGGCCCGGGGGCGGCGCCGGTGGGGTGGGCACCCAGATCCATTGGTAGGCGACCGTCACGCCGTCACCCTGGAGATGGTAGCAGCCGCCGACGTAGCAGACTTCCCGCTGGATGGAAGGGGCCGCGGTGAGCTGCTGCTGCTGATAGACCGGTTCCGAGTAGGCCGGATAGGCGTACGGATAGGGATAGTAGTACGGGTAGGAGTACGGGTAGGAGTAAAACGGGTATGCGAGCGCCGAGCCCAAGAAGACCCCACCGACGAAGCCGGGCCCGAAACAGCAGCGATGGAAGCCGCCGCCGTGGCGAAAGCCGTGATGGGATCCGCCGTGGGACCCGCCACCGCCACCGCCTGCTCTCCCTGCGGAGGCCGGGGCGGCGAGCGCGAGGGAGAGAATCCCTACCAGCACAACCGCAAGAATCTTTCGGATCATGGTGCACCTCCGCCAAGCGACCTCTCTACTGCGCCAGTATACCGCCACCGTCGGCCGCGCACAGCCCGAGCGGGAGCGGAACAACGCGGCGGCAACCGCTAGCGTGAAGGCCCTGGGGGAGGCGGCGGCGGCGACCCGGCGGGCGGCGGCGGCACCCCCGGTGGAGGCGGCGCGGACGGCGGCGGCGCGGACGGAGGCGGCGGGGGCGGAGACGCCGCTGACGTGTACGCGGGCTGTCGTGCCCCAGGAACCGGAATCTGATTGCCTTTGGCGTACATGCACTGCATGTACGCGATGTCGTAGCGCCTCTGCACCGAGGAACCGGCGCCATACGCATTGCCGGCGCCCACTGCCGTCCCGCCGAGAAGTCCGGCGCCCGCGCCGACGGCCGCGCCGGTAGCCGGGCTGCCCGCGGCGGCACCGATGGCCGCCCCGAGCCCGGCGCCGACCACCGTGCCGACCGCCGCGCCTGTCACGGCGCTGGTCGTACCAGCTTTGTTGGGCGTGGTGCCGGTTTGATACAGCGCCCACTGCCGGCAGTCCGCGTCATCGGCTCGGAACTGTTCGAAGTTCCTCCCGTTGCCCGGGAGCACCATGACGCTCGGCCCAGTGGGCACCGACGCGCACGCCGTCAGAAGGAGCGACGCGCCAACCGAGAGGACCGTCCTTCTCGCGGTCACGGAGCCCTCGGTGGAACCTTCACCCACGCCTCAGGGCAGCTCTGTACTTGTGGGTAATACCCTTGAGCGCTCGGGCAGTAGTACCAGTAGGCCGAAGCAGGGGGCTCCGTTTCCTGCTGGACGTATGTCGTGGGTTGCTCGACGATGACCTGGGTGGGCGGATACGGCGGATACCAGTAGGGAGGGGGCGGGTACCAGTAAGGATACGGCGCACCCCACCAGAACGCGGGGCCGACCCCGACAAACACCGCGCCCCCTCCATGATGCCGCCAAGCGTGACTCGGTGCGGCAGGCAGGATCAGAAGCCCAGCCACCAGCATGCCCACGAGCAGCCATAGCCATTTCGGCCTTCTCATGACCGCCTCCGGCACAGTAGGCTTCGCATCACGATCAGCGTACAGCCAAGAACCCCTAGACGCTACTTCAAGCGGCGTATGTCGGCGGCTCGGCAGAACTCGCGCTAGTCGACCTTCGGGTGGCGCGTGTGCCAGTCCGTGAGCGACTGGTACGCCCGCGCGGCCGCGAGGACCGTATTCTCCTCCCACGCGCGGCCCATGAACTGGATGCTCGTGGGCAGCCCGCGCACGCCGAAGCCGTTGGGCACGCAGACGGCGGGTAGTCCCGCCCCGTTTCCGATGGCGCCCATCACGTCCTTCGCGGTGGCGCGGATCGCGCTCCTGAACTCTTGCCCCAGCACGGGCGCCTCGTTGATCCGTCCCGGCGCCACCAGCGCGTCGAAGTGCCGCAGCACGCGGTCGATCTCCCTCGCCATGACGGCGCGGAGCCGTACGGCCTTGAGATAGTCCTGCGCGAGGATGGCCTCGCGCGCATAGGGCGTATAGCGGTCCTCGGGCGCGGTCAAGCTGGCGATGCCGCCCGAGCCGATCAGGTCCTCGAAGGCGCTCACCGCCTCGACCTGGAGAATGGTCCGCGTGATCTGCTCGTACGGCAGGTCGGGCAACGTGACCTCCTCGATCGTGCCGATCTTCTTGAGCACTCCGAGGGAGCGGGTGAAGTTCTCCGCGACGGCCTCCTCGCACCCCTCCGTGACGCTGGGGATGAGGCCGAAGCGGAAGCGCTTGTCATCCATCGTTTCATAGCGGTACGGACGCTCGCTCGCGGTGGGATCCTTCGGATCGGCGCCCGCGATGGCGTCGAGGACGAGGCCGCAGTCGTCGGCCGTCTGCGCGAGCGGGCCCAGCTTGTCCAGACTCCAGCACAGCGCCATGGCTCCGTGGCGGCTCACCCGCCCGTACGTCGGCCGCAACCACGCGAGACCGCAGTAGCCGGCGGGCGAGAGGATGGAGCCCCACGTCTCCGACCCGATCGCGAAGGGCACGAGCCCGCTACAGACTGCGGCGCCAGACCCGCTTGATGACCCGCCCGTCCAGGCGTTCGCGTCCCACGGGTTGACGCACGGCCCGGTGAACGAGGCGGTGGGCTGGCGATAGCCCATGCCGCCCGCGAGCTCGATCATGGCGAGCTTGGCCACGAGCACGGCGCCCGCCTCCTCGAGCCTGCGGATCACCGTGGCGTCGAAATCGAAATGCTGGGCCTTGTAGGGCGCCGCGCCCCATGTGGTGGG
>WNGJ01017824.1_pt1 | contig 13270 bp, 7 predicted proteins | sample 5400611 | NCBI WGS metagenome assembly WNGJ01 (sample SAMN13153375, study PRJNA577476) | soil metagenome | isolation source: 40 cm soil or saprolite under Garry oak tree replicate 1 | place: USA:California | collected 2016-06-15
GGGACGAGCTACAACGCCGTGGCGCAGACGGTCGATCCGCACGTATATGCCAACAACAGCCTCGACATGAGGGGGGGATTCGGGTCGACCCGCTTCTATGCCAGCGCGTCCAACATCACCGAGCCCGGCGCGATCCGGTTTCTGCAGGGCTTCCGGCGGAACTCGTTCCGCGCCAACGTCGATCAGGCGCTCGGCTCGAAGTGGAACATCGGCCTGCGCACGACCTACAGCCGCAGCACGCAGGACGGCCTCAATCAAGAAGGGGGGGGCCAGGCGTTCTTCCGGCTGACCCGCGTCCCGGCAATCGTCAACGTGGAGCAGCTGGACGTGCTGCACCGGCTGTACATCCGTCCCAACCTGCAGGGCGGCGGCTCGCAGAACGAGAACCCGCTGTACTCACTCCAGAACACGCAGCGCAGCGACATCACCAATCGCTTCATCGGCGGGCTCACCGTGCAGTACAGTCCGGTGACCTGGTTCAATCTCCAGGCGGACGCGGGCTACGACCGCCGCAACGTGGACTTCACGCAGTTCAACGACAAGGGATTCCGGACCACGACCAGCACTCCCACCACGAACAATGGGTCGGTGTTCAAAGGTACTTCCGGACAAGAAGCGGTCGACGCGAGCGTGAACGCCACGTTCAGGCACCAGTTGCGGTCCGACCTCCAAGCACACTGGAGCCTCCGCTACCTGTACGAGCAGCGGGACAGCACGATCGAGGTGGGTCAGGGAAACTTCCTCTCCGTCAAGGGCGTCACATCCCTCGGCAACGCGACCCAGAACCAGGCCGTGGGTTCGGCCGCGACGAGCGTCCGAGGGATCGGATTGTTCGCCGGTGCCGGCCTCGACTACAAGGATCGGTACTTCCTCGAGGGACTGGTCCGGCGGGACGGCAGCTCCTTGTACGGTGCCGACCACCGGTGGCAGACGTTCGGCCGCGCCTCGGGGAGCTGGCTCGTGATGCGCGAGCCGTGGTGGCCGCTCCACCAGGTGAGCGAGCTGAAGCTGCGCGCGTCCTATGGCACCGCGGGCGGTTTGCCTCCCTTCGTGGCCCAATACGAGACCTTCACGATCACGAACGGCGTGCTCGCGTTGGGGGTCCTGGGCAACCGCAACCTGAGGCCCGAGGTGCACCACGAGCTCGAGCTGGGCGCGGACCTGGAGCTGTTCGGTCGCTTCGGGCTCACCGCCACGTACGCGCGCTCCAGGATCGAGAATCAAATCCTCCCCGTGCCGGTATGTGCGTGCACGGGCTATACCAGCCAGTGGCAGAACGCCGCCACCCTGCTCAACATCTCGCACGAGCTGTCCCTCAACCTGCCGTTCGTCCAGCGCCCCGACGTGTCGTGGTCGATGAGCGTCGTGTACGACCACAACCGCTCCTGGGTCGCCAAGCTCGGCGTGCCCGCGTTCTTCCAGGGAACGATCCTGCAGGGCACGGGCTCCATGTTCCAGATCAAGGAAGGGGAGCTGTACGGCACCATTTACGGCCATCAGTTCCTGACGACCTGCAGCCAATTGCCCGCCCCGTTCACCTCCCAGTGCGGTCCCGGCCAGGCGTTCCAGAAGAACGACGAGGGGTGGATCGTGTGGGTGGGCGCCGGCAACACCCCCGGCATGGGTATCACCAACAACTTGTGGGAAACGCAGCTGCCCGCGTCGCAGGGCCCCTGGGGCGTCGCGATGAACTGGGGGATGCCGATCCTGCTGCGCGGCGACCCGAACAACGCCCAGTCGGCGCGGGTGGTGGCGCTCGGGCATGCGCTCCCTGACTTCCGCTTCTCCGTCACCCAAAACATCCAGTGGAAACGATTGAACGTGTACGCCCTGGTGGACGCGTCGATCGGACAACAAGTCTGGAACCAGGGGCTGCACTGGGCGCACCTCGACTTCCTGTCGCACGACGTCGACCAGGTCGGGAAATCGGTCGCGACGGCCAAACCGATTGGATACTACTATCGAGCGCCGGCGGTGGATGGGTTCAGCGGCCTGGGGGGGTTATACGACCAGCTGATGCCCAACAACTACTCCGTGGAGGACGGGAGCTACGCGAAGCTGCGCGAGCTGATGGTGTCCTACCACCTCGGGAAGGTGGGCGGCGTAGGGGATTGGGGCATCAGCGTCGTGGGCCGTAACCTGTTCACGATCACCGGCTATCGCGGCTTCGATCCGGAGGTCGGCATCGGCACGTTCGCGCCCCAGCCCGGGGCTGCCACCGTTCTCGGAAACAGCGGCGGCCAGGGCGCGTCGGGAGCGATCAACGCCGTCGACGCATTCTCCTTCCCGAACACCCGCAGCTTCACGCTCGGGCTCACGACCAGCTTCTAGGGGGAGCGATGGGACAGCTTCGTCAGGTAGCGCGCGGGCTCGTCGTTCTCGCCGTGGCTGCGTGCACCGACCCGCTGGCGGTGGGGAATTCCAACCAGCCGGATCGGAACAGGGTGTTCACGAATGCCGCGGACCTGGAGCAGTTCGTGTCCAACATCTACACGAACGTGCATCAGGGGACGCTGGGCGGCGCCGCGGTGCTGGACGGGGGTGCGAACGACGGCCTCCAACCGCAGCTGCTCGTGGCGGGAATGGAAAACGTCTCCGGTCTGGCGAACTTCGCGATGGGACCGCGGGGCAATATCCCCCGGGCCGGTATCCCGAACACCCGCGGGTCTACCGGGAACGCGGGCAATTACCGCGACTGGGAGGTGGAGCATCGCGCCGCGCGCATGGGTGTCCTGGCGATCTCGGCGCTGGGCAAGCTGACGCTCGGTTCGCCGGGCCGGGATGCGCGCGCTCGCGCCTTCGCCCGCTTTGGGCAGGGTGTGGCGCTCGGGAACCTGGCGCTGGCATATGACTCCGCCTCGATCCTGACCGAGAACGACAACCCCGAGGCCGATGCCGCCGTGATCGTGCCGCTCTCGGACTATCAAGCGGTGATGACCAAGGCGCTCGGGTACCTCGATTCGGCGATCGCCGTCGTAACTGCGGACCCGAGCGGATTTCCCCTGCCGAGCGGGTGGCTGAATGGCAACGCGCTCACCGCGGCGCAGTTCATCCAGTTGTGCCGGTCCTACCAGGCGCGGTTCCGGGCGAATGTGGGCCGGACGCCGGCCGAGCGGGCCACCGCGAACTGGACCACGATCATCGCCGACGCGAATGCGGGCATCACGGCGGACTTCCAGATTACGATGGTGCCGCCCCCTGCGGGCGGCTGGGACATCTCCTGGATGATCCAGCACTTCGCCACCGGCTCCGCCAATTGGCACCAGATGTCGCAATTCTGGCTCGGCATGGCTGACACATCGGGCGCCGCCAATCCGGCGGCTGGGTACGACAACTGGCTGAGCACGGCGCCGGCGAGCCGCGTGGCGTTCACCGTGGTCACCCCCGATCGGCGTTTCCCGCAGGGTACGACGCGGGCGGCGCAGCAGACGAATTCGCCGACGCCCACGGCGCCGCTGGCGTTCACCGCTACCCCCTACGTCCGCAACCGCCCGTCCGGGGAGGACCAGCCGGGTGACCCGCTCGGCATTTCGCAGTACGACTTCTACCGCCCCCGTGCTTTCGTCAACGCCAGTCGCAACGGACCCTACCCGATCATGACGGCCGCGGAAATCCGGCTGTACGCGGCGGAGGGGTACATTCGCACCGGGAACATCCCGCAGGCTGCGCGGCTGATCGACGTATCCCGCGTGGGCAACGGGAAGCTGCCGGCATTGGACACGACCGGGGTGGCGCTGCCCGACACGTTGACGGCAGTCCCGGGCGGGACGGGGTGCGTGCCGCGCGTGCCGGATGTTGCACAGGGTTACAAGCGCACGAAGTGCGGGGCCATCTGGGACGCGCTCAAATGGGAATACCGCATGGAGACCGCGTACACGGGCTACGGGATGTGGTTCTTCGCAGGGCGCGGTTGGGGTGACCTGCCGCAGTACACCGCTCTGAACTGGGCGGTGCCGTATCAAGAGATGGACGCGCGCCGCAAGCCGTTCTACGGCGTGGGCGGGCAGGGCGGGCGCGACGCTGCCGGCCCCGGAAACTACGGTCTGTTCGCGGGCGGCGTGTACTAGCCATGCGGTCGCCACGACTCGGTTCGTGGGGCTCGGCGCTGCTGCCCGCGCTGGTCGGCGGGTGCTACACGTACGCACCCCTCCCCACACTCGAGCCGGTACCCCAGACCCGGGTCGCCCTCGTCCTCTCCGACGTGGGTCGCGTGGGGGCCGGTACCAGCATGGGGTCCGGGATCGCCCGCGTGGAAGGGGCGCTCATTGGGGCGACCGACAGCGAGTATACGCTGCGGATCGCCGGCGTCACCGACATTCGGGGTCGGGAGAGCCGTTGGAGCGGCGAGCAGGTGTCGTTGCGACGGACCTGGGTGGGTAACGCCTACGAGCGGCGTTTCTCGAAGCCACGAACCTACCTGCTAGTGGGGGCCCTCACGGCGGGCTTCGCGACGTTCGTCGTGACCCGGCATCTCTTTGGCATCGGTTCGGCCGAGTCGTCGGGCGGAGGTGGGGGGAATCAACAGTGAGGTCAACCACTTTTCCATGAGGGCGAGCGCACCATGAATTCCTTCCGGTGTTCGTCGGCGTCGGTGTCCCTGCTCGCGCTCCTGGGCGTCGCGTGTAAGCGCGACGCGACCTTTACCGAGCCCATCCCGCCATACGCGGCGATCAACTTCGTCAACGCTATCCCCGACACCAACAAGCTGGCGTTCCGCGTGGTGGACATCGTGTCGAACGCCGGACTGTACGAAGCGCCCTTCCGGAACAGCAGCACGTTCCCCGTCGGGATCGAGGCGGGCGCACGGCACATCAGGGTGTTCTTCGACACGACCGACGTGGTTCTCGCCCAGACCGTGATGTTCGATACCACTGTGACGCTCGCAGCGAACGAGCACTACGGCTTCCTCCTGACGGGTTTCTCCCGTACCGGCCAGAGTCCCCGGCTTCACAGCGTCATCCGGGCGGACGGGATTCTTGCACCCCCGGGCGCCGGAAAGTTCGCGATCCGGATCGTCAATCTCGCGCCGACGCTGGCAGGAGCCGTGCCGGCGATCCCGGACACGACGGTGCACGTAGACGTGTTTGTGCGTTCGATCGGCAGCCTCCCCGGGGGGACCGCGGAGGCGGTCAACTTGGCGTACGGCGACGCGTCGCCGTACATGGTGCTCGACACGGGTCGGTACCGGGTGACGCTCACGGCGACGGGGACGGCAGCTCCGGCTATCCTCGAGGCTGCGGTGCCCCCCGGCTCGGCGGCGACGACGAGTCAGGATGCGATTGCCGGATCGTCGATTGCTGGGTCGATGTGGCGAACCGCTCTGGGGGAGCCACCGACTCGGTTGTCGGGCGCACCGGTACCAGTGCGAGCACGGGCGCCAATCTGGGAGATGTCATATTCGTTTCCGGGGCCACGCAACCGGAGTACAACGATTGGCACGTGGTCATCAGCGTTGCCGATTCGCTGTCCTGCAATCCGGTCAACGCCGGGGACACGCGGACCAAGTGCGTGGCCGCGAATGTCGTCGCCACGACGCGGTTCCGCTTCAAATACCGGATCGCGGGTACGCCGGCCTCTCCGGCTACGGGAACGCCCGTGTTCCGTCTGTATCCGCCGTCGTACAGCGCGTCGGATTTCACAATTCCGTATGTCCTGTACGTGGTTGACAAGCGGCCGTAGAGGAGAACCCGCGGGAGTCTCGGCGTGCATTGTCAGAGCGGCACAATTGTCCTTAACGTGGAGCGCGCCTAGCAGTTTGTAGAACAGCGTATTCTGTCTCGCACTGATCGTGTCCTGTCTGCCGTTGGGCACGGGTGCGTATTCGACATTCGGGCAGTCAAGCCAGGCTATCGCGCAGAGCAACGGCGACGGCCGGTACACGCTAGCGCGCGTTCCCGGCGGACAGCTCGCAGTGCGGGCCAGCGCCGTCGGCTACGGCGCGGCGTCGCGCGTGGTCACCGTCAACGCCGGCGAGACGGCGGTCGTCGACCTCGCGCTGGCACTGTCGCCGTTTTCGCTTGACGAGGTTCAAATAACCGCGACGGGGGATCAGGCGAAGCGGGAGGTAGGAAACTCCATCGCCAGGATCGACGCTCCGAAGGAGGTCGAGAAGGGCAACATCCCGACTCTGACCGACCTTTTAGGCTCTCGCACGCCCGGCGTGGAGGTTCTACCGGGCACGTTGACGGGATCGCCGTCGCGGGTACGCATCCGCGGCACCAACAGCCTTTCCTTGAACAACGAGCCGGTCTACGTCGTGGATGGCGTTCGGATCATCAGCCAGAACCGCTCTTCATCGGTCTGCGACGTCGGTTGCTCACCGCCGAGCCGAGTCAACGATCTCTCCCCGGATGAGATCGAGTCGGTCCAGGTCGTGAAGGGTCCATCCGCGTCGTCGCTCTACGGCACCGACGCCGCGAACGGCGTCATCGTCATCACGACGAAAAAGGGGGTGGCGGGTCATACGCGGTGGAACGTGTACGCCGAGCAAGGGCTCATCACGGACTACAACGATTATCCCACCGCGTATCGCGGGTGGCGCAGCACCACGTTGGATACCACCACGGCGCATAACTCGCGGCCCACCAACGGCACCCAGTGCATCCTGACGCAGGTCGCGGCGGGCACCTGTACGCAAGACAGTGTCACGTCGTTCAACCCTTTCAACGATCCGCAAACGTCACCCAACGCTCTCGGGCACCGGCAGCAGTACGGCCTTCAGGTGTCGGGAGGGTCCGATGCGGTGCGCTACTTCTTCTCGGGCGAGTGGGAGAATGAGATCGGCCAGCTGAAGATGCCGCCGTTCGCCGTGGACACGCTGTTGCACGTGCGGCAGATCGGGGCGGTACCGGACGACGAGCTCCGACCGAACGCGTTACGACGGACGAGCGTTCGGGCGAACGTCCAGGCAAATCTGACGCCTCGGATCGACGTCCAGGCATCCACCAACTTCATTTCAAGCACGCTCCGGGTGCCGCCCACCGACAACAACACGACCGGGTTGCTCTCCAACGCCCTGGGCGGGCCCGGTAACAAGAACAACGGGCACAACGGATATCGGCTCTTCACTCCTGACTCGATGTTCGCCGAAGCGATTGGGCAGGACATCAACCGGTTCATCGGCAGCGGGACGGCCAACTGGCGGCCCACGAGTTGGCTTGCCGTGCAGGCGGTCGGCGGGATCGACTATACCAGCCGGTTGGATACCGATCTCTGCCGCCGCAACCAGTGCATCAACTTCGTCGGTACTTTTGCGGACACGCTCGGCTACAAGCAAGACAACAGGACCAGCTTCTTCCAATACACCTTGGACGTCCACGGGACCGCGTCCTTCACCCTCAGTCCGACCCTTACGTCCAGGACGACGGCGGGTGTCCAGTACTTCAAGAACAACAACAACCTCAACCTCGCGTTCGCGTACAACCTGCCGCCGACCGCGACGACACTCACGGCCGGGGCGGTGCCGTCGGTGGCCGAAAGCACGACGATCTCGAAGACGCTCGGCGGGTTCGTCGAGCAGGTCTTCGGGTATAGAAATCGACTCTACGTCACGGCGGGCCTGCGCGCCGACGGGAACAGTGCCTTCGGGTCGACCTTCAAGGCGGTTTACTACCCCAAACTCGGCGTCTCCTATGTGATCTCGGAGGAGCCGTTCTTCCCGAAGCCCCGCTGGCTCACGAGCCTGCGCTTGCGCGGTGCGATCGGCGCGTCCGGCGTCCAACCAGGGGCCACCGACGCGATCCGATTCTTCCTGCCGACCACGGCGAGCGTCAACAGCTTGGACAATCCGGCGATCATTTTCAGCGCCATCGGGAACCAGGGTTTGAAGCCGGAACGCGCGCGCGAATACGAGATCGGCGGGGACGCGACCCTGTTCGATAGCCGCGCGTACCTCGAGCTCACTTACTACAACAAGCGAACCAAGGATGCGCTCATCGCGATCCAGCAGCCGCCGGGGGCGGGCGGGCCGATCACGCGTTTCGAGAACATCGGCTCGGTCGTGAACCGGGGTATCGAGGCGCTGGCCAATCTGCGGGTGATCGAAACGCCGGCCTTCGGCTGGGATCTCACGGTCAATGCCGCCTATAACACGAACTTCGTGGCTGACATGGGCGATGTGGCGGCCATCATCGTCAGCAGCACCACGCAAGACCGCGTCGGGTACCCCGTTAACGGTTGGTGGCAGCGGCCGTATACCTACAAGGATCTGGATGGCAACGGGATTATCACGGCCAACGAGATCACCGTCGCGGACACCGCCCAGTACGTAGGGTACGCGAATCCGCGCTGGGAAGTGACGTACACTACCGGGTTCGACCTGCTCAACAAGCGCCTGCGCATTGTCGGTCTGTTCGATCACAAGAGCGGCTTTTACCAGCTCAACGGTACCGATCGCATCCGCTGTCAGTCCCGCAACAACTGCCGTGGCCTCGTCGATCCGACGGCGCCGCTGTGGGAGCAGGCGCGAGTCGTCGCGCTGCGCGAGACCCCGTCCGGTACGCAATGGGGCTTCATCGAGAAGGCGTCGTTTCTCCGGCTGCGGGAGGCGTCGGCGACGTACGAGTTCCCCGCCGAGTGGGCCCGCGCGTTCCGGGCCGAGCGGCTCAGCTTCACGGTCGCGGGCCGGAATCTCTGGAAGAGCACCGGGTTCAGCGGCATCGACCCCGAGGCCAACTACTTCGAAGGCGCGACCGGGGTCGTGAGCAACTTCCAGACCGCGCCACCGCCGAGTTATTGGACGTTCCGTCTCAACGTGGGCTTCTGACGCGACGGCGATGGCACGATACCGGACAACGACTGGAAAGGGGACTAGCGTACCATGACTCGCAACATCACTTCTCGGTGGCTGCCGCTCGCCTTGGGTCTGATCGGCTTCACAGCGACGCTGCCCCTCTTGGGGTGCAAGGACTTTCTGAGTGTGACCGACCCGGACATCATTCCGCAGGTGAACTCCGCTGCCGGCGCGGTCGCGCTTCATGACGGCGCCGTGCTGCGGCTGGCGCAGGCCGTGAGCGGTACCCAGGGTCCGGACGCGCTGTTCCTGTTCGGAGGTCTCCTGGCGGACGAGTGGCGTTCGGGGGACACGTTCGTGCAGCGCAACAACCAGGATCAGCGTATCTGGGATTTGAGCAACACGTTCAATGCGGGGCCGTTCCGAAACCTGAACCGGGTCCGCACCCAAGGGTGGGCCGCGATTAACGGATTGCGTACATACTTCCCGACGCCACGTACGAACATCGGCCGCATGTTCGCTTTCATCGGGTACGTTCAAACCTTGATGGGGGAGCACTACTGCAACGGCATTCCGCTCGACAGTATCGCCGGCACGACGATCGTCTCTGGCACCCCCATTTCCGATGACTCCGTCCTCGGATTGGCCATCGCGAGCGCTGACTCGGCTCTCGCGAACCTCGGGGGCGCGGATAGCGCGCGAGTGGCGAACTTTGCCAAGGTAATCAAGGCCCGGGCGCTGGTAGACAGGGGAGACTTCGTCGGTGCGAATACTGTGGTCGCCACGGTCCCGACCACCTTCCACTACGACGTCACTCACTCGGTCAACGTCAACGTCAACCAGATAAATGCGTTGAACAACGGCGCCAAGCGCTACACCGTGGCGGACACGGAAGGGGTGAACGGCCTCCCCTTCGTGAGCGCCAGAGATCCACGGCTACCCACCCAGTTAGGGAAGGCGACCGACGTCATTTTCGATAGCCAGTACGGCTTCAGAATCCTCCGCCAGGGGATCTGGGGACAAACGGCCCCTGTCAAGATCGCGACTGGGATCGAAGCGCGGCTCATCGAAGCCGAAGCGGCGCTCCAGGCGAATGACACGGCGACTTGGCTCAGCAAGCTCAATGTGCCGCGGGCGGATACCACCCTTTTGCCCGTGCCTCTGGACACGACCTACCGCCCCGTCGCCGGCACCAAGCTCGCGCCGCTTGCCGACCCAGGTGCTCCTGCCGCGCGGGCGAGGCTCATGTTCTACGAGCGCGCCTTCTGGATGTTCGGCACCGGACACCGGCTCGGCGACATGCGCCGGCAAGTGCGCCAGTACGGCACTTTCTTTTCCGTCAACACGGTCTACCCGATCGGCCAATGGTTCAAGGGCGGGACCTACGGCGACGCCATCCAGATGTCGATTCCGATCGAAGAGCAGAACAACCAGAACTTCCATGGGTGCACAGACCGGAATCCGTGAGCTAACGGTGGGAAAGCGGCTCACCAGGAGACTCGGGGGCAGCCGGAGCGGCGCCCTAGCGCTATTTCACGGGCGACCGCTGGTCGTCGTGATGACAATGGCACCGGCCGTGGAGCTGGCACCGTAACGCGTCGTCGCATCGAGCCCCGTGAGGAGCTCGATCGTGAGGATGTCGCTAGCGGCGACCTGTTGCAACAGCTGCACATCGTAGATGCGCACGTTGTCGAGGATCACGCGCACCTGATCGTCGAAGTAGATGCTGGCTTGCCCGCGGCGCTCGATCGCTGACGCGCGGCCGCGGCGCTCTCGGAGATGTACACTCGGTACGGTCAGGCGCAAGGCATCCCACGCCGTTCTCGCGCCAGACGCGGCAATCAGGTCGGCCGTGATGACCTTGCCGCCGCTCGGCGCGTTCGACTGCTCGATCCCAGCCCGCGCACCGCCACACCCCGCAGCGCCGACCAGACCGAGCCCCAGGAGCCAGAAACGACGCAGGGGGCGCAGCACCCTGCGCCCCCCGTCACCACCGTCTGTGTGCCGGCGATCAGTCCACGATGGCATCGGGCATGACGTACTTGATCGGGTCCACCGGCTTGTGGTTCACCCACACCTCGTAGTGCAGGTGCGGACCCGTAGAGAGCCCGGTCGAGCCGACCTTCGCGATCACCTGTCCGCGCTTCACGCGCTGGCCCCGCACCGCGAGAATCTTCGAGCAGTGGGCGAAGCGCGTCACCAGCCCGAAGCCGTGGTCCAGGGTGATCATGTTGCCGTAGCCCTCTTCCCACTTGACGTCCGTCACGATGCCCGCGGCGGGCGCCTCGATCTCCGCACCCATCGGCGCCGACACGTCGATCCCTTCGTGCGGGCGGGCCAGGTGCAGGATCGGATGGACCCGCTCGCGCATGAACGCGCTCGTGAGCCAACCCTTGGTCGGCATGATGGACGGCATGGCCGCGAGCCGGTCACGCTGCCGCGACAGGGAGTCGAACGCCTCGTTCAACGACCGGACCAGGATATTGGCGCGCCGGGCAAGGGCGTCCACGTCGGTCCGCGCGGCGAGCGCCTGCTGGCCGCCGACGCCGAGCGCCTTGAGGCTATCGCGCTCCGACCAGGTGCCCGCCGGCCCGCCGATGCCCGCCTGCTGCACGGTCGTATCCGTCGGCGTGAGGCCCGCGAGCAACCGCAGTTCCTGCTCGCGCTCGCTGAAGCGATGCAGCGTGTCGCGCAGCACCGTCATGCGCTCGCGCATCCGCTGGATCTCGTCGGCGAGCAGGCGGTTCTCGTTCTCGAGCGCGCGGCTATGCGTGATGTTCACGCCGCGCGAAATCGCGGCGACGCCCAGTACCAGGAACGTCAGCGCCACCACGCTGCCGATCCCGACCAGCGCTTTGACGAACGTCTGCGATACCTCCACGGCGCGGGACGAGCCCGAGCCGTGAGGCACGACCATGAGGGTCCAGCGGCGCTCTGCTTTCTTCCGCATCTCTTCGCGACGACCTCTCCTGAAGACGACTCAAGCCCGGCACAACCGTGCGCCGGTCCTGCATGGACCTGCCGAATGGAGAACCCGGACTAGGGCGTGGGGTCCGGTCCCCGAGTGGAAGTTCTAAGGTACGCCTTGCCGGGAAAGTCGTCAACACGATCGAACGTGATCCGCATCACGTCGGGATGGGCATTAGACCGGAGCCAACCGAGGCTTGGGGAACAGGATGGGCGGCTTCTGGACCTGCCGCCCTGCCGGATCCAGGGTGTCCAGCTCCCCCAGCCGGACGCGCTCCAGGGGGGCGGGGAGGGGCGATCCCACAGTCGCCCACACGGTCGCGGCGGTGTCAGGGAGGAACGGCTGCGCCAGCACGGCGATCCGGGCGACGGTACGCGCCAGGTTCGCCAGCACCGAGTCGAGCTCGGCCGCCTTGTCCGGTTGCTTCGCGAGCTTGTACGGCGCCGTCTCCTCCACGTAGCGGTTCGCGGCGCTCGCGAGCGCCACGAGCTGGGCGGCGCCTTCGTGCAGCCGATTCGCGTCCATGGCCCGCGCGTAGGCCGTGAGCGCACTCCGGGCCGCGGCCTCGAGCGGCGTGTCGTAGCGCTTCGGGTCGCGCGGCACGCTGCCGCCACGGTAATTCACGATCATGGTGAGCGCGCGTGACACGAGGTTGCCGATCGTGTCGGCGAGCTCCGACGTGTAGCGCGCGTCGAACCGCTCCCAGGTGAAGTCGCCGTCGTTCTCGAAGCCGACCTCGCGGAGCAGGAAGTAGCGCAGCGCATCGGCGCCGTACCGCTCGATCGCCTCGCCGAGGGTGACGGTGGTACCCGCGGTCTTGCTCATCTTGGCGCCCGACCACTGCACGTAGCCGTGGGCCCACACCGCGCGGGGAGGCGGCAGCGCCGCGGCGAGCAGCATCGCGGGCCAGATGACGCAATGGAAGCGCGTGATCCCCTTGCCCACGACGTGCAGATCGGCCGGCCACAGGCGGTCGTAGCCGGCCTCCGGAAAACCGGTGGCCGAGAGGTAGTTGATCAACGCGTCGAACCACACGTACACCGTCTGCTGCGGGTCGCCGGGAAACGGGATGCCCCACGGCTGGCGCTGCCGGGAGATCGAGATGTCTTGGAGGCCGGCCTCGAGCAGCCGCAACACCTCGTTGCGGCGGATGTCGGGCTGCACCGTCAGCGCGCCCGAGCGGATGCGGTCGAGCACCGCGTCGCGGTACGCGCTGAGGCGGAAGAAGTGGTTCCGCTCCTTGGTGGGGATCAGCTCGAGCGTGGGATGCTCCACGCAGTGGCCGCCGACGATCTGCGCACCCGTCTTGAACTCCTCGCACCCGGTGCAGTACAGCCCCTCGTATTCCGCCTCGAACAGATCCGCCGGGTGGTGCTGCTGGATACGCGCGAGCAGCGCCGCCACCGCACGGGCGTGCCGCGGCTCCGTGGTGCGGATCCAGTCGTCGTTCGAGCAGTGGAGGCGGCGCCAGTAGTCGGTGAAGGTGGCCGCCATCCGGTCGACCCAGGCTTGCGGCGTCACGCCGGCGCGGGCGGCCGCCTGGATCACCGACTGGCTGTGCTCGTCCATCC
>WNGJ01018579.1_pt1 | contig 13267 bp, 14 predicted proteins | sample 5400611 | NCBI WGS metagenome assembly WNGJ01 (sample SAMN13153375, study PRJNA577476) | soil metagenome | isolation source: 40 cm soil or saprolite under Garry oak tree replicate 1 | place: USA:California | collected 2016-06-15
TGCTCAGCGTCACGACCTACGCGGGCATCACGTTCGTGCTGCTGAGCGTGGCCGGCCTCGCGACCCTGATGCTCAAGGGCGTGCAGGGCATCACGTCGCCCGCCGACCTGCAACCCGCGCTGGGACTCGATCTGCTCGTTCCCGAAGCCGGCCGTTTCACGACGGCGCTGCTCAAGGCATTCAACCCGTTCTCGATCTGGGGCGTGATTCTGACCGCGATCGGCATCCAGACGACCCACCGCACGTCGAAGGGGACGGCGTACACGGTGGCGGCCGTGGCGTTCCTGATCGGCACGCTGATCGGCGCGGGGTTCGCGATGCTCGGCCCCGGCGCGAAGTCGTGAGCGTGGAGCCCTAGACCGTCGCTTTCGTGCGGTTGATGACGCCCTGCTCCTCGAGCGCCGCCTGCGCGGCCGCGAGCCGGGCGATCGGCACCCGGAACGGCGAGCACGACACGTAGTTCATGCCGAGGCGGTGGCAGAACTTCACCGAGGCCGGCTCGCCGCCGTGCTCGCCGCAGATCCCGACCTTCAGATCGGTGCGGGTGCCGCGCCCCAGCCGCACCGCCATCTCCATCAGTTTGCCGACCCCTTCCTGGTCGAGCACCTGGAACGGGTCTTCCGGCAGGATGCCGCGCTCCACATAGAACGGCAGGAATCGGCCGGCGTCGTCGCGCGACAGCCCGAAGGTGGTCTGGGTGAGGTCGTTGGTCCCGAACGAGAAGAAGTCCGCCTCCTTGGCGATCTCGTCCGCCGTGAGCGCCGCCCGCGGCAGCTCGATCATCGTGCCCACGAGGTAGGGGACGCCCCGGCCCGCGGCCACGAACACCTCCTGGGCCACGCGCCGCACGATCTCCGCCTGCCGCCGCAGCTCCTCGACGTCGGCGACGAGCGGGATCATGACCTCGACCATGACCTTGTGGCCGCGCCCTCCCACCCGGCACGCCGCCTCGAAGATGGCGCGGGCCTGCATCTCCGTGATCTCCGGGTAAGTGATGCCGAGCCGGCACCCGCGGTGCCCGAGCATGGGGTTGGCCTCGACCAGCGCGCCGACGAGCCGCTTGAGCTTGGCGACCGGCAGCCTCATCTCCTTGGCGAGCGTCGCCAGCTCCTCCGGGGTGTGAGGGAGGAACTCGTGCAGCGGGGGGTCGAGCAGGCGAATCGTCACCGGGAGGCCCGCCATCGCCTCGAAGATCCCCTCGAAGTCGTGCCGCTGCATCGGCAGGAGCTTGGCGAGCGCGCGGCGGCGGCCCGCCTCGTCCGCGGCGACGATCATCTCGCGCATCGCGGTGATGCGGTCGCCCTGGAAGAACATGTGCTCGGTGCGGCACAGCCCGATGCCCTCGGCCCCGAGCTCGCGCGCGCGCTTCGCGTCCGCCGGGGTGTCGGCGTTGGCGCGGACGCGCAGGCGCCGGCGCTGGTCGGCCCAGGCCATCAGCTTCGCGTAGTGGCTGCCCGCCTTCGGCTCGACGACCTTCGCGGCGCCCAGCAACACCCGGCCCGATGTCCCGTCCACGGTGATCACCTGCCCCTGCTTCACCACCCGGCCGTTGGCGCGGAAGCGGCCGCCGTGGGGGTCCACCTCGATGTCCTTGGCGCCGACGACGCACGTCTTCCCCATGCCGCGCGCCACGATCGCCGCGTGGCTCGTCATGCCGCCGCGGGCGGTGAGCACGGCCTGCGCCGCGACGATGCCGTGGAAGTCCTCGGGGCTCGTCTCGGGCCTGACGAGGATCACCTTGCGGCCCTTCTTGGCGAGGGCGACGGCCAGGTCGGCGTCGAACACCGCCTCGCCGATCGCGGCGCCCGGCGACGCCGGCAGGCCTTTCGCCACGAGCGTCGCGGACGCCCGCGGATCGACCATCGGATGGAACAGCTGGTCCAGATCGCGGGGCGGGACGCGCTGGACCGCCTCATCCGCGGAGATCAGCCCGTCGTCCACCATGTCCGCGGCGATACGCACCGCCGCGAGCCCCGTCCGCTGGGCGCGCCGGGTCTGGAGCATGTAGAGCTTGCCGCGCTCGAAGGTGAACTCGATGTCCTGCACGTCCTTGAAATGCCGCTCCAGCTTTTGCGCCACCCGCTCGAGCTCGCGGGACACGCGGGCCAACCGGCCCCGCCCCAGCTTCGCGATCGGCTGCGGCGTGCGCGCGCCGGACACGACGTCCTCACCCTGCGCGTTCACGAGGAAGTCGCCGTTCAGGACCTTCTCGCCGGTGCTGCAGTCGCGGGTGAAGGCCACGCCCGTGCCCGAGTCCTCGCCCATATTCCCGTACACCATCGCCACCACGTTCACGGCCGTCCCCAGGTCCTCGGGGATGCCGTGGATGCGGCGATAGTCCACCGCGCGACGGGTGCGCCAGCTGCGGAACACCGCCTCGATCGCCCCCCACAGCTGCTGCATCGGGTCGTCGGGGAAGGGCGCTCCCACTTTGGCCTGGACCATGGCCTTGAACTCCCGCACCAGCGCCTGCAGGTCCTCGGGCGGGAGGTCGATGTCGCGCTCCACCTTGCGGCGCAGCTTGTACTCCTCGAGCACCTCCGCGAACGGCTGCCTCCCCAGGTCGAATACCACGTCGCCGTACATCTGCACGAAGCGGCGGTAGGAGTCGTAGGCGAAGCGCGGGTTCTTGGAGTCCGCAACGAGTCCCTGCACGGTCTCGTCGTTCAGCCCGAGGTTGAGGATCGTCTCCATCATGCCGGGCATCGACACGGCCGCGCCGGAGCGCACGGAGACGAGCAGCGGCCCGTCGCGGGAGGCGAACTTCCGCTTGGTGGCGCGCTCGAGCTGCTTCAGGTGGCGGGCGACCTCCTCCTTCAGCCCGTCAGGAAAGGTGCCGCGCTCGAGGTAGGTGAGGCACAGCTTGGCGGAGATGGTGAAGCCGGGCGGAACGGGGAGGCCGAGGTTCGCCATCTCGGCGAGGCCGGCGCCCTTGCCGCCCAGGATGTCGCGCATCGCGGCGGAGCCGTCGGCGCGCCCGGTGCCGAAAAAGTAGACCCACCGCTCGACCGACGGCACGGTGGGTCAGGAGGTGATGGCGGCCAGGAGCGGCGCGGCGTGGCGCGCCCGCTCCAGGTCGTCGGGGATCTCCGTGGGGTAGTCGCCCGAGAAGCACGCGTGGCAGAACTCCGCGGGCTCGCCCCCCGCCGCCCGCAGCATGCCCTCGAGCGAGAGGTAGCCGAGCGAGTCGACGCCCAGGTGCTCGCGGATCTGCGCGATCGAGTGGCTGGCGCCGATCAGCTCGCCCTTGGTGGGCGTGTCGATCCCGTAGTAGCAGGGCCCGGTGATGGGCGGCGACGCGACGCGGAAGTGCACCTCCGTCGCCCCCGCCTGGCGGATCAGCTGTACCAGCGCCCGGCTCGTAGTGCCGCGCACGATCGAGTCGTCCACCACGACGACCTTCTTCCCTGCGAGGACCTCCCGCACGGGGTTGAACTTGATCTTCACCTTGGCCGTGCGACCCGCCTGCGCCGGATGGATGAACGTCCGGCCCACGTAGTGGTTGCGGATCAGCGCGTGCTCGAGCTTGATCCCGGTGGCCTCGGAGTAGCCCAGCGCCATGGCGTTCGAGGAGTCGGGCACCGAGAACACGCAGTCCGCGCCAGAGGCGGGATGCTCGCGCGCCAGCTCGCGCCCCAGGGCCCGGCGCACGCGATCGACCGAGCGGTGGAACACGGTGCTGTCGGGCCGCGAGAAGTACACCAGCTCGAAGATGCAGCGGTGCGACGGCTTGGCGGGGAGCCGTGGCAGCTCCTCCAGCTCGTCGCCGTGCAGGCGCAGGAACTCGCCGGGCTCGACCTCGCGGCACGGCGTCGCCCCGATGATGTCGAGCGCGCATGTCTCCGAGGCGACGACCCACCCCCGCCCCAGCCGGCCCAGCACGAGCGGCCGGAAGCCGCGCCCGTCCACGATGGCGTACAGCGTGCGCCCGATCGTGATCACGAGCGAATAGGCGCCCTCCACCCGCTCCAGCGCGTCGAGGATCTGGTCCTCGGGCTCCCGCGCCTCGGACCGGGCGATCAGGTGCACCAGCACCTCGCTGTCCGACGAGCTCTGGAAGATGGAGCCCTTGGTGACGAGATCGGCGCGCAGCTGCACGGCGTTCGTCAGGTTGCCGTTGTGGGCCAGGGCGAGCGGCCCCTCGCGGTAGGCGGCGAGCATCGGCTGGGCGTTGGCGAGCACCGAGGAGCCGGCGGTGGAATAGCGGGTGTGCCCCACCGCCACGTCCCCCGCGAGGCCCGCCAGCACCGGCTCGGCGAAGATGTCCGACACGAGCCCCATGCCGCGGTGGGAGCGCGCCACCCCTGCGCCGTCCACCGCGACGATGCCCGCCGACTCCTGGCCGCGATGTTGCAGGCTGTAGAGGCCGAGGTAGGCGAGCCGCGCTGCGTCGGGAATTCCGGTAACGCCGATGATGCCGCACATCTGTGCCTTCAGTCTCCCATGCGACGAGGGATCGCCGTGAAATATACCTCGCGGAGCTCCCCAACGGGGCGGTCGATCGTGGCGTCGCGCAGTCGCAGCCGCACACGTCCGCCGCGCTCGCCCACGGTCCCCCCGCGGTGAATCGGGACGCCGTGCTCTTGCGCCAGCGCCGTCACGGCGGCGGCGCGCTCGGGGGAGCATGTGATGACGGCTCGGCCGTGAGACTCGCTGAAGAGCAAATCGAGAGCCGTAAGCCGTAAGGCGTAAGTAGTAAGATCTACCTCGAGCCCGAAGCCGGTTTGCTCGTACGGCCCGCCCATCGCGATCTCGGCGAGCGCGACGCCGAGCCCGCCGTGCGAGCAGTCGTGCGCGGAGCGCACCAGCCCCCCCCCCGCGACGGCGGCCGCCACGAGGAAGTCGATGAGGCGCCGCTCGGCCTCCAGGTCGACCCGCGGGGGCTCGCCACACACGGCCCCGTGCATCACCTCCCACAGCGCGGAGCCGCCCAGCTCGGGCCGCGTCTCCCCGAGCACAAGGACGACGTCGTTCCGCTCCCGCGCGTGGCTCGGGACGGCGCGGTCGGCCCGGCCGAGCAGTCCCACCATCCCGACGACCGGCGTGGGATCCACGGCACCGGTCGGGCTCTCGTTGTAGAAGGACACGTTGCCGCCGGTCACGGGCGTGCCGAGCGCGCGGCAGGCGTCGGCGATGCCGCGGCAGGCCTCCTGGAACTGATAGAACACCGCCGGCCGCTCGGGGCTGCCGAAGTTGAGGCGGGGCTGCCGAAGTTGAGGCAGTCGGTGATGCCGAGGGGCCGTGCGCCGGTGCAGGCGACGTTGCGGGCGGCTTCGGCCACCGCGGCCTTGCCGCCCTCATAGGGGTCGAGCAGGACGTAGCGGGCGTTGCCGTCCGTGCACACGGCGAGGCCCCAGTCGGCGCCGCGCACGCGGATCACGGCCGCGTCGCCCCCTCCCGGTCCGAGGGCGGTGCCGGCTTGCACGGTCGAGTCGTACTGCTCGTACGCCCAGCGTTTCGACGCGATGGGCGGGTGGTCGAGGAGGCGGAGAAGGACCTCGTCGGGCGGGGGCGTGGGGACGTGGGGCGTAGGGCGTTGGCGGCGGAGTGCCACGATCCGGGGATCCTCCTTCGCCTCCGGATGATAGACCGGGCAGTCCTCGATCAGCCGTCGGCCCGGGATTTCGGCGACGACCTGATCCCGCCACGTCACCCGGTACAGCCCGTCGTCGGTGACGCGGCCGATCGGCGTCGCCTCGAGCTCCCACTTCGCGGCGATCGCCTGGACGTCCGCCACGCGGTCGGCCTTCGCCACGACCAGCATCCGCTCCTGCGACTCGGAGAGCAGGATCTCGTAGGGCGTCATCCCGGCCTCGCGCGCCGGCACCAGAGCCGCGTCGATCTCCACGCCCGCCCCGCCGCCGTCATCCCGGCCTCGCGCGCCGGCACCAGAGCCGCGTCGATCTCCACGCCCGCCCCGCCGCGGGCGGCCATCTCCGCCGACGACGACGTCAGGCCGGCCGCCCCCATGTCCTGAATGGCCACGATGTGCCCCGAGGTGATGAGCTCCAGGCTCGCCTCGAGCAGCAGCTTCTCGGTGAAGGGGTCGCCCACCTGGACCTGGGGGCGGCGCCGCTCGCTTTCGTGCGTCAGCTCTTCCGACGCGAAGGAGGCGCCGTGGATGCCGTCGCGGCCGGTCCGCGATCCCACGACGAGGAGCACGTTGCCCACGCCGTGCGCCGCGGCCGTGATGAGGTCCCGCTCCCGCAGGACGCCCACGCACATCGCGTTCACGAGCGGGTTCCCCGCATAGCCCGGGCCGAAGTCCACTTCGCCGCCGACCGTGGGGACGCCCACGCAGTTGCCGTAATCCCCGATCCCGCGCACCACGCCCGTGACGAGGTAGCGGTTGCGCGCTTCGTCGAGCGCGCCGAAGCGCAGGCTGTTGAGCAGCGCCACGGGGCGGGCGCCCATGGTGAAGACGTCGCGCAGGATGCCGCCCACGCCGGTCGCCGCGCCCTGATAGGGCTCCACCGCCGACGGGTGGTTGTGCGACTCGATCTTGAACGCCACGGCCCAGCCGTCGGGGAGCCGCAGGACCCCCGCGTTCTCGCCCGGCCCCTGGACCACCTGGGGGCCCGTGGTGGGCAGCGTCTTGAGGATCGGCTTGGAGTGCTTGTAGGAGCAGTGCTCGCTCCACAGGGCGGAGAAGATGCCCAGCTCGGCGAAGGTGGCCGGACGCCCGAGCAGTGCTTCGATGCGGGCGTATTCGGCGGCGGTCAGGTTGTGCTCGCGGACGAGCTCGGGCGTGATCGGCGGATCGCCGGGGAAGGGGGTCGCCCGGGTCACGCGTCCGGCACCTTCGCCCCGGTGACGCCCCGCATCACCGTGCGGAAGACGCGATTGATGATGCCGGACTCGTGCTGCAGCAGGTTCTCCACCTCACCCTTGTCGAACCACACGCCGTGGCAGTGCGTGCACTGGTCGACCTCGATGCCGTGCCACTCCCCCGTGATCAGGTCATAGCCGCATTTCGGGCACTTCATGTGGTGCGAGCGACGCTCGGCGTCGGTCTGGGTCTTCCTGACGGAGTCGCGCTGCTGGCGCAGCAGCTCGGCGTCGCGCCGCGCGAAGTACTCCTCTTCGTTCTTGCTGGGCTTCTCCGCCATGGCTCAAGGCGTCGCGGGTGGCCGGACGGTCAGCGTGTCGCCTCCGGGCGTGTAGTGCGGCTTGGTCGCCTTCGGCGAGGAGGACTGTCCGCTGTAGCGGTGACCATCCCACCGCAGCACGGCGTCGACCACCTGGCCGTTTTGCAGCGTGACCAGATCCAGCATGCCGCAGGTGTACTCGCACCCGTTCCGGAAGTAGAGGTACGTGTATTCGCCGGAATGCCGCACCGCGGCCGCAGGCCCCCACAGGGAATAGACGTCGTTCTCGCTCATCCCCGGCGCGATGGTGCCCGTGTCCTGGGAGAGGTAGGGCTCGTCGCGCGACGGCCGCGGGATGTCGGGCGCCCGGGCCGTGGCCGGGAGGCGCGGCGGTCGAGCCGGGGGCTTGGAGGGAGGCGCGGGCGCAGGCCTGGCCCCGGGGCTCAGCGGGTTGGGCTCGGCGGGGACGGGCGCCGGCGGTTGCGGCTGGGCGGGGGCCGGCTGCGCCGGACGCCCGCGGTTGGTGAAGCGCTCCCGCGCCGCGGCGATCTTCTCCCGGACTTTCGCGACCTGCTCGTTGACCTGCTTACACCCCAGGGTGGCGGTCGCCAACAGCGCGCACACCCACAGCGTGCTGCGTCGCATGTCCAGCCTCCATCGAGAGAAAGAGACGGGCACCATCCTGGCCGCCCAGGACCGGGGCGATCCGTCGCTCCGGGTGGGGCATGATCCCGACCACGTTGCGGCCGGCGTTACAGATGCCGGCGATGTCATTCGTCGAGCCGTTCGGGTTGTCGCGCACGTAGCGCCACACCACCTGCCCGCCGGCTTCGAGCTCGGCCGCCGTGCGCGGGTCCGCCGCGTAGCGGCCGTCGCCGTGGGCGATGGGCAGCTCGAGCACTTCGCCGCGCTCGTACAGGCAGGTGAACGGCGTGTCGGTGGCTTCCACCCGCACCGACACGGGGCGGGAGAGGAAGCGCAGTCCGGCGTTGCGCATCAGCGCGCCCGGCAGCAGGCCGGCCTCGCACAGGATCTGGAAGCCGTTGCAGATCCCGAGCAGCTGCCCTCCCGCCCGCGCGTGCTCGGCGACGGCCGCCATGACCGGCGAGAAGCGCGCGATCGCCCCGGAGCGAAGATAGTCGCCGTAGCTGAAGCCACCGGGCAGGATCACGACGTCGGCCTGCCCGAGGTCCCGCTCGCGGTGCCACACGACGTATGCCTCGCACCCGGCAGCGCGGGCGGCGTGGAGCGTGTCGGCGTCGCAGTTCGATCCGGGAAACACCACCACCGCGACGCGGCGCATCAGGCGGCCTCCACCAGCACCGAGTAGTCCTCCGTGACGGGATTGGCGAGCAGCCGGTCGCACATGGCGCGGGCCCGCGCCGCGGCTTCGTCCTTGCTGGGCGCCGTGACGTCGAGGACGAGGTGCTTGCCGATGCGCACCGCGGTCACCTCGTCGAACCCCAGCGCGTGCAGGGCGTGCTCGACGGCCCGGCCCTGGGGATCAAGCAGCGTGGCCCGCGGCATCACGCGGACCTCCACGCGGAACGCCTTCATGCGGCCCCGCCGCCGCTCGAGATCCCCCGGAGATCCTCGCCCTGCTCGGCGTCGCTCAAGACGATGGGCCCCGCCACCTCGGCTTCCTCGTCTTCCTCGGACTCGGCGAAGAAGGAAAGCAGGGCGGCCCGCAGCACACCATAGGTCATGTAGGCGATCCCCAGCGGGAAGAAGAACGCGTCGTGCTCCAGAATGCCGAACACCAGGACGAACAGGATCACAGCCAGGCCCAGGAGCCCGCGAACGCTGCGCACCCCGGCGCGCGGCACCGTGGCATAGCGCACGTTGCTCACCATGAGGATGGTGAGGAGGATCATGAGGAGCTGCAGCAGGTGGTGCCACGGCAGCAGCCGCAGCGAGGCCTGGTACAGCTCCGTCGTCGTGAACGGGTAGTAGGTCGCGAGCGTCATCCCGGCGGCCGGCGAGGGCAGCCCGATGAAGGCAGCCTTCGCGGTGCCCGCCTGGGTCACGTTGAAGCGGGCCAGCCGGATCGCCGCCGCCATCACGTAGAAGTAGCAGAAGATCCAGGCCGCCTGGCCGGCGGTGGAGAACTCGAGCTGGTACATCAGGAACGCGGGGGCGACGCCGAAGCTCACCACGTCGACCAGGCTGTCGAGCTCCGCCCCGAAGCGCGACCCGGTGTTGGAGAGGCGCGCCACGCGGCCGTCCAGCGCGTCGAGGATGCCGGCGAAGAAGATGTACCAGGCCGCCCGGTAGTACTCGCCCCGAGCCGCCAGCACCATCGACCAGATGCCGAAGAACAGATTGAAGAGCGTGAACAGGCTCGGCACGACCACGACCACGCGCCGGATGCGGCCCGAGCGGACCGGCGGCCTCATTCGGGATACTCCGCGAGCACGCTGGCGCCCGCCCGCACCCGGTCGCCCGGCGCGACCCGGACCACGGGGTGCAGCGCCGCGGGGAGGAACACGTCGACGCGGGAGCCGAACCGGATCATGCCCAAGCGCTCCGCCTGCGTCACGCGCTCACCCTCCCGACCGTCCGTCACGATGCGCCGCGCCACGAGCCCCGCGATCTGGCGCACCAGCACCCTGCCGTGGAGCCCGCGGATCCCCACCGACGCCTGCTCGTTGTCGAGACTCGCCTTGTCCGTCGCGGCGTGCAGAAACTTCCCCGGATGGTAGCGCACCAGCTCGACCGTCCCCGATACCGGGTAGCGGTTCACGTGTACGTCGAACACGCTCATGAAGATCGAGAGCCGGGTGGCGGGTGCGCCCAGGTACATGGGCTCCTCCACCCGCGCGACCGCCACGACCTTGCCGTCCGCCGGCGCGATCACGAATCGCTCCCCGCGCGGCCCCGAGCGCACGGGATCTCGAAAGAACACGATCAGCCACAAGGCGAGGAGCAGCAGCACGACCTCCAGCGCCCACAGCCACCGCCCCCACGTGCCCGCGCCCCACGCCCCCATCGCCACGAGGGCCCACCCGGGGAGGATGAAGGGCCAGCCTTCGGGGGCGATCCGCATCAGCGCACCGCAAGGGCGTGTCCCGTCAGGCGGCGGTACGCATCGAGGTAGCGCTCGCTCGTGGCGCGCACCACATCGGGTGGGAGCGGCGGCGGCGGCGGGTTCCCGTTCCACCTCCCCTGCTTCTTCAGGTCGGCCAGATAGTCGCGCAACGGTTGCTTGTCGAAGCTCGGCTGGCTCTTGCCGGGCTGGTACCGGTCGGCGGGCCAGAAGCGGGACGAGTCGGGCGTGAGGATCTCGTCGATCACGAGCAGCTGACCCGTCGCGGTCGTCCCGAACTCGAATTTGGTGTCGGCGATGATGATGCCGTTCGGTCGCGCATAGCCGCGCCCCGCCTCGTACAATGCCAGGCTCGCCCGCTTGAGCCGTTCGGCCAGCGCCGCGCCGAGCGCCGCGGCCACGTGGGCGAAGGTCACGTTCTCGTCGTGCCCCGTCTCGGCCTTCGTGGCGGGGGAGAAGATCGGCGGATCGAGCCGCGCGCTCTCGACCAGGCCCTCGGAGAGGGGCTCGCCCGCGAGCGTGCCCCGCTCCCGGTACTCCGCCCAGGCCGAGCCCGCGAGGTAGCCCCGCACGACGCACTCGAACGGCACGGGCGTCGTGCGGCGCACCAGCATCGCGCGCCCGGCCAGCAGGGGCGCAGCATGCTGCGCCCCTTCCTGCCCGAAGAGCGCCGGGACCCGCTCGGCGATCTCGTCCGCGGCGGCCGTCAGGAAGTGGCTCGGCATCACGGCGGCGAGCTTCCCGAACCAGAAGGCGCTGAGCTGGGTCAGCACCGCGCCCTTGTGCGGCACGGGCTCCTTCAGCACCACGTCGAACGCGCTCACGCGGTCGCTCGCGACGAGGAGCAGCGTGTCCGCGTCCACCCGGTAGACCTCGCGCACCTTGCCACGGCGCAGCAGCGGGAGCGGCAGGGCGCTCGCGACGAGCGGGGCGGTCACACGGTCACCTCGGCAGCGGCCGCTACTGGGGCCACGGCCTCGATCTGGCGCAGCACGGGGGGCAGCACCTCCTCGAGGAATTCGTCCACCTGCTGGGGCGCTCGGCCGACGTAGCTGATGGGCTCGCGCTCGTCCGGCGTGGCGCGAATCCCGAGCCGCCGGAACGCGGGGTCCCCGGCCAGCCGCTCGAGCAGGTCGTTCGCCACGCCCGTCTCCGCCACGGCCTGCGCCACGGCGAGGCTGTGACCGCGGATCACCTCGTGCAGCTGCTGGCGGTCTCCGCCCGCCTTCACCCCCCGCACGAGCCACCGCTCGGTCGCGAGGAAGGGCATCGCCTCCTCTACCCGCCGGGCGATCACGGCCTCCCGCACTTCGAGCCCCGCCGCGACGTTGGTCGCGAGCACGAGGATCCCGTCCGTCGCGAGAAAGGCCTCGGGGAGGACGATGCGCCGGTTGGCGCTGTCGTCGAGCGTGCGTTCGAGCCACTGACTGGCGGCGGTGTGCCAGGCGTTGCCCTCGAGCTCGATCACGAAGCGGCCCAGACTCGTCATCCGCTCGGCCCGCATCGGGTTGCGCTTGTAGGGCATGGCGGAGGAGCCGACCTGCTCGCTCTCAAACGGCTCCAGCATCTCGCCTTCGTGCTGCAACAGCCGCAGGTCGGTGGCGAACTTGGCGGCGGAGGCGGCGACCCCGGACAACGCGGCGAGGATCTGGGCGTCCAGCTTGCGAGTGTAGGTCTGGCCGGTGACCGGGAACACGCGCGTGAATGCCATCTTCTTTGCCACCCGGGCGTCGAGCTCGCGCGCCTTCTCGACGTCGCCGTCGAACAGCTCGACGAAGCTCGCCTGGGTGCCAGTCGTACCTTTCACCCCGCGGAACTGCAGCGTCGCCAGCCGGTGCAGCAGCTCCTCGGCGTCCAGCAGAAACTCCTGCATCCACAGCGTGACCCGCTTGCCGACGGTGGTGAGCTGCGCCGGCTGGAAGTGGGTGTAGGCGAGGCAGGGGAGGGCGCGGTGGCGGCGTGCCGGCTTGGAGAGCGCCACCAGCACGGCGGCGATCCGCCCGAGCAAGAGCTGCATCCCCTCCCGCATCAGCAGCAGGTCGGCGTTGTCCGTGACGTAGGCGCTCGTGGCACCGAGGTGCAGGAACGGCCGCGCCGCCGGCGCCTGCTCGCCCAGGTGATGGATGTGCGCCATCACGTCGTGGCGCAGGCGCTTCTCGTGCTCCGCCGCGCGGTCCGGATCCGCGTCGTCGAGGTGGGCGCGCAGCTGGCGGAGGGCGTCGTCCGGGATGGCGAGCCCCAGCTCGCGCTGAGCCTCCATCAGGGCGAGCCAGAGGCGGCGCCACAGACCGATGCGGCGTCGCTCGCCCCACAACGCCTGCATCGCCGGCGAGGCGTAGCGCAGGGAGAGCGGCGACAGGTACGTCACACCTCGGCCTTCGCGCGCGCGACCAGCTTGCTCCAGTCGGCGAGGAACTGGTCGAGGCCACGGTCCGTGAGCGGGTGCAGCAGCAGCTTGCGCAGCACGTCGGGCGGCAGCGTCGCTACGTCCGCGCCGATCATCGCCGCCTCCACGACGTGGCGGGGATGGCGGATCGACGCGGCGAGGATCTCGGTCTCGATGCCGTAATTGTCGAAGATCACCCTGGCCTCGCGAATCACGTCCATCCCTTCCTGGCCCACGTCGTCGATCCGGCCGATGAAGGGGCTGACGTAGGCGGCGCCCGCCTTCGCCGCGATCAGGCATTGCACGCTGGAGAAGCACAGGGTGACGTTGGTCTTGATGCCGTCGGTGGCGAGCCGCCGCACCGCGATCATCCCCGCCTCGATCATCGGGATCTTGACCACGATGTTCTCCGCGATCTTGGCGAGCTCCCTCCCCTCCTTCAGCATCCCATCGACGTCCACGGCCACCACCTCGGCGGAGACCGGGCCCTCCACGAGCGAGCAGATCTCCTTGAGCACGTCCTTGGGGTCGAGGTCCCCCGCCTGCTTGGCGAGCAGGGAGGGGTTCGTGGTGATGCCGTCGATCAGGCCCGCCTGCGCGGCCCAGCTGATGTCTTTGAGACTGGCGGTGTCGAGGAAAAACTTCATGGCTCAGTCCTCGGCGTAGAGGTCAGGAGGATACCGCACGGCCTCCAGGTACAGCCCCTGGGGTGGGGCGGGCGGGCCGGCCGCCTGATTGTCCGTCGCA
>WNGJ01032595.1_pt1 | contig 13266 bp, 14 predicted proteins | sample 5400611 | NCBI WGS metagenome assembly WNGJ01 (sample SAMN13153375, study PRJNA577476) | soil metagenome | isolation source: 40 cm soil or saprolite under Garry oak tree replicate 1 | place: USA:California | collected 2016-06-15
GCCCCTGATCATCAGGGAGTCGCCCCGTGTCCGGCCTTCTCGCAACGCTTGCCACCATCCGGCGGCTCGCCGCCCCCTATTTTTGCTCCGAGGAGAAGTGGGTCGGACGCGGGCTGCTCGCCGCCGTCATCGCGCTGATGCTCGCCGACGTCGGCATCGACGTGATGATCAACTGGTGGAACGCACGTTTCTATAATGCGCTGCAGGACCGCAACTGGGACGCGTTCACCCGCGAGCTGACCATCTTCGCCGTGCTCGCCGGCTCCTCGATCGTGTTCCAGGTCTATCAGCTCTACCTGACGCAGTGGCTGGAGATCCGCTGGAGGCGCTGGATGACCGAGCGCTACCTCGGCAATTGGCTCCACGCCGCCAATCACTACCGCATGCAGCTGCTCGGCGACGCCGCCGACAATCCCGACCAGCGCATCGCCGAGGACATCCGCCTGTTCATCGAGAACGGCTTGCCGCTCGGCATACGGCTGCTGCGATCGGTCGTGACGATCTTCTCCTTCGTCGCGATCCTGTGGGCGCTTTCGGACGAAGTGCCGCTCACCGCGTTCGGCGTGGTCTGGCCGATCCCCGGCTATCTGGTGTGGGCGGCGCTCATCTACGCGACGGTCGCCACGATCATCACGCATTTCATCGGGCGGCCGCTGGTCAATCTCAACTTCAACCGGCAGCGCTTCGAGGCGGACTTCCGCTTCAATCTGGTGCGCGTGCGGGAAAATTCAGAGCAGATCGCGCTGCTGCGCGGAGAAAGTGCCGAGCACGGGCGCCTGCTCGACCGCTTCGGCGCGATCGTCGCGAACTGGTACGCGATCATGTCGCGCACCAAAAAAGTGAGCTTCTTCACCACCAGCGCCGCTCAGTGCGCGATCATCTTTCCTTATGTCGTCGTGAGCCCGTCTTATTTCGCCGGCCACGGCCAGCTCGGCATTCTCACCCAGACCGCGAACGCGTTCGAGGCGGTGCGCGCGGCGCTCTCGTTCTTCGTCGAATTCTATCGCGACCTTGCCGACTGGCGCGCGGTGGTGGCACGGCTCGCCGGCTTCGAGGCGGCGATTGCCGCGGCGGAAGCCGCCGCCAGCACCCCGCCGGTGATCCGCGTCGCCCCGGGCGGGGAAGCCGCGTCGCTACGGGCCGAAGCACTCGACGTGCGGCTGCCGAACCGCGCGCCGCTGGTCGCCGCCGATGACTTCGCGATCGCGCCGGGCGAGCGCGTGCTGGTCACCGGCCCCACCGGCTCGGGCAAATCGACCCTGTTCCGCGCGCTCGACGGCATCTGGCCGTTCGGCTCCGGCACGGTGACGATCCCGCGCGACGCGCGCGTGCGCATGATGCCGCAGCGGCCGTATTTCCCGACCGGCTCGCTCGCCGATGCGATCGCCTATCCGGCGCGGCCCGGACGCTTTGCGGCCGCGGAGATCCGCGATGTGCTTGCCGCCGTCGGCCTGCCGGCGTTCGGCGCTCGGCTCGACGAGCAGGCCCATTGGAACCGCATGCTCTCGCTCGGCGAGCAGCAGCGCCTCGCGGTCGCGCGCGCCATCCTGCACGCGCCAGACTTTCTGTTCCTCGATGAGGCCACGGCGTCGCTCGACGAACCGTCGGAGGCTGCGATCTATCGGCTGATCGAGGCGCGGCTGCCGCGCGCGGCCGTGGTGTCGATCGGCCACCGCTCGACCCTGTTCGCGTTCCACCGGCGCCACGTCACGGTCGTGCGCGCGGGCGGCCGCAATCAGTTATCAGTAATCAGTGATCAGTGATCAGATTTATCTTCTGATCACCGATCACTGGTCACTGGTCACTGCTAGGCTGCCGCCTTCCGGTTCATCGCCAGGCGCGCGTCGACGAGCGCCACGCTCTCGTCGACCACCGGGTTGCGCGTGCCGAGCTGCGCGGCGATCGCCTGCACCAACCGGTCGACCCGCTCGATGTTGGGAGCGCCGGCGAACAGCGCGCGCGCGGCCGACGAGGGCCGCACCAGCCCGTTCGCGGCCGCCGCGTATTTCTCGAACGGCACGAGATCGTCGGGATTGGCGCCGAGCTTGACGCACAACTCGCGCACCCAATTGTACACCGCGCGCGAAGCCTCGAGGTCGCTGTGCACCGCCTCCTTGATCGAGCGAGCGGCATCCTTCTGCACGCAGCGATAATTGCCGGTAAGCAGCATCGCCCACTTCGCTAGCGGCACGAAAATCGAATCATGCACCTTGAGCTTGACCGGCAGCTCGATCTTGCTGCCGTCGCCCGGGTCGTAACGGATCGCCTCGATGTCCGCCTGCATCTGGCGCAGCATGGCGGTGGATTTGTCCGAATCGAACCGCGCGACCTTGAAGTTGGTCGGCAGCGTCACCTGCAGCACGTTGACTTTTTCGTCCGGCGGACGGAACGCCTGCGGGTCCGGGCTGCACAGGGTCATGAACGCGGGATCGAAGTTCTGCCACACGGTCGCGTCGGTGTAGCAGGACTTGAGCGGCTCGGTGTTGAGCCCGGGAATCCGCTTGAGATACGGAAGCGGCGGCATGTTCATGATCGACATGCACGGCACCTTGGCGCGCGCCACCGCGTCGAGCAGTTCGCGCACGCCGGCGGAGCGATACTGCGGCTCCTGCATCGCGAGACCGACGAGGTCGAAGTCGGCCGGCTTGAACTCCCCCGGGCCGCCTGCGGCGAGGCTCCCCGGCAGCTTGCGCGAATCGATCTCGACCAGGTCCTTTCTGCCCTTGATCGCCTCCGCTTCAGCGGGAAGGCACACGAGCTTGACCGTGTGTCCCCCGAACAGGAGCTTGGTCGCGAGGAGCGAGCCGTAGGACGCCCCCAAGATCAGGACTTTGTAAGCCACGTAACGCACTCCCTGTGTCGCATGGAAAATTTTGCAGGGCCGAGCACGGCGCGCCACGCGCGCCAGGGATCTCGCCGCAAGGCAATGTATTCGCCATCCGCCATCGGCGCAACGCGCGCTCGAACGTGCGGATCAGTGTAGAGGCGAGAGGCGAGCGATGTTGAAAGAGGCGTCGGAGCGCGTTGCGATCGAGCGACCACACACGCGCTCCGGACGTCGCGTCAGTCCTACGCGGGTGCGCCCCCGGTAGACCCTCCACCGGACCCTCCGGATTCTCCCGGCGGCTTGGGCGGCGCGGAGAAGGGACGATACCCGCCGGAGAGCGGCGATGCCGGCGGACTGGACGGGGCCGCGGGCGGCGCGCTGCTGGCAGGCGCAGCGGGTGCCGGCCGCGGCGGCATGGCAGCCGGGGCTGGGCGCGGCGGCGGCGGCGCGGCAGGCCGGGGCGCAGGTGCCGGGGCGGGCCGGGGTGCAGGTGCCGGGGCTGGCCGCGGCGCAGCGACCTTCGGAGCGGGAGCCTTGGCGACCTTCTTCTTCGGGGCGGCGCGCTTGGCTGTCTTCTTGGTCTTCTTGGTCGCCCGCTTGGCGCTCTTGCGGGCTGCCGATTTCTTCTTCATCGCCCGCTTGGCGACCTTCTTGGTCTTTTTGGCTTTCTTGGCCTTCTTCGCTTTCCGAGCTTTAGCCATCGTTGTCCTCCTGCTTCCTGTCGCGCTTTAGCCCACAGCGGCGTTCGGAACGCGCACCCGAAAGCCGCCTGTCCGGCCCCGGCTTGGCCGGTCTGCTCACGCCTTTCCGGCGGGGACTGCCTTGAGTTCGGCCGGGCGCGGCCCTCCGGTCGCCCAGTCGAGCAGCTCCACGGTGTGCACCACCGGGATCGTGGTTGCGGTCTTGAGCTGCGCCATGCAGCCCACGTTGCCGGTCGCGATGATGTCCGGCCTGACTCTCGCGATGTTGGCGAGCTTGCGGTCGCGCAAGCGCGCCGCAATCTCGGGCTGGAGCATGTTGTAGGTGCCGGCCGACCCGCAGCACAGGTGACCTTCCGGCACCTCGCGCACCGCGAATCCGGCCTTCGCCAGCAGCGTCTTCGGCTCGGACACGACCTTCTGCCCGTGCTGGAGCGAGCACGCCGCCTGGTAGGCAACGACGAGCCCGCTATCCTTAGCCGGTTGGTTCAAGCCGAGTTTCATCAAATATTCCGAGATGTCCTGGGTCAGCGCCGCGACTCTCGCTGCATTTGTTGCATAGGCAGAATCATTTCGCAGCAGAAAACCGTAATCTTTGATCATCGTGCCACAACCTGATGCGGTGACCAGGATGGCATCGAGGCCGCGGCCCTCGATTTCGTGCGTCCATGCCTCGATGTTGCGGCGCACAAATCCGAGCGTCTCATGCTCGCGGCCGAGGTGGTGGACGATCGCCCCGCAGCATACCTCGCCTTCCGGCAGCACCACCTCGATGCCGTGCCGGTTGAGCAGGCGAATTGCCGCCGCATTGATGGAGGGTTTGAGCACCTGGGTGGCGCAGCCTGAGAGGATCGCGACCCGGCCGCGTCGCTCGCGCCCGACAGCGAACGTTTGCGCGCCGGCCTTGACAAAGCCTGCCGGCATGGCCTTCGCCAGGCGCAGCATGGCGGCTATTCGCTTCGCCCCCACGAGATCGAACAGCGGCGCGAAAGGCCGCCCAAGTACCGCTAAAATCAGGGCTAATCGGAACGCTCGCGGATCGGGCATGATGCGCGCGAGTACCTCGCGGCGGAGGCGATCAAGCAGCGGCCGGCGGTAGGTGCGCTCGATGTGCACGCGCGCATGGTCGACGAGATGCATGTAGTTCACGCCCGACGGGCACGTGGTCATGCACGAGAGGCACGAGAGGCAACGATCGATGTGCGTGACCACGTCGGCGGTCGCCGGCCGGTCGTGCTCCAGCATGTCCTTGATGAGGTAGATGCGGCCGCGCGGGCTATCGAGTTCGTCGCCGAGCAGCACGTAGGTCGGACATGTTGCGGTGCAAAAACCACAATGCACGCAGGCGCGCAGGATGCGCTCCGATTCGGCGATCGCTGGATCGGCCAGTTGCGCGAGGCTGAAGTTCGTTTGCATGGGTCAGGTCCCGGCGTACATGCGTCCGGGTCCGAGGATTCCCTTCGGGTCGAATCCCTCTTTCACCCTGCGGGTGAGCGCCGCAAGGGATCGCTCCTGCGGCTCAAAGACCTCGACGCTCGCGCGCACGGCCACATCGGCGCGGTAGAGGGTGGCGTGGCCCCCGCAGGCGGCGGTGGCGCGGCGCACGAATCGCGCGCCCGCGTCGGCGCGGGCGGCGATCTGCATCCACACCAACCCGCCGCCCCAATCGTAGAGGGCCGCCGCTTCGCATTGTGCCGCCACCTGCGCCACGATCTCCGGGCCTTGGGACGGTGCGGTCGAAATGCGCCATAGCGGCGGTGTTGCCCCCGCGGCGGGCGCCTCGAACGGGGTCACGTCGCGCACCGCCTTCCAGAGCGCGCGGGAGGCCTGCTCGCTCACGGCAATGAGTTCGCCGAAGGGCTTGAGCCGCGCCTCGAGCGCGGCGCGGCGCGGCGCGATCGACGGGGCGACCCCCTCGAGGCGCACGGCCGTGACGGCACGCCCGGCGGCGGCCGAGCCCGCCACCTGCGGCGCGACGCGGGCCGGAAGATGCGCGGCGCCGGAGACGTCGGCCGGGGACCCCAGCGCCGCCGCCATCGCTTTGACCGCGGTGCGGTCGTCGAGCCCGAAGGCGAGCAGCGTCTGCTCGGTTTCCGCGCGCGGCAGAACCTTGACGGTCACGTCGGTCATGGCGGCGAGCGTCCCCCACGAGCCCGCCAAGACCTTGCACAGGTCGTAGCCGGTGACGTTCTTGACCACCCGGCCGCCCGACTTGAACGTCTCGCCGCGCCCCGACACGGCGGACAGCCCAAGGAAATGATCGCGCGCGGCGCCCGACTTGATGCGGCGCGGGCCCGAGACGTTGGCGGCGAGCACGCCGCCGAGCGTCCCTTTGTTGGCGCCGGCGCCGAACAGCGGCCCGCAATCCATCGGCTCAAACGCCAACTCCTGTCCCTTGCTGCCGATCAGCGCCTCGATCTCGGCGATCGACGTGCCCCCGCGCGCGGAGAGCACCAACTCCTCCGGCTCATAGAGCGTGACGCCGGTCAGCTCCGAGAGGTCGAGCGTGAGATCCCATTGCGCCGCGCGCCCGACGCCCCTTTTCGAGCCGCGCCCGATGACCTCCAAGGTCTTGCCCTCGCCCGCCGCCCATTCGACGACCGAGGCGACATCCTTGGCGTCGCGAGGGCGAAGCGTGTGAGCCATTAGAGCGGGATGACCTTTGTTCGAATGATCATCCCGCTCTCATGCTTTTGCTGGCGCATGATCTTTTCCGAAAACCGGTCCCCACTTTTCGGGATCATGCGCTAGAATCGTGGAATGTCCGGGAACGGCAGCTGGCCGCCGCGAACGTGCATGCGGCCGAGTTCCGCGCAGCGGTGGAGCGTCGGGAATACCTTGCCGGGGTTGAGCAGACCCTTGGCGTCGAACGCGCATTTGACGCGCTCCTGATGCGCCAGGTCGACCTCGTTGAACATCGTGGGCATCAGGTCGCGCTTCTCGACCCCGACGCCGTGCTCGCCGGTGAGCACGCCGCCGACCTCGACGCAGAGCTTGAGGATGTCGGCGCCGAACGCCTCGGCACGCTCGAGCTCGCCCGGCTTGTTGGCGTCGTAAAGGATGAGCGGATGCAGGTTGCCGTCGCCCGCATGGAACACGTTGGCGACGCGCAGCTCATATTTTTTCGACATTTCGCGCATGCGGGAGAGCACGTGCGAGAGCTTCGCGCGCGGGATGGTGCCGTCCATGCAGTAATAATCCGGCGAGATGCGCCCGGCCGCCGGGAACGCCGCCTTGCGGCCGGCCCAGAAGACGAGGCGTTCCTCTTCCGAAGTCGAAGCCCGCACCACGGCGGCACGGCAGGACCGCGCGATGGCGCTCACGCGCTCGAGCAGATGATCGACCTCGGCAGGCGGCCCATCCAGCTCGACGATGAGCAGCGCCTCGACGTCGAGCGGATATCCTGCGTGCACGAATTCTTCCGTGGCACGGATCGCCGGGGCGTCCATCATCTCCATGCCGCCCGGGATGATGCCCGCGCCGATGATTTTCGCGACGCACTCGCCCGCGTCCTCGGAAGAGGCGAAGCCGACGAGCACCGCCCGTCGCTGTCGAGCTGCTTGCCACCGAGGCGCACCACCTCGCCCGTCATCAGCACCATCTCGACGCCGAGCACGTTGTTGGTCGTCATGCCGTACTTGAGGCAGTGTACCCCGCCCGAGTTTTCCGCGACGTTGCCGCCGATGGTGCAGGCGATCTGGGAGGACGGATCGGGGGCGTAGTAGAAGCCCCGGTGTTCGACCGCCTTGGTGATCGCGAGGTTGGTGACGCCGGGCTCGACCACTGCCGCGCGGTTGGCAAAGTCGACCTCGATGATGCGATTGAACTTGGCCATGCCAAGCAGCACGCCGTCGGCAAGCGGCAATGCGCCGCCCGAGAGCGAGGTGCCGGCGCCGCGCGGCACCACCCTGATGCCCTCGTCGTGGCAGTAGCGCAGCACGCGCGCGACCTGGCGGGTGGTCTCGGGAAGCACCACCACCATGGGCAGCTGGCGATAGGCGGTGAGGCCATCGGACTCGTAGGGGCGCATCGCGATTTCGCTCGCGATCACCCCCTCCCCCGGCACGATGCGCTTGAGCGCGCGCACGATCCCTTCGCGCCGCGCCAGGACCGGCGCATCCGGCTCGGGCATCCTCACCGACATCTCAACACTCCCGACTGATAATCTTATAGCGGCAAAGCGCGGCCGCGCCCACGGCGAAACGCCGCCCTGCGGAGTTGTGCGTTGACAGGCGTTGCCGCACCCGCCATGCGAAGCGACTATTCTGGTCCTTCAAGAAGTGCCTCCCGTGCCATTCCGTCGGAGAGGGCGCGAAGAACAAGGTCGGGCCGGAACTCAACGGGCTCGACGGCCGCAAGGCCGGCGCCACCGACGGCTTCAACTACACCGAGGGCAACAAGAACTCCGGGATCACCTGGAACGAGAGCGTCTTCAAGGAATACATCAAGGACCCGCGCGCCAAGATCCCCGGCACCAAGATGGTGTTCGCCGGCATCAAGAACGACCAGGAAGTCAACGACCTGTGGGCTTACCTCAAGCAGTTCGGACCGCACGGCGAGAAGAAATGATCGCGCGCGGCGTTCGTTGATCCTGGTCAAAACGAGATCGGTCGGCGTCGGATAGGACCGACACCGGCACAGGGAGGAAGCCACCATGATCAAGGATCTCGTCGTCAACCTCGCGGTCGGCGGGTCCCGCGGCGACCCCGGCGCATATGCGGTCTCGGTCGCGGAAGCCTTCGGCGCGCACGTCGCGGCGATCGCCTTCGCGCATGATCCGATCGTGCCGGCGACCCTGATGGGGGGCGTGCCGTCGGATTTCATCGAATCGCAGAGGGCGGAGGCGGAGGCCGCGGCAAGCGCCGCCATCGCGCGGTTCGAAGAGGCGGCGCGCCGCGCCGGCGTATCGGCGGAGTCGCGCCTGCTCGCCGCTTCGATCGCCGAGGCGTCCGACCAGTTCGGCCGCATTACGCGGCGGTTCGACCTCGCCGTGGTCGGCCAAGCGGACCCCGACAAGGCAAGCCCGGAGGAATTGATCGGCGAAACCGCCTTGTTCGAGGGCGGGCGGCCGGTGCTCGTCGTGCCCTACATCCAGAAGACCGGGCTCAAGCTCGGCAAGGTGCTCGTGTGCTGGGACGGCAGCCGCAACGCCGCGCGCGCGGCCGGCGACGCCCTGCCGTTCCTCACCCGCGCGGACGGGATCGAAGTGCTCATCGTGACCGGCGAACGCGGCAAGAGCGACGAAATTCCCGGCGCCGACATCGCGCATCACCTCGCGCGCCACGACCTCAAGGTCGACGTGAAGCGGATCGTCGCCACCGAAAGCGACGTGGCGAATACGATCCTCTCCTACGTGGCGGATTCGTCCGCCGACCTCATCGTCATGGGCGGCTACGGCCACTCGCGCCTGCGCGAGTTCATCCTCGGCGGGGTGACGCGCGGCATCCTTCAGGCGATGACCGTGCCGGCGCTGATGTCGCACTGATTCATGGAGCATGATCTTTCTCCGAAAACCGGTACCCACTTTTCGGGATCATGCTCTGATTCACGCCTCGTCCCGCTCTGGCAGCGTGCTCTGCACCACGAGCCCGCGGGCGCGCGCGTCGACGATGCCGACCGCGCGCAACGCCAACAGCGTGAGCGCCTGCACCGCCTCGCGCCCCGCGCCTTTGTTCGGTGCGTCGGGCGCGAGCGGGCCGATGAGCCCTTCGATGAGCGCGCCCACCAGCGCCGGCGCGGCGCGGCGCGCGTCCTGCGCGGGCACATGGCCCGCGCGTACGGCGGCGGCGAGGCGCCGTTCGAGTTCGGCGACGAGAGCTTCTCGATAGGAGAGGCGCAGCGCGTCGATCTCGGGATCGACCGGCTCGGCGATCACCGCCCAGGCAAGTCGGCGTTGATGAAGAGCGCGCGCCGCAAAGGCGGTGACGGCAGCGGCCAGTGCCGAGACCGGGCCCGGCGCCGCGTCGGCGGCCGCCCGCATGGCCGCAAGCTCGCGCTCGGACACGGCCGCCATGACGGCAGCGACCAACTCGGTCTTGGAGGGGAAATAACGATAGACCGTGCCGGCCGCGATGCCGACGCGCGCCGCCACCGGCGCGATCTGCACTGCCGCCATGCCGCCTTCGGCCGCAAGCGCCCGGGCCGCCGCGACGATTGCCTCTCGGCGCTCAGCCAGGCGGCGGACTACGTTCTCGGTGCGGCGGTAGACCATAAGGCGAATCGGGATTCACTAATGAAGTGAACATAAATTCAAATCATGAAAACGCAAGTGTCAGGGACATCTCGATCGAGAGATTTGGTTCCGTGTGCTATGTTCTTTCCATGGTGAAGACGCTCGAACTTGCGATGACGAAGGCCGCCGCCCTTCCGGAAGCCGCGCAGGAGCAGCTTGGCCGCGAACTGCTGGAGCGCATCGACACCCTCGCCAAGCTTCGTACCGAAATCGAGGCGGGTGTGCGTGAATTGGACGCCGGCCTGGGCGAGGAGCTCGATATCGAGGACATCATCAGACAAGCGCGCGATGAGGACGCCCGGGGTGTCTAGGCGGGTTGTTTGGTCACCGAAAGCAAGACAGGACCTGCGTCAAATCTGGCGTTATTTCGCGCGGGTCGCTTCTCCCGACATCGCAGACAAGCTGCTACGCGAAATACGGGACGCGACAGAACGACTGGCAGCGCGCCCATTCCTATGGCGGGCCCGAGATGACGTGATGCCCGGACTCCGGGCAGTTTTGGTTCACCCTTACACGGTTTTCTATCGGGTAACCGATTCCACCGTCGAAATCGTCCGCGTGCTGCATGAGCGCCGAGACTTCAGCGCGGTATTTAGTGATAAGCGCGATGATTAAGGCGAGCCCGTATCAGCTCAAGGTCAAAGCACAAATTCGCGCCTCATGATCTCGTCGAAGCCATAGGCGCAACTGTCGGGGAAACCGGCTTCGTCCAATTCCGTTTCCTTGGCAGTTCCCAACCTCGCCCGACGATGGGCTCGCACAATTGCCTCGGGAATGCGCGTGCGCATCCCGGGATTATCTGAGAGAAGTTCCTCGATTTCGATCCGCTGAAGCTCAATTGAGAGGATCGAAGAACGAGAGCGTGTCGCAGGCGCATGATCCCATTTCAGTATTTCAACCAGCAGCTCCCTAATGGCAGCTTCGAGTTGGTTGAATTGCCCGAGCGCCAATGATTCGATTTCTTCCGCGACGTTGTCGCGATCGAGTTCCGCCCATCGTCCTTGACGAACCAGCCGCGCCTGCTCCAGCGACCAGGAATAAAAATCGGCATCGTAAGCGACGCGCCCGGTATCACTGGTCATCGTCCCTACCCGCCCCTTGCCGCCATCGCCCTTTCGCGCAGTGCCGAGAGCGTCGTCGTCGGCGTGATCGCCTCCGGATCGATCTTGACGTGGATGATCGCCGGCTTGCCGGATTTGACCGCGTCAGTGAAGGCCGGCGCGAAGTCGGCGGTCTTGTCCACCATGGCGCCATAGCCGCCGAACGCGCGCGCGTAGGCGGCAAAGTCCGGATTGCGCAGCGCGGTCGCGGTGATGCGGCCGGGATATTCGCGCTCCTGATGCATGCGGATGGTGCCGTACATGCCGTTGTCGACCACCACGATGATGACCGGCAGGTCGTACTGCACGGCGGTCGCGAACTCCTGCCCCGTCATCAGGAAGCAGCCGTCGCCCGCGAATGCCACCACGGTCCGCTCGGGATAAAGCCGCTTCGCTCCGATCGCCGCCGGCACGCCGTAGCCCATGGAGCCCGACGTGGGCGCGAGCTGCGTGCCGAAGCGGCGCAGCCGATGGAACCGATGCACCCAGCCGGCATAATTGCCGGCCCCGTTGCACATGATCGCGTCGGGCGCCAGCGTGCCGCGCAGCCATGTGACCACTTCGCCGAGATTCACCGCGCCCGGCACCTTGGTCGGCTGTTCGCTGTAGGCGAGATAGTCCTCGTGCGCGGCGCGCGTCGCTTCGCGCCATTTGATCTCGCTCGGCGGCTCGACCCCTTCGAGCGCCGCCGCAAAGGCGGTGGGCGAGGCGTGGATGCCGAGGTCGGGACGATAGACGCGGCCGAGTTCCTCGGCGCCCGGGTGCACATGCACGAACTGCGCGCGCGGGTTCGGAATGTCGAAGAGCGTGTAGCCCTGGGACGGCATCTCGCCGAGCCGGCCGCCGATCAGCACGACCAGATCCGCCGCCTTGATGCGCGTGAGGAGCTTGGGGTTGGCGCCGATGCCGAGGTCCCCGGCGTAGCAGGGATGCAGCGCGTCAAACAAATGGCCACGGCGGAAGGTGGTGGCGACCGGCAGCGCGAAGCGTTCGGCAAAGCGCATCAGCGACGCGCGCGCGCTTTCCGACCAGCGGCTGCCGCCGGCGAGCACGATCGGGCGCTCGGCTGCCCACAACAGCTTCTGCAGGCGCATCATGTCGGTGAGCCCGGGCCAGGTCTCGATCGACTCGAACGCCGCCGCGTCGGCGACCGACACGCGGTCGGTGAGCATGTCCTCGGGGAGCGCGATGACGACCGGGCCGGGGCGCCCGTCGGTCGCGCTGTAGAACGCGCGCGAGACCAGTTCGGGAATGCGCTGCGCGTCGTCGATTTCGGTCGCCCATTTGGCGATGGTGCCGAACACGGCGCGGTAATCGAGTTCCTGGAACGCCTCGCGCTCGCGCATCTCGCGGCCGACCTGGCCGACGAAAACGATCATCGGGGTGGAGTCCTGGCGCGCGATATGGATGCCGGGCGAGGCGTTGGTGGCGCCCGGACCGCGCGTGACGAAGCACACGCCGGGACGGCCGGTGAGCTTGCCGACCGCTTCCGCCATGATGGCGGCGCCGCTCTCGTGGCGGCACACCGTCATCTCGATCGGACGATCGTGGAACGCGTCGAGCGCGGCGAGATAGCTTTCGCCCGGGACGCAAAAGGCGTGGCGCACGCCGTGCACCACGAGCTGATCGACCAGCAGTTCGCCGCCGCTGCGAGTGTTGTCCTTCGCGCGCATCGTCACCTCCGCGGGGATCCCGGCCGCGTGGGGCGGCCGGGCATCGATGGTTTCTCGCTATTTGATCCGCGCGGATTACCGTTTGATCGGCGCGAACTTCGCCGGGATCATCAGCATCGTGGTCTGGTGCACGAGGTTGCCGCCTTCGGCGTTCTTGCGTACGAACACCTGCCAGTCGGGATCCGCCTGCATGGCGGCGCGGCGCTTCATGCGGTCGGCCGCGTCCTCGTAGGCCCAGATGTGGACGAGCGTGTTGATCTCGCCGGACTCCGAGAACATGTAGGCGACCGGTTGGCCGAGGTGGCGCGTCTGCGGCACGAGGCCGAATTTTTCGTAATTGTCGAGATAGGCGTTCATGGCGCCGGGTTTGATGCGATAGGTGCGATGATCGACGAGCACGCTTTCCTCCCGTTGATGATGGATCGTCCGGATGGACCGCGTGAATTCTTCCGGCGCGGCCGTGAGGGGTCAATAGATTTGTCCGCTGCGCTGTGGCATGGCTCCCCCGCGTGGGAGTGCGAAACATGTTGAACCGTCCCGCGGCCGAGGGCCGCGTCATGAACGGCGCCGAGAGCCTGGTGCGCACCTTGGTGGCCGGCGGCGTCGACGTGTGCTTCGCCAACCCGGGCACCTCGGAGATGCATTTCGTCGCCGCGCTCGACCGCGTCGAGGGCATGCGCTGCGTGCTCGCGCTGTTCGAGGGCGTCGTCACTGGCGCCGCGGACGGCTACGCGCG
>WNGJ01005547.1_pt1 | contig 13264 bp, 13 predicted proteins | sample 5400611 | NCBI WGS metagenome assembly WNGJ01 (sample SAMN13153375, study PRJNA577476) | soil metagenome | isolation source: 40 cm soil or saprolite under Garry oak tree replicate 1 | place: USA:California | collected 2016-06-15
CGCGATGGACGACGATCGCCAGCGGCGTCGCATTGGTGGCGCCGGGCCGCTGCGCGATCACGGTCGTGAGCGTGCGCTGGCCGTCGATCGTCTGCGCGCTGAAGCTGCGGGTGCGCACCTCAAAGCCGCCACCCGCCGTGCCCCCGAGGCCTTCCAGATCGCGCGCGACGTGCGCCGCGAGCCCCCGATCGCCCGGGCTGCCAGGGCGTCTGTGCGGGTACGCCCTGGCGAGAGTGTTCGTTTCGGCGAACGCGCGCGCGCCTTCGAAGGCGTCCGGAGCCAGCGAGGAAGTGAGCGGCTGCGATCGCGACGCTAAAGACAGGGCGGCGATCGCCAGGGCGAAGGGGATCGGCAGCAAGGCCGCACGGTACAGGCGCCCGTTCAGCACCTCGCAGAAGATAGTTCGCGCGCGCGTCCCGCGCCCGCGAAACGACGCAACCCCCGTCATATATGGTGCGGCCGCGTGCTTCAGCCCGTCGCAGTTGCCAGCAAGTCGCTCGCCGACTACACGCACATCTGCGGGCGCGAGCTGATCGCGGAAATCCGCGAGCTGGCCCAGCCGCTCAAGCACCGCCGGGTGGTGCACATCTCGGCGACGGCGTTCGGCGGGGGCGTGTCGGAGATCCTGTATGCGCTCGTGCCGCTGATGCGCGACGTGGGGCTGGACTGCGAGTGGCAGGTGATCTACGGCCGCGAGGAGTTCTTCAACGCGACCAAGCTGATGCACAACGCGCTGCAGGGGGCGCCGCAGGACCTCGACGAGGAGCAGTGGGCGACGTGGCGGCAGTACAACGAGATGAACGCGCGCGAGCTGTCGGCTGGCTGGGACGTGTGCCTGATCCACGACCCACAGCCGGCGGCCCTGTTCGAGCTGGTCCCCGAGAAGGCCAGGGGCTGGCTGTGGCGCTGCCACATCGACCTGTCGACGCCCAACGAGCGCACGATCGACCGCCTACTGCCCCACATCAAGGACTATCCGGAGGCGCTGTTTCACATGCGTGAGTTCGTGCCCGCGGGCATGACCGGCCGCGTGCACGTGGTGCCGCCCGCGATCGACCCGCTGACGCCGAAGAACATGGCGCTGTCCCCCGAGGACGCCGCGTTCGTGTGCGGGCAATTCGGGATCGACGTGGACCGGCCGCTGATGTGCCAGGTTTCGCGCTTTGATCCCTGGAAGGATCCGCTCGGGGTGATCGACGCTTACCGAGCGGTCAAGCTGGAACAGCCCGACGTGCAACTCGCGCTCGTCGGCTCGATGGCCAGCGACGACCCCGAGGGATGGGACTACTTCAACGCGACCATCGCCCACGCGGACGGCGATCCGGACATCCACATCCTCAACAACTTCAACAACGTCGGCGCGATCGAGGTCAACGCGTTCCAGTCGCACTCCGACGTGATGGTGCAGAAGTCCACGCGCGAGGGCTTCGGTCTGACGGTGTCGGAGGCGATCTGGAAGGCGCGCCCGTTCATCGGCGGGGACGTGGGCGGCATACCCCTGCAGATCGAGGACGCGGTCACCGGCTTTCTCGTCTCCAGCTCCGAGCAGTGCGCCGAACGCGCGCTGGACGTGCTCGGAGACCCGGCCCTGGGGAAGTTCCTGGGTCGTCGCGGCAAGGAGCACGTGCGCGCGCACTTCCTCATGCCGCGCTACCTGCGCGACTATCTGCGCATCTTCCACGAGCTCGACGAAGCGTGAGCACGGGCTGAGGCAGCGTGGGCGCCACCAGCGACCAGCAGATCGCGGAATCGTCGCAGGGCGCGGGCGCGCAGCGGGTCCCACTGGTGCTCGTGAGCAACCGCGGACCGGTCACGTTCGACGCCGCCGGCGAGGTCCAGCGCGGCTCGGGCGGCGTCGTCACGGCGCTGACGGGGCTGGCCTCGCACCGCCATGCGATCTGGATTGCCTCGGCGATGAGCGAGCACGACGCCGAGATCTCCCGGCGCAACGGCGAACGCTCGTTTCCCGTGCGCTCGCCCTCGGGGCAGCAGTTCCAGGTGCGGCTCGTGGTGAGCGATGCGGAGGCCTACGACCGCTTCTACAACGTGTTCGCCAACCCGATGCTGTGGTTCATCCAGCACTACCTGTGGGATCTGTCCAACGCGCCGGACATCCGCCGCGAAGAGATCGAGGCATTCGAGTTCGGCTACAACGTCGTCAACGAGGACCTCGCGCGGGCGGTGGTGGAGGAGCTCGAGGGCAGCACCGAACCGGTGGTGATGGTCCACGACTACCACCTGTACACGTTGCCCGACCTCGTCCGCCGCGCCCGCCCCGACGTGTTCCTGCACCACTTCGTGCACATCCCGTGGACCCAGTCAGACTCCTGGCGGGTGCTGCCGGCGCGGATTCGCCAGGAGATCTTCGCCGGCCTGCTGGCGAACGACATCGTCGGCTTTCACACGCGCTCATACAGGCACAACTTCCTGCAGTGCTGCCGTGACCTGATGGAGCTGGAGGTGGACTTCGAGCAGGGTCTGGTACGCCTCGGCGAGCGCGAGGTGTGGGTCCGGGCCTACCCGCTGGCGATCGACCACCAGGCCACCCGCCGGATCGCTCAGAGCGCGCGCGTGGAGGCCTTCGAGCGGGAGCTGCTGCAGCGCCGGCGCGACTTCCTGATCCTGCGCGTGGATCGTGCCGACCTGAGCAAGAACGTGCTGCGCGGCTTCTCCGCCTTCGACCTGTTCCTCGCGCAGCACCCCGAGTTCTCGGAGCGGGTGACGTTCCTGGCCCAGCTGATGCCGTCGCGAACGGACGTGCCCCAGTACGCGGAGTACCTGGAGCGCATCGAGGCGCTGGTGGCGGTCGTCAACCACCGCCATGGAACTCCAGACTGGATGCCGATACAGCTCAAGCTGCGCGACGACCTGGACGAGGCGATGGCCGCCTACAAGCACTACGACGTGCTGCTCGTCAACGCCATGTTCGACGGCATGAACCTCGTCGCCAAGGAGGGGCCGATCGTCAACGAGCGCGAGGGGGTGTCGATCCTGTCCGAGAACACCGGTGCACACGAGGAGCTCGGCGAGTACGCGTTGTCGGTCAATCCCTTCGACATCCAGGAGCTGGCCAACTCGATCTACGCGGCGCTGACGATGCCGCCGCGCGAGCGCCGCCGCCGTGCGGAGGGACTCGCCCAGATCGTCACCTCGCGCGACCCCGGCGACTGGATCGATGAGCAGATGGCTGACATCCGGGCCAAGGGTCGCACCCGCTAACCTGTCCCGCCGATCCACGATGGCGACGCAGGCACCCACCTACGACCTCGTGATGCTGCTCGACCCGCAGGCCGAGGATGACGCCCGCGCGCGGCCGCTCGCCGACGCGCGCGCCGCGATCGAGGCGCAGGGTGAGCTCCTGCGTCACGATGACTGGGGCGATCGCACGCTGACGTATGCGATCAACCGCCGCAGCGCAGCCGAGTATCACCTGCTGCAGTTCCACGCCGGCACGCCGGAGCTGCTGCGCACGCTGGATCGCTCGCTGCGGCTCGCCGACGAGGTGCTGCGCTTTCGCATCGTCAAGCTCAAGCCGGGTGTCCCGGAGGCCCCGGACGTGCGCGCCGCCACAGTGCCCGCGCGGCGCACGGGCCCCGAGGCGGCTGCCCAGCCGGCGGCCGCATCGGAGCGCCCCGCCGACACCGCGGCCGAGTCCGAGGCCGCCTCCCAGCCCGGCGAGGCAGGATCCGACGCGACCTCCTAGCGGTCGCGGTCGCTTGCAGCGCTTACGCGCGCGCTCGTGGAGTATTAACATCGGTCCGTGAGCTGGGCTGAGGAGATGAGCGAGCAGTCGCAGACCCGCAGCGACGTGTTGCGCGCATCGCCGCCGATGTTCGAGTCCAGGCTGCTGGACTCGCTCTCGCGCGTGCACCCCAGCGTGCCGGTGCTGATCTTCGCGCCCGCGATCGTCGCCCTGGCCGCATGGCAGCTCTCCAGGCAGAGCGCGGCCGTCTCGGTGGGCCTCGCCGCCGCGGGCTACGCGCTGTGGACGCTGTTCGAGTACTGGCTACACCGGCTCGTGTTCCACTTCGAGCCCCAGCAGGGACTGGGGGCGCGCCTGCATTGGATCATCCACGGCGTGCACCACGACCACCCCAACGACCCTCTGCGCCTGGTGATGCCGCCGGCGGTGAGCGTGCCGCTCGGCGCGCTGGTGTTCGCGCTGCTGTATCTGATCTTCGGCTCCGGCTACGGGCCCGGTGTCAGCGCCGGGTTCTTCGCAGGCTACCTCGCGTACGACCTGACGCACTACTACCTGCACCACTTCCGCCCGCGCGGGCCACTGGGAAGGATGCTCCGGGAGCGCCACATGCGCCATCATTTCCAGGACGAGACGCGGGGCTTCGGGATCAGCGCGCCATATTGGGATGAGGTGTTCGGCACCTCATGGCGCACGGGAGAGCGCAATTAGCGGCCTCCCGGGGCGCCCGGCCGCGGTGGCGCCCGCGGGCATCTCTAGACTCGAAGCTCTCACTCGAGCACGACGCGCGCATCCCTGAGCGCGCGAGCAACTAGCCGAAAGGAAGAACAGACGTGGCCGCCACGAACATCAACCGGGTCGTAATGACGGGCAACCTCACCGCCGACCCCGAGCTGCGTTCGCTGCCGAGCGGCATGTCGGTGTGCAGCATGCGCATCGCCTGCAACACGCGCCGCAAGAACGCAAGCACGGGCGAATGGGAGGACAAGCCGAACTACTTCAACGTCACCGTGTGGGGCGCCCAGGGCGAGAACGTGGCGCGGTTCCTGTCAAAGGGACGGCCGGTGGCGATCGACGGGCGGCTCGAGTGGCGCGAGTGGGAAGCCCAGGACGGCAGCAAACGCCAGGCAACCGATATCATCGCCGACTCGGTGCAGTTCCTGGGCTCGCGCGAAGAAGCGCCGGCCGCCGGCGGGTCCCTCGCGGGCGACCAAGCGGGCAACGGGGCTTCGACGGGCGGCGAGACGCCGATCGACGAGGGCGACTTCCAGCCCGCGCCGGTCGCCGCGAGCGGCGACGACGACATTCCGTTCTAGCCACCACAGCGAGGTCTCGTTGCCCGTCACTCCAGTTGCTCCTCCCGATCGTGGCCGCGGCGGCCGGGCAGGCCGCTGATGGCCAAAGCGCGCGCTCGCGGCAAGCCCATCCGGCGGCGTGACAAGCGCGGCGGCCCCGGAAGCGGACGTCGCAAGCCGTGCCAGCACTGCCGCGACAAGATCGAGCAGGTCGATTACAAGGATGTGGCCTCGCTGCGGAAGTTCGTCTCGGAGAAGGGCAAGATCCGCTCGCGCCGCATCACCGGCGCATGCCGCCGCCACCAGGTGCAGATCGCCCGAGCGGTCAAGCGGGCGCGCGAGCTGGCGCTGTTGCCCTACGTCAACGAGGGCGGCCGCGATGACAGCCCGCGCCGCGAACGCGGCGACCGCGACCGCGACCGCGACCGGTAGGCCCGGGCCGATGCCCGAGGCGATCCTCCTGCAGGATGTCGAGGAGCTCGGCGCCCGCGGCAGCGTGGTAGACGTCTCCAAGGGCTATCTGCGCAACTATCTCGTGCCGCGCAAGCTCGCGCAGCCGGCTACCAAGGGCGCGATCGAGGCGGTCCGTCAGCGCCAGGAGGCCGCCGAGCGCGCCGCGCGCAACGCGGTCGAGCGTGCGGAGGAGAACGTGAGGCTGCTCAACCGGACGGTTCTCACGGTTCCGCAGCAGGCCGGCGCCGACGGCCGGCTGTTTGGCTCCGTGACCGCGCAGGACATCGCCACGGCGATCCGGGAAGCGCGCGGCTTGCGAATCGAGAAACGCAACGTGCACCTGCCCGAGCCGATCAAGAACGTCGGCACCTACATGGTCGTGGTCGAGGTGGCCGAGAGCGTGACCGCCACGGTCAAGACGATGGTCGTGGCAAAGAAGTAGCCGCCCCTCCTGCGAACATGTGTTCGTGGGAACAAATAAGCCCGAGTTAGCGGAGAGCGATTCCGGCCCGCGGGCGCGCCCGCTTAGACTCGCCCGATGAGCGCGATCTCGACCGCCAACGGCGGCGTGAGCGGGTCCGTGCGCATGGTCACGCCGCCGCATAACCTCGAGGCCGAGCAATCGGTGCTCGGCGCGATCCTGCTGTCGGACCACTCGCTGTACGCGCTCGTCATCGAGGAGGGGCTACGCCCCGAGGACTTCTACCGCGGACACCACGGCACGATCTACGAGGCGATGCTGGCGCTCTATAACGAGAGCGAGCCGGTGGACGTGCTCACGGTCACCGACCGCCTGCGGCAGGTGGGCAAGCTCGAGGAGATCGGCGGCCCGGCTAGCGTGGACGAGCTCACCGGGATCGTGCCCGCCGCCGGCCACGCGCGCCGCTACGCGCAGATCGTGCGCGAGAACGCGCTGCTGCGGCGCTTGCTGAAGGCCTCGTACGAGATCCAGGAGAGCGTGCTCGACCACCAGGCGGGCCCGCGCGAGCTGGTGGAGCAGGCCGAGCGGGCGATGCTCGAGGTCGCCCGCGATGACCGCCACCAGGACTTTCGCACGATCGAGGACGTCCTGCACGACGAGCTCGACAAGCTGCACAACCTCTCGCGGGAAGGCACCTCGCTGACGGGAACGCCGTCGGGGTTCGGCAAGCTCGACGAGATCACCGGCGGGTTCCAGCGCGGAAACCTGATCATCATCGCCGCGCGGCCCGCGATGGGAAAGAGCGCGCTGGTCTGCAACATCGCCGAGAACGCCGCGCTGCACCCGGAACGTCCGCGACCGGTCGCGCTGTTCTCGTTGGAGATGGCCGAGAGCGAGCTGGCCCAGCGGTTCGTCGCCTCGCAGGCGATGATCAAGGGGGACGAGCTGCGCAAGGGGCGCGTCGCCGAGCAGCGCTGGCCGAAGATCCTCAAGGCCAGCCAGCGCCTGGCGGCGGCGCAGCTTTGGGTGGACGACACAAGCGACGTGGGCCTGCTCGAGGTGAGGGCCAAGGCGCGGCGGCTGCACGGCCAGTGCGAGGAAGGGCTGGGGCTGATCATCATCGACTACCTGCAGCTGATGCGCACGGAAAGCCGCTACGACAACCGCGTGACCGCGATCGGCGAGCTCAGCCGCGGCCTGAAGATCCTCGCGCGCGAGCTCGAAGTGCCGGTGATCGCGATCTCCCAGCTGAGCCGCGCGGTGGAGCAGCGCTCACCCAAGAAGCCGCAGCTGTCGGACCTGCGCGAGAGCGGCAATCTCGAGCAGGATGCCGACCTCGTGATGTTCCTCTACCGCGACGAGTACTACGAGAAGGAGAACTCCGAGCGCCCGGGCGAGGCAGACGTGATCATCGCCAAGCATCGCAACGGCGCGACCGGGGACGTGGTGCTCACCTTCCGCACGGAGTACCCGAAGTTCATGAACTACGCCCCGGAGCGCTACGCGCAGTGAGCGCCGACGCCGACGGCCTGGGTCGAGGCCAGGGGCCGGATCTCACGCTCCTGGCGCCCGCGGCGCGCCACCGCGAGCAGCGCTGCCCGCTCGGCGCCTGCGACGGCAGCGGCTTTTTGATCGACGAGGACAGCAACACGGCCAGCGACTGCCGCTGCCGCGGCGCGCGCATCGCCGGCGCGCGCACACGGAGCCTCGCCGGGCGCATCCCGAGCCGCTATGAAGGCGTCTCCTTCGAGCGCCCCCCGGTGAGCGACATCGCGCGCAGCGCGCCGGACCAGGTCGAGTCGGTGCGCCGCTACGTGCTTGCGATCGAGCACAACCTGGATCGCGGCCGCGGCCTGTGGATCCAGGGCGACGTGGGCACCGGCAAGACGACGTTGGCGATGCTCGTCTCCAAAGCCGCGCTGCAGGCGGGCCGCTCGGTGGCGATCTATTCGCTTCCCCGCCTGCTCAACCTGCTCCGCGAGGCGATGGACTCGCGCGAGGGCAAGCTCGACTTCCTCGACCGGCTCACCGCGGTGGACCTGCTGCACCTCGACGACCTCGGCGCCGAGAACCGCACCGACTGGGTGCTCGAGCAGCTGTACTCGATCGTCAACGCCCGCTACGAGGCCGAGCGGGCGGTCGTGGCGACCACCAACCTGATGCCCGACGAGCTCTCCGAGCGGCTCGGGGCGCGCACCGTCTCGCGGCTGGTCGAGATCTGCGGCGACCTGATCCCGCTGTACGGCGAGGACCGGCGGCGCGAGTTTCGCCCCGCCTAGGTCCGCGCGGCCGTCCCTAGACTGCACTGGGCATGCCTGGGATCGTGATAGTGGGGGCCCAGTGGGGCGACGAGGGCAAGGGCAAGGTCACCGACCTGCTCGCCGAGCGGGTCGACGCGGTCGTGCGCTTTCAGGGCGGCAACAACGCGGGCCACACGATCGTGCGCGGAGGCCAGGAGTGGAAACTGCACCTGATCCCCTCGGGCATCCTGTACCCGGGCAAGTGCTGCGTGATCGGCAACGGCGTCGTGATCGACCCCAAGGTGCTGATCGACGAGCTCGACGCCCTGCGCACGCGGCGCATCGACGTTGGCGGCCTGCGCATCTCCGCCAACGCCCACCTGATCATGCCCTACCACCTGCTGCTGGACTCCGCCGGCGAGGCCAAGCTGGGCAGCCTCCAGATCGGCACCACGCGCAGGGGCATCGGCCCCTGCTATGCCGACAAGGCAGCGCGGCTCGGCATCCGCGTGCAGGACCTGCTCGACGAGAAGATCCTCAAGAAGAAGATCGTCGCCGCGATGGAGCCCAAGCGGCTCTCGCTGCGGCCGTTCGAGCGCGACCCGGCGCTCGACCTGCACACGATGACCGAGGAATACCTCACCTACGGTCACCGTCTGGAGCAGCACATCGCCGACACGGCAAAGCTCATGTGGGACATGCTGGCCGATGGCAAGACGGTGATCTTCGAGGGGGCGCAGGGCGCGATGCTCGATATCGACCACGGCACATATCCGTTCGTGACGTCCTCCAACCCGCTGTCGGGCGCGGCCTGCGTCGGCACCGGCGTGGGGCCCAAGAGCATCGATGAGATCTGGGGGGTCGCCAAGGCCTACACCACGCGGGTCGGAGCGGGGCCATTCCCGAGCGAGCTGCACGACGGCATGGGCGAGATGATCCGCGAGCGCGGCGCGGAGTTCGGCACCACCACCGGTCGCGCGCGGCGCACGGGGTGGCTGGATCTGGTCGCGCTGCGCTACGCGGCGCGCCTGAACACGCTCACCGCGCTGGTCGTGACAAAGCTGGATGTGCTCTCCGGCCTTGACCGGATCAGCGTGTGCACCAGCTACTGCGGCGGTGACGGCGCCGTGTTCGACAGCTTCCCCTACCACCAGACCGTGCTCCACCACACCTCGGCTCAGCTCACCGAGGTGCGCGGATGGCGCGAGGACCTCGGCGAGTGCCGCAGCCTCGCCGACCTGCCAGACGGTGCGCGCGAGTATGTGCAGTTCGTCTCAGAGCACGTCGACGTGCCGGTGGCGCTCGTGGGCGTGGGCCCCGGGCGCGAACAGGTGGTGTGGACGGACGCGGGCCGCGAAACGCTGCTCGCGCGCGACGGGCGTCCCGGCGCCGCTACCCCAGTTGGTGGATGAACGTATAGATCACCATCACGCTGACGAGCACCACGAACACGCGCAGCGCCCACGCCGCCGCCGCGGCGCGGGGCCCGAGCGCGGCCCGCGGCAGCGGCCGCGAGGTCTCGGCCACCAGCTGGTCGCGCTCGAGATGCATGACCAGCTCATCCTGCGCGCGCCCGCTGCGGCGCGGGTCGCGCTCCTCGCTCGCGTCCGCCGCCGCGCGCTCGTCCTCGTCGGGCGGAAGCGGGCTCATGTGCCGAGCACGTGGGTCGAGATGAGGAAGGAGTCGATGCCGTAGGCGGCGCCGCAGCACGACACGAGCGCCACCACCGCGATCCCGATCGCGTTGGTCGAGCGCCGGTTCGCCCACGGGCCCATCAGCGCGTGGTCGTTGGCGAGCATGATCATCCACACGAGGCTCACCGGCAGCAGCACGGTGGCGAGCACGTTTGCATTGAGCGCGATCGACAGCAGCGGCGCGCCCGGGATCAGGATCACGACCGCGGCGAGCAGCGCCACGCCGACGTTGGCGGCGTAGAACAAGGCGGCGTTGCGGGGTGAGTTGTTGAAGCTGTGCGAAACGCCGACGCATTCCCCGGCCGCGTAGGCGGTGCTCGCGGAGATCGTCAGGATCGCCACGCCCCCCGCCTCGATCAGCCCAAGCGCGAACACGCTACCGGCCCCCGCGCCGGCGACGTGCCGTAGCGCCTCGGGAAAGCCAGCGCCGGCGAACCCTTCGATGCCGGAGCCGTAATGCGTCCTCAGCGCCGCTCCCGCGATCAGGGCGCCGACGCCGAATAGCGCCGCCGCGACGGCGCCGATCGCGGTGTCGTAGCGGCCGTACCTGACATCGACCGGGGTCATGCCCTTGTCGGCGGAGGCGCTCTGCTGGAAGAAGATCATCCATGGGGTCACCGTCGCCCCGATCGTGGAGGCGAGCAGCAGCAACAGCGTGTTGAAGCTGCCGGCGGGGAAGGGAGTGAAGTCGAGCGCGCCCGCGATGTCTCCCACGCGGGGCTTGACGAGGATCGCGGCCGCCAGAAACAGCCCGTTGAAGATCGCCATGCCGAGCACGATCCGCTCCCAGCGCCAGTAACGCCCGCCGCCGAGCGTGAACAGCACGAGTGCCATCCCCAGCGCCACGGCCACGCCGGAGCCGAGGTGAAAGTAGGCCAGACCGACGCGGATGGAGACGAACTCCGCCACTAGCGTGACGAGGTTGGTGAGCGTGAGGTCGGCCGCCCCGAACCAGCCCCAAAGCCGCCCGTAGCGCTGCAGTACCAGCTCGCCATAGCCGCGGTGGGTGACCGCCCCCACGCGCATGCACATCTCCTGGCACACGAACGCCATCGCGAACAGCACGGGGATGAACGGCACGAAGAAGCCAAGCCCGTACTGGGCCCCGTCGGAGGCGTAGGAGATCATGCTGGGGCCGTCGTTCTCGCCGAGCATCGCGAGGATCCCGGGACCCAACAGCAGCCACAGCAGCCGCCAGCGCCGCCGCTCGTGGCGGGCCTCGTGCACGCGCGCGCGGTCCAGCGAGCGGGCGCCGTCCTCGTGCGTGAGCGGCGGCCGCGCAGGCGCCGCGGGGGCCGTGAGCTCAGTCGCCTGCATCGGGCGCGTCCTCGCCGGCCTCGCCGGTCGCGGCGGGCCGAGCGGCGGGGCGCGCGGCGAGTTGCACGCGCATGGCGCGCGCGAGTTGGCCGCCGATCGCGTGCTCGCGCGTGCCAAAGACCACGAACAGGGGCCCGCCGAAGGGCTGGCGCGCGCGCACCACGAAGCGGTCGCCCGGCGAGATCCCGCGTCCGGCCAGATAGCGGAGCATCGCCGGGTCGGAGTCCGACACCCGCACGAGGACTCCCTCGGCGCCCGCCTGCAGGCTCTCCAGCGTGCGCGTGGCGGGCTCCTCGAGCTCGAGATCAGCGCCCGGGATCGGGTCGCCGTGCGGGTCGACGGTTGGGTTCCCGAGCTTGCGCGCGATCAGCTGCTCGAGGTCCTCGGAGATCACGTGCTCGAGGATCTCGGCCTCGGCGTGCACGCGATCCCAGGGCATGCCCAGCGAGTCCGCGAGAAAGCTCTCGAGCAGGCGGTGGTGGCGGATCACCTCCAGCGCCAGCCGCCGGCCGGCGGCGGTCAGGCGCACGCCGCGGTAGGGCACGTGGCTGATCAGGCCGAGCTCGTCGAGCTTCTTCAGCATCGCCGACACCGAGCCGGGGGTGATGCCCAGCCGCTCGGCCAGGGCATTGGTCGAGACGGGCTTCGCGCCGCGGGCCTGCAGCGAGAAGATGGCCTTGGAGTAGTCCTCGACCGCCGGCGACCGAAGCGATTCCTTGGCAGTCATGGCAATAGGATATGGCACGCCAAATCTTATTTCAAGAGGCCCCCGTTTCACGCCGGCCTCTAGCCTGCTGAGCAGCGTGAGCAGCGGGCAGGACAGGACTCCCTATCTCGACGCCCTGCGCGGATACGCGGCGCGCGATCCGGCGCGCCTGCACGTCCCCGGACACAAGGGGGGACCGGGAGCGGACGCGGGGCTGCTCCGGGCGCTCGGCGAGCGGGCGCTCAGCCTCGACATCCCGGCGCTCACCCAAGGCATCGACCTCGGGCCCGCGCCGACGCCGTTCGAGCAGGCGCAGCGGCTCGCCGCCGAGGCGTGGGGCGCGCGGCGCACGTGGTTTCTCATCAACGGCGCCTCGCAGGGAAACATCGCCGCCGGGCTCGCGCTGGCCCACCACGGCCGCCAGGTGGTGCTGCAGCGAAACGTGCACTCGAGCACGATCGACGCGCTCGTGCTGTCCGGGCTGCGGCCCACGTTCGCCGCGCCGGAGGTCGATCCAGAGCTGGGCATCGCCCACTGCCTGAGCGCGCACACGCTCGAGCAGGCCCTCGCGGCGACGCCCGAAGCGGTCGGCGCGTGGGTGGTCTCGCCGACGTACTTCGGCGCCGTCGCCGACGTGCGCGCGCTCGCCGCGGTCGCGCACGGCCGCGGTGTGCCGCTGATCGTCGACGAGGCGTGGGGTGCGCACCTGGCCTTCCACGAGGAGCTGCCCGAGCACGCGCTGGCGGCCGGGGCGGACCTGGTGATCTCGAGCACGCACAAGATCGTCGGCAGCCTCACGCAGTCCGCGATGCTGCACCTCGGGCAGCCAAGCCCGGCTCCGATCGACCAACACGCGGTCGACCGAGCCGTGACGCTGACCGAATCGACCAGCCCCAGCTCGCTGCTCACGGGCTCGCTTGACGCCGCCCGCCGGCAGGCGGCGATGCACGGGCGCGCGCTGCTCGGGCGCACGGTCGCGCTGCTCGGGCGCACGCGCGCCGAGATCCGCGCGATCGACGGACTCGACGTGCTCGACGAGCGACTTGCCGGGCGCCCGGGGGTGTTCGCGTACGACCCCCTGCGCCTGGCCGTGGACGTGCGTGGGGTGGCCGCGAGCGGCTACGAGCTGGCGCCGCCGTTGAGGCAGATCGGGGACATCAACATGGAGCTGTACGGTCAGAACGTGATCGTGGCCGTGTTCGGAATGGGCGAGCGCGGGCTTCCGGAGGCGCGGCGGCTCGTGCGCGCGCTGCGGACCGCGGTCGCGGAGGTGGGGCTGGACCCGCGCGGGGGCAGCGCCAGCTTTGCCGCGCCGCCCCCGTGGGGAGAGCTCGCGCTGACCCCGCGCGAGGCCTACCTCGGCGCCCAGGAGGTGGTTCCCGCGCCCGAGGCGGCGGGGCGCATCGCCGCCGAGTCGTTGGCGACCTACCCGCCCGGG
>WNGJ01010423.1_pt1 | contig 13261 bp, 7 predicted proteins | sample 5400611 | NCBI WGS metagenome assembly WNGJ01 (sample SAMN13153375, study PRJNA577476) | soil metagenome | isolation source: 40 cm soil or saprolite under Garry oak tree replicate 1 | place: USA:California | collected 2016-06-15
GAGTACTGTACTATGGCTGATCTCAAAGGCTGCCTGGAAAGAGCCGCTCGCGAACTCTTTGGCGAAGGGCGACGCGTGCGCTTTCGCGGGAGTTACTTCCCATTCACAGAGCCAAGTGCCGAAATGGACATGGACTGCCCAATTTGCAATGGACAGGGATGCCGCACCTGCAAGTACAGTGGCTGGGTAGAGATGCTCGGCTCAGGCATGGTACATCCAAGAGTGTTACGGGAAGTCGGCTATGATCCGGCAAAATATCGCGGTTTCGCCTTCGGTATGGGAGTTGAGCGTATTGCCATGTTGAAGTATTCCATTGCAGAGATACGCCTCTTCTCAGCTAACGACATACGTTTCTTACAACAATTTTAAATTGTAGGGTAATGTCGGGCAAGGCTTCGCGCCCGAGATGAGGAGATAATACGATGAAAGTGCCACTGAGTTGGCTGAAAGATTATGTTGACATAACTGTGCCACCCGAAGATCTGGCATATACCTTGACCATGGCCGGCCTGGAAGTTGAAGCCATTGAGTATATCGGTGCAGATTGGGGCGATAAAATTATTACCGCCCAGATAGTTCACCTGGAGAAAGTGCCGGGCTCGGACCATTTGACCTATGCACAGGGCGACAAAGTGCCCCTCGCACTCGTGGGAGCCAGGATAGGTGGTATAACCATCGGTGAGAAAAAAACGATGGGCTATATCTCACAGGGCATGCTCTGCTCACTACGCGAACTGGGCCTGGGCAATGATCACTCTGGCATCTACATCCTCGATCCCGATGTTCAGATTGGGCAGAGGCTCGTCGATGTGCTCGGCGAGGTTGTGCTGGATTTTGCCATCAAAGCTCATCGCGGAGACCTGACTTCGATCATCGGCATTGCCCGTGAAGTAGCTGCCCTCACAAAACAAGAATTGCGCATCCCCCAACCCACGCTGGACGACCAGGAGGAAAATGTAGGGGCGGGGCTAGTCCCCGCCCGGTCTACCCCCGCCGGGCTAGTCCCCGCCCAGTCTATGATAGAGGTGACAGTAGAAGACCCCGATCTGTGCCCGCGCTATACTGCCCGTATCATCAGCGGTGTGAAAATAGGTCCTTCACCGGAATGGATTGGGCGGCGTCTCCTGGGGGCAGGCATGCGGCCGATCAACAACGTTGTAGATGTTACCAACTATGTGATGTTGGAGTTTGGTCAGCCGCTGCATGGTTTCGACTATGACCTGGTGCGCCAACACCATATCATTGTGCGCCGGGCCCATGACGGTGAGGAGATGACCACCCTTGATGGGGTGAGGCGCAAACTGACGAGCGATATGCTGCTCATCACTGATCCAGAGGGGCCAACCGCCATTGCCGGGGTTATGGGGGGAGCGATCAGCGAGGTCAACGACAAGACGACGACCGTGCTATTGGAGGCCGCGAATTTCCAGGCCGCGAATATCCGGCGTACCTCGGTCGCGCTGGGATTGCGTACCGACGCATCCAGCCGCTTCGAGAAAGGACTTGACCCCACTCTGACCGTCATCGCGGCCAATCGAGCCATGCAGTTGATGTCAGAGCTGGCCGGCGGGACGGTTCATCCTGGCATTGTGGATTGTTACCCAGACCCTGTACAACCTCGCATTATCCCCTTTTCTACGAGAGAAGTAGAGTGGCTGACGGCTGTAAAAGTGACCCAGCTCGAGGTGGTAGAGGCCTTGACGTCTTTGGGCTTTGGCGTGGTGCCGGATGAGAACAGTAACAATATGCTTGTTACCGTTCCGACCTTTCGCTCCGATATCGTGGAGGGAGCCGATCTTGTAGAAGAGGTCGTGCGCATGATTGGCTACAACAGCATTCCTAGCACTGTTCCAGTTGGTCCCTTGCCGGAGCCACAGGTACATTCCTGGTTTGCCCGTGAGTATGAAGTACGCGACATCTTGATTGGAGCAGGCCTGAACGAGATTGTGACGTACTCCATAACGAGTCGTGCACGTATGGTCAACTTGCTGGCACAGGCCGACGCATCCTCGGCCCGTTTTCTCCTGCAAGCAGCCACAACAGACAGTAGGGGTAGGGCTGGTCCCTACCCTGTTTCCGCTGGTCCCTACCCTGACCCGGCTGGTCCCTACCCTGCCCCGGCTACCTCTACCGCTGTTGCATCGTTCGATGCCCGCTCACTGCCGGCAGTGACGTTAGTAAATCCACCGAGCAGCGACCTTGAAAGTATGCGACTGACGCTCATGAGCGGTCTTCTGGAGACGATGCAAGAGAATAGTAAGCGCAGCAAAGCGGGATTACGCTTCTTCGAGGTTGGACGGCGCTACCTGCCTTCAAGTGAGGCGCTTAGTTTACCAGATGAGCGCCGCAGTGTGGGGATCGCGCTGTGTGGCCCTGCCGAGATTTCCTGGTTCGCCGAATTGGCGCGGCCGGCAGATTTCTATGATTTGAAGGGCGTGGTGGAGATGCTCCTGGATAGGTTGCATATCACCCACTATCGTTTCACGCCGACCCAGCATCCAACGTTCCATCCTGGACGCTGTGCTCTATTGGAGCTACTCCGCCGCTCTAGCGCCGGTGAGGAAACATACAGCCCTGTAGGAGTGTTGGGTGAGGTGCATCCCCTGGTGCAACAGCGCTATGATCTGCCGGACCGGGCCTACCTCTGTGAGCTTGATCTGGAACAATTGTATGCAGCTGTGCCCGAGAAGTTGACGTATGCACCCATCTCACGGCATCAAGAACTCACACGCGACCTGGCCATAGTTGTAGATCAGCAAGTGCCCGCGCAGGATGTCCATGATGCCATTGTGCGCAGCGGCGGTGAACTGTTGCACTCGGCAACCCTCTTCGACGTCTACACGGGAGAGCCTATCCCCCCGGGCAAGAAGAACCTGACATATTCACTGGTCTATCAATCACAGGACCGTACACTTACCGATGCCGAGGCAAATGCCCTCCAGGAGCGCATTATTCATGCGCTGCACGAGGAATTCGGGGCAGTCTTGCGCTAAAGGAATAACGATTAGCCCATTTGTCTTAGATAGTAACCTGTCTATCCTTTCTATATTGCGCAAAACGTTCTAAAGGAAGTAAGCCAATGTGCCCTGTGATAGTAATGCGATGAAAATGTTAGGAATAAGAAGCTTATGCATATGCACTGGTGCTTGCGTTGTAATAAGCCGTATGCAGCGCCCTCTACCTTCTGTAAAAGCTGCCAATCCTTGTTACGTAATCAGCTTCGGCATAAAGCATTTCAAACGTCATCTTTGCTTTCAGAGAGATATTACATCCTTCCGGGTGAATTTGAGGAAAAGGAAGAATGTAGAGCACCGTCACTACCTATCCTCAGGGAAGGATTTCCCAGCATAGGGACTGCTTGCTGCTCGGCCATTAGGAATCCCGCTAATGGAGAACTTGATCGACACTGTACTACCCTATCGCTGCAGCAAGAATTTGTTCCTGCTGTTCAGCACGAGAATTGTTCCTTACCAATACTCCCTGATATGTCACCGTCATCAGATGCGTTGGAGAACCTTGCGCTAGAAGACACCAGGGCTTATTCCGGCGGATCAGGTAATTCTCAGAGCAGTTGTAATACGCTCGATGAAGTCGATAACAATCTTGACCAGCTGGATGATACTCAACCCTATCTCGACCCACTGACAGTGCGACTCGCCACCAAAAAGAAGGGCAAGCGTCAGGAAAATGTAGGGGCGGGGCTAGCCCCCGCCCGGCCTGAGGCCAATGTAGAAACCGGGCTAGTCCTCGGCCGGTCTGACGCTCAACCTGTCCGCCATCGTCGTGTTGTTTCTGCGCAGATGAATGGAACCATTGACGTTGGACAGAAGGGGCAGATGGCGGTGGGTGTCAATACGACTGGGCTAGAACCCGGGACCTACAGTACCCATGTCACTGTGAAGGCAACTGATAGCTCTGGTACGCAAGCGCAAGGAAGCCCGCAAATTCTCACTGTGACCCTGACTGTTTATCAGCCATGTTCGTTGCAGGTGGCGCCAGGCAATCTCCTATTTACGGCTACACTCCTGCAGCCAAATCCGGCCGGACAAAACATCGCTGTGAAAGAGACAGGAAATTGCGCCTACCCCGTTTCATGGACGGCATCGGTGGATGCTAACAGTCGCAGTTGGCTTAGCGTGTCGAGTATCTCGGGTACAGGTAATAGCACTATAGTTGTGTACGCAAGTTCTAGAGGGATGCTTATAGGTCAACATTCAGGGCAGATCACGTTCTCTGCTACGGATAATAGAGGAGTTGTACTACAAAATAGCCCTCAGGCTGTTCTGGTAACACTTACCGTGATTGGGTGATGGAACGCCCCGTTTCACCGCCTGCTTGATGTGACAAATTCCTATATCTCAACGTTTAATAGATAGCGTGGATATCCTGCAAGAAGAGCAATGTATGAGTCAATGTTTGCGGTGTAGCAAGTCTTGTGAGGCGACTTCTGTATTTTGTGAAGCGTGTCGGTCGCACTTACGCAGCCAACTCTGGCAGGCAACAAATACTCTACCGGGGGCATCTGTAAATGTGTCCCCGGTTGCCATCATGTCTGCTGGAAGTGTTGAAGTTAGTGTTGACGAGCGCGACGACCTCTGGGATCGTATTACGGGTCCTCAGCCAATTGTAAGCGTTCCCCCACTTCCACAAACTCCCCAGCCTTTGTCTCCATCATTACCAGGGAATAATGACTTAGCCGGTGTAGTAGATCAAGCTATACAAAGGCTGAATGAGGCAGCACAACGCATCGCCGAAGTAGAACAGGGAAGTCGCCGTATGCCTCGTGCTTCACGCCTTTCTCCTCTACGAGATATTTCTGCCGATATTCAACGCCAAAGCACTCCCTTGCCCATACTAGCAAAAGAACCAGAGGCAGGTGCGTCGTCCATCGCTCAGAAGGAACAGGGCAAAGATCTGGGGAGACGCATGCCCGATTTGTGGCCCTGGTTGCAGGAAGATGCTGACCCGGATGAAAATGACTTTGATCAGTGGTCGACTGATCCCCTGATGGCCCGGCAGTTCCCTAATAGTGCTCAGACCAAACGTATTGAGGAAGAAGATTTACGCCGTGCTATTGCCGAGGGGCTGGTGACTCTTCCCATACCTCCACGACGTGTTTCTTTTACACGCCGCCAGATACGTACAGTCTTCTCTGTATTTGTTGTTTTGGCGATAGCGTTTTTAGTAGCGGATAGCGTACTTCTTTCGTTCATTTTTACGCATCCTCACCGCCCCGCATCTCTTCTGAATGGTCCACCTGAGCTGACTCTTTCTACCAATGTGGCAAGTATTGGTGAGACTCTCATCCTCCATATTCGTCATTTTTCTGCCGATACACGTGTATACCTGACGCATGATATCCAGGAACCGGTGCAAGTTGTGACCGGCGGGCAAGGGAGGCCGGCGACAGGATTCCCCCTGGTCCAGGTTGGAGCAAATGGGTCGATCGATGTAATTATGCTGGTTGACTCTACCTGGGGGCCTGGATATCATACTATCGAGGCTGAAGGCGTTACGACACGCTATACAGCCACTGCAACCCTCCAGATTATCGGTGCTGGCCCAACTCGTCCGGCGCATCTACTCATTGGCGCCACCTCACTTGATTTAGGTGCCGATTTGCAAGGAGCGAACACGATCCAGTTATTAACCCTGCACAATGCGGGCGGCGGTTCTATCTCATGGGCGGCAAGTAGCAATCAACCCTGGCTGTTGATCTCGCCTACACACGGAATGTTCAGTGCGAATCAAACGGTTACTGTTGCTGTTGAACGGGTCAATCTCAAAGCTGGAGACTACAAAGGCACGCTGATCTTTTCATCTAACGTGGGTCCTAACGAAATGGTACAGGTGCATATGACTGTGCGGCCGTTGCCACCTAACGTTGGAGCTGTGCTGGTGGTCATTCCCCCGGTACTCTCGTTTACTGCGTTTGATGGTGGGGCTAATCCGAATGAGCAGGCCCTCATGGTGAACAATCCTGGTTCGCAGCCTTTGAAATGGTCGCTTACTGGTAATAATCCAATAAATCTGGCTGCCCAGAGCCTCGTGGTTCATGCGCTTAATCCCACGACAGGCTGGTTAAGTACGGATCAGACTTCAGGAGTTGTTGTGCCCCACGGGACGAGTTTGATACACGTTCTCGTGAATAGTCGCAATCTACTGCCGGGCGTCTATACCCAAATGCTGGTGTTTAGCAGTGGCCAGGGGGCAATCAATAGTCCACAAAGTGTAAGCGTCTCTCTTACTGTCCAGGCACGCTGTGGATTGACCTTGAGTTCTGGCATTATGTCTTTCACAGCAGTCTCTGGTCAGAGCAATCCAAGTAATCGATCTTTGAGCCTGGGTGCCAATGTCAGTTGTGCAAGTGTGATCAGCTGGAAGGCCATTTCTGCTGCGAATTGGTTGACTGTAACCCCTGCCAGTGGACTATTGAGAGGCTCAGCAAATACTGTAACGGCGATTGGAGTCAATGCTAGCATTCTCAGGCCTGGAACATATGTGAGCAATATTTCCTTTGTAGCTGCGCAAAATACACAAACCCTGACGGTGCAGTTGGTAGTTCAGAAACCCCCATCGCCTTCGTCGCCAATTCTGGGAGCAACGCCGCTTAACCTCAACTTTAGCACAACACAGGGTATGGCGAATCCCCCAGGACAGGTAGTGACAATCACTAATACTGGTAGGAGCCAGCTCAACTGGCATACTACGGTGAATACGCTTGCCTCGTCCTGGCTAGGCGCTGGACCTACAGGAGGCAGTATTGCGCCAGGCCAGACCGGGCAGGTAACTGTCAATATCAACACTGCCAATTTGGCGCCCAACACATATGTAGGGCAAGTTGTCCTTATTGGATCAGATGCCAGAGGCGCTACTGCTTCGGGAAGCCCTCAGACGATTACCATCAATCTCCTGGTGCTTCCCCCCTGTACGCTAGAGAAACCTTCATTGAGTGCTGTTGCCTTTAGTGCTACTCAGGGGAGTTCCTCACCGGCTTCCCAGCCAATTTCCATCACGGCTTCTGGTAATTGTGGTTGGCCGCTCAATTGGCACGCCCAGGTTGCTAATGCTCCTGCCTGGCTGCAGTTGGCTCCCGCGTCTGGCACATTGGTAGCCAGCGGTCAATCTACCTCTATAATGGTTGGCGCTAATATTGCCGGGTTAACGGCCAACACATATACTACAGAGATTACTGTAACTGCTACTGATGGATCTAATATGCCCGTGCAGGGAAGCCCGGAAACTATCTCGGTGACGTTAACTGTGCTTCCGCCATGTTCACTACAAGTCGGGCCTGTTAACCTCGGTTTCTCTATAGGACAGGGGCAACCGGCTCCACCGGCACAAAGCTTTTCGGTGAGCGAAAGTGGCAATTGTGCTCGTCCTGTCTCCTGGTCGGTGAGCGGAGATGCGGGCAGTAGTAGCTGGCTTGTCCTCTCTCAGCCAACCTCAGGTACAGACAGCGCTACCATAGATGTGGGTATTAACCCTCAAAACCTGCTGCCTAATACATATATGGGTACGATCACTGTTTCCGCATCTGGCAGTGGTGGTGCTATAGTTCAGGGAAGCCCTGCGCGGGTGACTGTGTCACTGACCGTGACGGGGGTTACTCTTAATGGCAGGGCCATCGCTTGCTCCGATATCACTTGTACTTCTACCAAGCCTCTTCCTGGTGCTGCTCTACATCTGGTGAATAATTTGACGAATCAGGCTATTACGATTTTCGCTGATGGATCAGGTAACTACTCTTTTTCCAACCTCGCGCTTGCTCCCTATACCCTGACTATTACTGGTAGCGATGGGACATATAACTACGCCGGGATTGTTACCCTGAATATAGGAGGCAATCAAGCGAATGTTTCCGTAAACGCGTATCCTAAGTGAATCTGCCCCTCAAACCATTTCTCTAATCTCTTGCAATATGGTACAATATACATTGCTGTATCAAGATGTACCAATAATGGCGGGTCTCCATCCTTTCAGGGGAAAGCAGGAGTGCAGAGGACGCAGTCCTTTGCCGGGGTCTGGGGTGCCCCCAGTTTTTCCATCCACAATTCCCCTGAAGGATGCAAAGCCCAAAAGCGCTTTTGAGAAGCTGTTGAGAAGCTTAGATGGATACGAAACGTTGTTCCTATTGTCATAAAATGGCACGAGCGGAAGCTGAAACTTGCAGTCGCTGTGGACACCCCTATGTAAAGAGCACGAACGGCGTAAAGAAGGTGAACAGGATCCCCATGAAAAGTAGTAATCCTGCATCTAGAGGTAGCAGGAGAAATGAGACCGTACACCTTTCCATGTCCGATGGTAATACACGTATCCAGAGACGCTCTATTCCTCCGGCCTCACCACATCGCGCAGGGCATTACTCTGGCTTACATCCAGAAGATCAACCATATCAATCAGCCGTTATGGCGGTGCAGCGACCTCCTGTACGACAATCAAATTTACGGGGGGCAGTACAACCGGAGAGGGAAAGTGTGGTATTGCCCCGGGTAGATAGTATAGTTGAACCTGAGCCGGATCAGCAGGCGACAGTACCACTATTACCCCCTCGTTTCTCCTTTCCTCCTCGACCCTCTCTACCAAAGAAGTCCTGGCCGCGAGGGCGTTTTGTGCCTGTGATGCTCACTATCTCATGCCTCATTTTCCTGGTAGCAAGTAGCTTGCTTGCCTATATATTTATTAGTAAAAAGCCTCTACCTGATAAGCAAGTATTGAGTGTTATGCCAGATCAGTTGCGTGTAAATGATGCCTTTATCTTATCGGGCAAGGGCTTTGGGACGAATGATCCCATCAGTTTTACGCATGACCAGGACAACGTTCCTTTGCTAGACGGTAATGGAAAACCGCTGCAAACGCGTGCAGATGACCTGGGTACTTTTTCTGTACAGGCAGTGGTTCCGACCAATTGGGAGGTTGGACAACACTCGATCTATGCCATTGATATTGGGAAAGAGCAGAGCATTAGCGTTTTAGCGACGTTTTGGGTTCAACAATCGACATTGGCTCCGCCTCGTTTACAGCTATCCAGTTCAAGCATTGACCTTGGTACGAGTGTGCCGGGGGTTGTTGCGAAAAAAATTATTACGCTTATTAATATAGGGGGCAGGCATCTCACCTGGCAGGCCAGTAGTGATCAACCCTGGCTCACGGTTTCTCCCAACAAAGGCACATTTAATGGGAGAAGCATTGTGCAGGTGATGACCGACAGTGGTACATTGAAGCCGCGATCCTATGCGGGACATATTACGTTTAGACAGCAAGGAAGTAGCGATAAACCTTTGACGCTCAGCGTGACCATGACGGTTAAATCTGCCCCTCCTGCCAATTTGATCCTCTCGCCACCATCTTTGAATTTTTCATCCACAGGGCAAAATCCTGCCGGTCAGACGATAGCTCTCCAGAACAGCGGCGGTGGACCTTTAGCCTGGACTCTGGCTGCCACGACCTTTGATGGAGCAAATTGGCTCAATGCAACCCCTTCCAGTGGGAACTTGCAACCGGGCCAGGCAATGAATGTGACGGTAAGTGTCAATACAGCAACCCTCAAACCTCGCTCATACCAGGGGGCGCTCAGCTTCAGCTATGGAGGCTTGACGAGCCAGGTTGCAGTGTCTCTGGCAGTGAGTGTATCTTCGTCTGCTGCCATTAGCTTGAACCAGAGCACGCTGAATTTCACTGCGCTGAAGGGAACAAATCCTGCCCCGCAATCATTCACGATTACCAATACTGGCAATACTACGCTCAATTGGGTCATTACAGAGGATCAAAATGGTATAGTCTTTGCTCCAACTTCCTCAAGATCTGGCAGCCTGGCTCCAAACAAGAGCGCGGTGATTACGGTAACCCCCAATGTATTACAGGCAAGTGCGGGAACGCTTGCCGCCGCCATCACTGTTGCAGATAGCGATGGGGGAACAAAAGTGTTGAGTCAGAGGATAACCGTAAATATTGTTGTCAGAGGTCAGTCCTCCATCACCCTTTCGACGAACGGTATGGTCTTTACCCATGATAGTCTTGTCACCTCTTCCTATCAATTCCTGGTTATTGCAAACTCGGGCTCCCAAACACTTAACTGGGTAGCAAAGTCATCTGCTCCCTGGCTATCTACCAGTACTGGCAGCGGCGCGCTTAATCCAGGGGCAAATACACTGATAAATATAAGTTGCGATAGTAACGCACTGGCTCCGGGTAGCTATTCAGCTTCATTTGTCGTGAGTGATAATGATGCGGGTACGACAGCAGCGCCTCAAACAGTTATCGTGAACCTGGTTGTAACTTGATTTGCCCCTTGTAGGTGCCAGCCAGGTGTGCTACACTCTGACAAGAAATATGCAAATTGCCACGGCAATGGCTTATGTGGCACCGACCGCGTAGCAGTTTCTCCTTCGACCAACACCAATTCACTCACCTTTATGGAGAAGTTCTGGCTGCGTGGCGACCTTAAGAAGAACGCCGATATGCGCCTTGCCTGCCAGGTTGAGGTACTGGGCGACGTGACTGTCGATACCCAATGCAAGTAGTTATCAACCTGCGCTACCTTACTACAAAATAGAGCCGGATTGCCAGCTGGTTATTCCAATACAGTTCCACCATGCCTTCGGCTGGTTGTACATAGACCTCTTCGGTGTAACCGCTGATGGCACCTGTAATGGTCATGGTAGTACTTGACTGGTAGAACAAGCCATTGGTGTACCATTTGATGACCACAACTCCAGGGGCCTTTGGATGCTGCACACTATAGGTCAGATAGATAGACTGCCCTGGCCTGAATACGGTATCTTGTTTTTGGGCAACATGTTGCGAGTTAATCTTGGAAGTGGTGGTAGCCGAGTTGATAATGCCGTAAGCTGGCCCTGTTTGTTGGGTTGTTGGTGGGTCTTTTAGTGGAGCTGTTGCTATAGGTGTGACATTCGGAGGGGGAACCATTCCATAAAACTGTCCTAAAGTTGCTAACTTCCCACTGGCTTTGGCATAATAGCCTGTTCCCACGCAAAGTAAGAAGGTGACAATCAATACACTTAGGAGTCCACTAATGACACGGTAGCGCGGAATAATGGGCCGTGGTTTGGTGTACATAGGTGCAACATAAATAACTCCTGCTTCTTCAGGCAGGGCAGCGACCAGGGCACTCAAATTTTGCGTTGGTATCGGTAGTAGTGCAGTTCCTTCCATCCCTGTCGTCATTGTGCCCGGAGGCATTGTGCTGAACGCTTGCTGGGGTTGATATGGGACAGGTAATGTGGACTGCTGCTGTACCTGGGATGTTTGTGGAAAACCCTGCTGTACCTGGTTACTCACTTGTACATTAGAAAATTGTGAAGGTGGACTACCCCACATCATTGGCGGGGGCATTGGTGCCTCCAAATTCCTATAGGTACCATTCGCTCCTGCAATTAAAGGCGAAGGGGCGCCACATTGCGGGCAAGGTGCTTCATTAGCTAGCCTGGCAGTATTACAAAATGTACAAAGCATTGTCCTTCACCACCTTTTTGTTAATTCCAATGTGTTGGTTTTACTATTAAGCACAGTAACACCCATATTTAACATGGTCAAGTTTGTAGGGTAAAATGGCTATTCTCAATGTATATAAACGTGTATCAGTGCATACCCTGGAGTGCCAGTTCACCTTGAATCGTTCCTGTTGTGCGTGTTACCATTGTACTAAGTATTGTCGCCGGATCTCTTACTATCTCACCCGTTTGCCATGTCAGAAACTCAGGAACAATGGAATAACAGGCAGGCAATTGAACTGCTTGCCCAACATATCCCGTTTGAACGGGATACGGCCAGTAAAGCGGAGCAAATTGAAATGCTGCGCGGCCTGGTAATTCGTCATGGCCGTAATATGGACCCCGAGCTGTTCGGCTTTGATGCCCGTAACGAACTGATACGCCTGGGGTTGTGGGATCGTATTGGGCCAGAGCACCCTTAATATCCTTCTTGCGCCAGCAAGGCAAAACACGTATAATACAAACGGTTACCTTCCAATTTAGATGGCAGGCGGGTCAGGTTGAAGCTAACCATCTCCAATGGGTATTGCTTTGGCAGCTCACCGGGTCCTCGTATTCAGTTCAAGGGAGTATGGCGCATGTCCACTTCTGCTTCTCGTGTGGCGACATTTGGTACAACCATTTTTACCGAGGTTAATACACTTGCACAGCAGTACAATGCGCTGAACCTGGGACAGGGGAAGCCCGATTTCGACGCTCCACACGATGTAATCATGCAGCTGGTACATGCAGCGCAATCCGGACAGCATAACCAGTATGCACCTGGGCCTGGAACGGCATCTCTACGCAAGGCAGTCGTCGATCATGCGGCCCGCTTCTACAACTTGGACATCAATCCGGTCGGTGGAGTTGTTGTCACTTCAGGGGCGACTGAGGGAATTCTCTCCGCCATACTGGGGCTTGTTGACCCCGGTGATGAGGTGATTGTTATCGAGCCGTATTACGATTCGTATGTGCCAGATATCATTATGGCGAATGCGGTACCCGTATATGTCCCACTGCATCCCCCGGCCTGGACATTTGACACTGACGAACTCCGCTCTGCCTTTACCAGGAAAACACGTGCGCTTATCTTGAACACACCACAGAATCCCACCGGCCGTGTCTTTACCCACCAGGAATTAATGTTGATCGCTGAGTTATGTATCGAACACGACGTAACAGTCATTGCCGATGAAGTGTATGAGCACCTGCTTTTTGCCCCTGCAGAGCATATCCCCATTGCTACGCTGCCGGGCATGTTTGAACGTACAGTCACGGTAAGTAGCGCCGGGAAGTTGTTCAGCGCAACGGGTTGGAAAGTTGGGTGGGTGTACGGCCCTCCTGACCTGGTAGAGGGTGTAGCACGTGCACATCAATTCGTGACATTTGCGGTCCACCATCCTTCACAGGAGGCAATTGCCTACGCGCTCAATCTCCCTGGAACCTACTATGAAACATTCAAGGCGATGTACGAAACCAAGCGGCAGTTGATGATGTCCGCGCTCGATAGTGGCGGGCTGAAATACTGCGCCCCCCAGGGTACTTACTTTATGTTGGCGGATTACTCGCAAGTATTTAATGGAACGCCAATGGAATTTACGCACTATCTTGTAAAAGAAGTCGGGGTGGCTTGCATTCCACCAGAGTCATTTTACAGCCAGGAACATAGAAATATCGGACATGGGTATGTGCGCTTTGCATTTTGCAAAAGTGACGATATACTACGGCAGGTGAAAGATCGACTGGGAAAACTGCAAACATCC
>WNGJ01013895.1_pt1 | contig 13261 bp, 14 predicted proteins | sample 5400611 | NCBI WGS metagenome assembly WNGJ01 (sample SAMN13153375, study PRJNA577476) | soil metagenome | isolation source: 40 cm soil or saprolite under Garry oak tree replicate 1 | place: USA:California | collected 2016-06-15
CGGAGGCGGTGCAGACGGTGACGCTCGACTCGCCGACGCCGGACCAGAACAAGTTCGGGCAGGCGATCGTCAACTTCCAGGGCGCGCCTGATTTCAGCCCGACCAGGATCGCCGAGCCGGGGCCGAACGGCTTCCCGCTGGCGAACTTCCAGCCGGGAGCGGTCGCGAACCCCGGCTACAGCCCGTTCATCCGCATCGCCGGCTCGCCGACCGTTTACAGCGCGCCGATCGTCGCCACCGGCAACGGCCCCTTCGACGTGGTCCACCACACGAACACCGGTGACCGCGTGCTCGGAATTCACATCGCAGGCCCGTCGGCTCCCGGTCAGTTCGCGGAGTCGTGGGTCGACCTGCTGTTCGTGAAGGGCTTCGATGCAGGCCAGCCGATCATCTACATCTCGACCGACGCCGGCCAGCCGTTGACGTCCGTGCTGGAGCGCTCGACGTACGTGCCCGCTCTCGACAAGGCCGCCTACAACGGTGGCGACGACTTCCTCGGCTCTGCCCGGGAGCGGCTGTTCGGCTTCATCAACGGACAGACCGGGGCCGACAACAAGGAGTCGCAGGGGTTCGTCCACCTCGTCAAGGACGGCCACGCCTCCGAAGACGCCAGCGCCGGCAACACCGCGCTGATCGACGCCCTCCGCAACGGCGGCGACCTACTGAACGTGTTCGGGGACTTCCCGACATTGAGCGATCCTCGGCACGCCCAGGCCTACAGCCCGCTCTGGGACGCCCAGCTCGGCCTCTGGACGAACAAGGCCGTTCAGGAAGGGCTGAACAAGCGCCAGATCGACGAGGTTCAGGTCTTCAACCTCGCCGCCACGCGCCCCGACCTACTCACCGGCGTCAACCCGGCGACAGGTCAACCCGCGCCCTACGGTGCGTCCGGCGTCGACATCAACTGCGCCGTGATCGGCTTCACCGGCAAGGCGCCGACGGCCAACCTCGCCGACCCGGTGCCGAACTCGCAGTTCCCGCCCCGCTAGGCCGAATCAGAGAGACGGCGGGTCCTGCGGGACCCGCCGTCTCAATAGAAGTCTTTGTACGGACCTCTCGCACGTCCCCTCTTCTGAGCGGTCGAGCTACCCCGGCGGAATGCCGACATTGGATCTGCGGCCCGATGCGACTTCGACTGTTCGACCCTGCGGCGCTACCCGAACTACGGCAGCACTTTGTGCGCTCGGGCTTCACCGTTGCCGATGACGGTGAGAGGCTGGTGATCCGGCGCCCCGACGCACGGAATGGCGAGCAAGAGCGGCGCGAGATCGAGCTTCACCTGCAGGTCTGGCAGACGATGCACCCGGACGTCCAGGTCGAGATCACGCGATAAGACCTGGTGAGGAGCTTGCTCGGGGGAACGAGCACAGAGCGCGCCCGTTCCCCCGCGAGTTATTGAGCCTACGGACCCCAGTCCATCGCGCCGAGCGAAGCAAGCGCGAGCGCGGTCAGGATCGGCAGCCAAAGCAGAAGACGATTCCGCATTTTCAGCACCTCCTTTCGGCAGTTCGCGGGCACGCCGGGCCGCGGCGAACCCTGGTCTTCACCCCCTAGACCATGTTCCGAGGCCGTTGTCAAATGGACGTTGGCCATTGACCCCCTCCGACTTGACCGCCAAGATGCCGTGGGGATGAGGACAACGGGCGAACCTGGGGCCGAGACGGTCGGCCAGCGGCTGCGGCGATTGCGACACGAACGCGGGCTCTCGCAGCGCGATCTCGCCTCGCCCGGCGTCTCCTATGCCTACATCAGCCGGATCGAGGCCGGCGCCCGGCGGCCCTCGGTCAAGGCGCTACGGCAGCTGGCGCCGAAGCTCGGCGTCTCGGTCGAGTACCTCGAGACCGGCCGCGATCTAAGCGATCGCGACCAGCGCGAGCTGCGGCTGGCCGAGGCGGAGCTGACGCTTCGACTGGAGCAGGACTCCCCGGAAGCAGAAGCGGAGTTCGCGGCGCTGCTCGCTGAGGCCCAGGCGGCAGGCGATGGCGAGGCGGCGGCCCGGGCGCGCGCGGGCTTGGGTGAGCTTGCCGATCGCCGAGGCGACTTCGCGACGGCGATCGCGGAGCTCGAACAGGCGCGTGCCACGGGTGTGCTCTCTCCGCTCACGCACGCCGATCTCTACGCGACGCTCGCGCGCGCCTACTCGGCCTCGGGCCAACCGCGGCGAGCGGTCGAGCTGCTCGAGGACTGCCTCTCCCAGGTGCAGGCACAGGCTCCCGAAGACGTCAGCGCCGAGGTTCGCTTTGCCACCTACCTGAGCTACGCGCTCTCCGACCTCGGCGAGCTCGAGCGGGCGAAATCCGTCGTGGACGAGGCCCTCGGTCGAGCGCAGGAGGCGCCCGATCCCTACTCGCGCGTTCGCCTCTACTGGTCGCTGGCCCGCCTTGCCCTGATGGAGGGAAAGCCGCGCTCTGCGCTCCGCCAGATCCAGCGCGCGATCGGCCTCTTGGAGGCAACCGAAGACACGCGCCAACTGGCGCGGGCGCACCTTTCCAGCGGAGAGATCTTGATCGACGATGGTCAGCCCGGGCCGGCGCAAGGGCATTTCGAGCTGGCAGAGAAACAGCTGGGCGACCACGCGGATGCCGCCGATCTGGCCTGGCTCTATTCGGAGCAGGCAAGAGCTTCGCTTCTGCTCGGCGAGGACGAGCCCGCCGAACGGCTCGCGCGGCGGGCCATCTCGTTACTCGCCGGCGGCGACCCGCTCAAGCGCGCCCGGGCCTACGCCACCTTGGCCGAGGCGCGACCGGAGGAGATCGATGCCTCCCAAGCGGAGTTCGCGCAGGCGCTCGAGGTGCTCGAGGACGAGCGGCGCTGGCCGGCGGCGGCCTCAGTGCTTCGGGCCTGGAGCCGGGCGCTTCGACGTGCCGGTCGCGAGCAGGCTGCCCTGGACGTGCTCGATCGCGCCGCCGCTTACGGCGTCCGAGGCTCAGGCCAGCCGGCCGGCGAAGCGCCCTGGTTGCCGGGCGTCGCCACGGGCACGTTCACCAGAGTCGGGAACGGGTAGGTGGTCAGCGACTGCCCGACCGTCAGCCGGTGGGCGACCAGCGGTCCCTCGGTCGAGGAGCTGGTGCTGACGTCGACCCGGTCGGTCGCCTCGATCGCGCCCTGGAAGCCCACCGCGTTCAGCTCGACGGAAACGTCGCCGGCAGGGACATCGGGGGCGCAGCAGGAGGCCTTGTGCCCTGCGACGAACTCGAGGAACTTGGTGTTCGGGTCCCAGTGGCCACTCTGCCAGTCGCAGTCCCGGCCGTTCGAGGCGATTACCGCGCAGACGCTCGTCCCCTTGATCACCAGCGAGCCGGAGGCGAAGAGCGCGCCGATCCCGCTGTAGCCGATCACGCCGCCGCTGTCGATGCGGACGTTGCCGTCGATGAAGATGCTGCCGCTGACGGTCAGAAGCCGCGAGCTCGCGTTCCAGGAAAGCTCGCCGGTCGGTGTCTTGCAGGTGTAGCTCGCAGCAGGCGTCAACGAGACTGTGCCGGCGGTGCCGGTCACGCTCAGGTTCTCTTTCGTGGCGTCGGGACTCGATCCGGCGCCGGCATCGGTGTCGAAGACAGGCGGCGTTCCGGTCTTCGAGACGCAGGGATAGTAGGGGCCGGGGCTCGCGTTCAGATACCACTTCGTCCAGTCCGGCTGGGGTGTCGTCATCGCCTGAACGGCTGTGTCGGGCAGCGGATTGGCGAAGACAGCGTCGGCGGCAGTGCAGAGAGCGTGGAAGGTGATCACGCCGGCTATCCGGCAGCCGCCACCGATGTGGACGCCGGTCGTCAGCGGGTTCGCGAGAGTGCCGACGCTGTTCTGCGGGCTGTTGTAGCTGAGCGAGCCGCCGATCTGGAGTGGGCCGCCGCTGATCGAGGCCGAGTTGTAGAGACAGGCGTTGCCGGCCACGTAGAGCGGAGAGCCCATCGACGAGTTGTTCAGCTGGGTGTAGTCGCAGCCGCTCGGATCCCCGCTGCCGTAGACGTAGACGTAGTCCCAGACCGGGTTCGCGAGCCCCTGCTGGTAGACGGGCGTGACCCGGACCTGGTCGCTTGTGCTCCGCTTGACCGCGCTCGCCGTCGGCCCCACAGGGTTTCGGAGGGCGGCCGTGCCGGTCAGGGTCCAGACGGCCGGGCTGACCGCCTGGTTCAGCGTGCCGGTCCAGCTGACCGTCTCGCCGTCGTAGATCGCCGTCCGCGGCGCGCAGGGAAGCGCTTCGCCGGGGCTGCAGAAGAGATACGGGTTGGCAGGGTTCGTCCCCGGCTTGAAGACCGTCGCCAAGGCGTTGTTGAGGCCCCCTTCGGCAAACGTGGCGGCGCGAGTGCTCACCGCGCTGTAGGACGAGCTCCGCGCGCCAGAGGTCGAGTAGGTGACGATGGTCGCGCCCACCGTGCAGAACACGCTCATGATCCCGAGCGCCATCATCAGCGCGATCCCGCGCTCGTCTTTGCGCAGCCGCGCCAGCCACCGGGTCGAGGCCGGCCGGCGAGATTCGAGCGGCACTTCTCGAGCGGGGGTGACTGCGGCGGTTGCGGCGGTTCCTTCGGGTCTTGCTGCGGCCATGCTCTCCATCCTCGACTGCGCCTGGGCGTGCCAGACGAGAAAGTTGGAAGGGCGGCCCTGCGACGGAAACCGCCCTCCCCTAATTGGAAGCGGCAAGGGTGACTTGGCGAGCCTCCCTGAGTCCTTCTCGCTCCCTCGCCGCATTCATCGGCAGGCGCTCGGAAGCCGTTGTCCCCCTTACGAGGGATCTCTGCTGCCACCTGTTATAGGTCTTACAAACCAGACGACTCTGACTCAGCCACACAGGGAGAGGGCAGCCGGCGGGCCTTTTCTTGTGGAGCTAGCCTGCGTAGGTCTCTGTGCCGGTTGCCGTGTCGACCTCGCCCGCCGGAGCCAGCCGGACCGGTTCGTCGATGCGCAAAAGCGGGATGAAGATGTGCGCGAGCGGCCCGATCGCCAGCGCGTAGACGACGGTGCCGATGCCGACGGTTCCGCCGAGCACCCAGCCGCCGGCGAGGGCACCAAGCTCGAGCGCGGTGCGCACGACGCGGATCGAATGGCCACGCGCCGCCAGCCCTGTCATCAGCCCGTCACGCGGCCCGGGACCGAGCCCCGCCCCGATGTACGCGCCTGTTGCGACGCCGTTCAGCCCGACCCCGGAGAGCAGGAAGATGGTTCGAAGCGTGAGCCCGTGCGGAGCGGGAATCGTCGCCAGAGAGAGGTCGATCACGGCGCCGACCACGATGACGTTGCTGAGCGTGCCGAAACCGGGGCGCTGACGCAGCGGTACCCAGAGAGCGAGCACCACCGCGCCGACGATGATCGCCCAGGTGCCGACCCCGAGCCCGAGCCGACGGGAGAGGCCCTGGTGCAGCACATCCCAGGGATCGACCCCGAGGCCGGCGAGCAGCATGAGCCCGTCACTGAAGCCGTAGAGCACCAGGCCGGTGTAGAGCTGGGTGAGGCGTCGGGGACGCGGCGAAGGCACCAGACGCCGGAGCCGAGGCCTGCTCATTCACACTGCCGCATGAAGGCCCCGATGGTCGCGAGATAGCGGTCGGTTTCCTCGAGCACCGGCGTGTGCGAGCTCTCTTCCAGGACGACCTCGCGGGCATTGCGGATGCCCTCGGTCAGCGTGGCGGCGATCGGGTCGGTGCACATGTCATGGCGACCACGGATGACCAGGGTCGGTAGGTCGATCTCGCCGAGCCTGTCGCGCACATCCCAGCCGCGGAGGGCGCCCGTCACGGTCCACTCGTTTGGCCCCTGCATCGCACGGTAGACGTCCATCGCCTTCTCGGCGTTCATCAGCTCGAGCTCAGGCCGAGGCTTGGGCCCGCGGTAGAAGTGACGGTCGAAGTACGCCTCCATCGCCTGCTCGTAATCCGGAGCGTCGTAAGTACCCGCACGTTCATGCTGTTCGAGCACCTCCACGACGTCGGGCGGGAGCGCGTTCTTCAGCACGAGTTGCTCGGCGGCCCATTGGTCCACGCTCGCGAGCGTCGAGCTGAGGATCAGGCTGATGATTCCTTCCGCCCCGGAGAGCACGTGCTCGAGAGCGAGCATGCCTCCCCAGGAGGTGCCGAGAAGATGGATCCGCTCGAGCCCGAGGTGCGAGCGGACTGCGTCGACCTCTTCGCGAAAGACCGCGACCGACCACTCGATGTCCCGCGGGCGATCCGAGCTCCCGCAGCCGATCTGGTCGTAGACGACGACCGGGCGCTCCTCGGCGAGCCGTTCGAGCGGGACAAAGTAGTGGTGCGTCGATCCCGGGCCGCCGTGGAGAGCAAGAAGTGGCGCTGCCCGGGACTCGAGATCACCGACGACCCGGTACCAGGTGCGGTACCCGAGATAGTCGAGATAGCCCTCGGAAACAGGCGGATTCATCGCCGGCGAAGATATCGATACCTGTCCGCGAGCTGGGGGTTTTCTCCCCTCGCCGGCTGCACCAGAAGGCGTTCGTCTAGATCTCGAGCCGGCTGCGGATCACGCGTGGTACCCAATCCTCGGACCGGCACATCGGGCAAGCCGGCGGTGGGCCGGGGATGACGATGCCGTATCCGCAGATACGGCACCACAACTCGAGCCGGGGCTTCTCGGCTCTGAACTCGTCGCGCGACTCTTGGTGCTGCTCGAGACCCATCTCGGCTCCTCTCCGCCCTGTTGGGTCGATTACCGGTCGTCAGCCATGATCCGGCCGGCCCGCGCGCAAGGCATCGGTGCCAGCACCGACCGGATGCGGAAACCGCGCCGCGGCAGGCGCTCAGGCGGGAGCGCGTAACGGCGCGCTCCCGTCTTGCGGAACGATCCGCCCCACCCCCACGAGTAACCGGGCGACGATCGCGCCGAAGACGAAGCCGCCGACGTGCGCGAAGAAGGCGACGCCGCCGCCGTTCGCGCTCGAGCTGAAAACCCCCAGGTTCGCCTCGAACAGCTGGTAGAGGAACCAGAAGCCGAGGAAGAAATAGGCCGAGATCCGAACCGGGAAGAAGACGATCAGCCCGAACACGTTCGACTTGGGGTAGAGGACGAAGTAGGCGCCCAGAACCGCCGCGATCGCGCCGCTGGCGCCCAGGTTGGGCGTGTGCGCCTCCGCTGCGGTGCCGAGGCCGAGGGTCATCAGCGTCTGGGTCAGCGTGGCGACGAAGCCGCCGGCGAAGTAGAACGCGAGATAGCCGAGCCGGCCGAACGAGTCCTCGACGTTCTTGCCGAACACGGCCAGGAAGAGCATGTTCCCGAGGATGTGGTCCCAGCTTCCGTGCAGGAACATCGCCGTGATCCAGCTGACGCCCCAGGGCTCGGGGCCGCTACAGCTGTTGTTGACCGTGCACGGGTAGAACGAGGCATGGAACACCGACGACTGCAGGTGTGGAAGCTCGTAGAAGAGCCACACCGCGAAGCACGCGACGATGATCGAGACGTTGACGATCGGGAAGCGGCGCGCGGGAATTCCGTCTGAGAGCGGAAGCACCCGATAACTCTCTCACCCAGGCGAGGTCTCCGCCATCGGCAAAATCGCGGACGCACTGCGGGAAAGCGGCAACGTGTCTCCGCCGGTTCGGACCGGCGCGAACCACCACTGAACGATGGGCGGCTGACGTCGGGGCGCGAGCCGCATTGCCTGCAGCTCGCGCCCCGGCTCCTCGCGGCGGCGGATTTAGTTGAACCGTCGGATGAAGGCCAGTGCGATATCGGCGACCTCGCGCCAACCGTGGTCGATCGTGATCGCGTGTCCGCGTCCAGGGATCTCGACGTACTCGGTCACGCCCTCGTTCCGCTTCTGCTTCTTGTATGACGCCTTGGCGACTGCCGGGGGAACCGTGTTGTCCTTTTCGCCGACGATGATCAGGAGCGGCCCCCGCTTCGGGTTCTTCGTGTCGACCTTGGCCTGTGTCCACGGGTTGAGGTTCGCCGTCGCAGCCTGGAACAGCGGCTTGCCCGAGCCGGGAACCGAGTAGGCCTCGTAGAGCTGCTTCGCCTCGTCATCGCTGACGGCGTTTGCGAAGCTGTACCGGAACTGCTCGTAGGTGAGCGGAACAGCACGGTTGAAGTTGAGGGGGTTCTTGAGCACCGGTTCCCCCGACCGCAGCTCCGAGATCGGCAGCGGCAGCACACCGCGAAATGGCGCCGGATCCATCGCCACCGACGCGGAGGCCAGCCCTCGCCCTGCGAGGATCTGGCTCAGCAGCCCGCCGAACGAGTGGCCGATCACGGCCGGCTTTCGGTCGAGCCGGCGGATGATCGCCTCTTGGTAGTCCGCCACGTCGCCGACACCCTTGTGCGCGAAGGCCTCGGGGTCGGCGTTCGCATCGGCCACAGTTTGGGGGTCGTCTGGCCAGCCGGGCGTCAACGCCACGTAGCCGGCTTCCTCGAACAGGGTCACCCATCGGTCCCAGCTGTTCGGCAAGAGCCAGAGCCCGTGCACGAACACGACCGGCATGAGTCCCGAGGCGTTCGCCCGCTCGATCTGCACCTTCTCGTGCTCGGTGATCGATGGCTCGGTGGAAACGGTGCTGGTCATTCCGTCCTCCTTCGATTCGGGCAGCACCGCTGACTCGCTGGCGCCGCGCTGGCTTTGGCAGGACCGTCGCCGAACACGAACTGACGCGAATCCGGGGGCTCGCCGATCGCCTGCGCAAACCTCGCAACGGCCGAGGGCGAAAACCGGCAACGCCTGCGCGAATCAACCGATTCAGCACACCGCATGAGTGCCGAGACTGCCCGGGTGACCTCTCACCAAGGTTCTGGAGCGACCGACGTCGCGAAGCCCGCCGACCGTGCCGCGCTCCTCTGCTCGCTGCGAGCGGTCGGTGCAGAGCCGCGGCCCTCGCTCGTCGTCCTGGCCTACACCGGCGCCGAGCTTCTCGCACTGATCCCGCTCACCCCGGGTGGGCTCGGCTTTGTCGAGGCGGGGCTCGTTGGAACACTCAGCCTCGCGGGTGTCGCCCCGCAGGACGCGTTGCTCGCGACGCTTACCTACCGGCTCGTCTCGTACTGGTTACCGATCCCGGCCGGAGGCGTGGCGTATGCGGCCTTCCGGCGCCGGTACCCCGGATCAAGCGCCAGATAGGTGGAGAACCTGCGCCCTTCCCTCAGCCGCTCCAAAGCGACTCGGATGCGCGGCGAGGAGCGAGTGCGCGATCATTGCCGCAGCATGAAGCGGAGCGCCGGGCGGAGAGCGAGCAGGCCGCAAGGCCAGGAGGCGCCAATCGTGATCACGCCGTGGCGGCTTGCTCGCTCGATCAGACGGGCGGTCACCGCGATTCGAGAACGCTCTTCGAGGAGGCCGAGAACATGACAGAGCCCCGGCGGACAAAGAGCGAGGAGGCCAGGCGCGTCGGCGACGCGATCGGCGTCGACTGGAGCCGCTTCGACCTCGAGCAGTTCCGGGCCGGCATGGACGTCGAGTTCGAGCACGGCGCCCACGACCCGCAGACGGACGTGACCCACGACGACCCGATCATCACGGGCAAGATCGCGCTGGCGCACATGAAGGAGTTCCCCGACTACTACGAGCGGCTCGAGCGGATGGAGGCGGAGGCCAAGCGGCACTGGGCAGACAAGCAGCCCTGAGACCCGGCGACCCGCACCGGGTGGTGGTCGTCGGCGGCGGCTTCGGCGGGCTTCAGGCTGTCCTGAAGCTCCGGCGGTTGCGTGTTGAGGTCACGCTCATCGACCAGCGTAACTTCCACCTCTTCCAGCCACTGACTTATCAGGTGGCGACCGGGGCGCTCTCCCCGGGGGAGATCGCCTATCCGCTCCGCGCGATCTTCAAGCGCGCCCGCAACGTGCGCGTGCTGATGGCCGAGGTCGAGGACTTCGACCTCGAGGCGCGCGAGGTGCGGCTCGGCCCGTCAGAGGGGGTTCCGGCGCCCGCGACGATCCCCTACGACACACTGGTCGTCTCAGGCGGCTCACGCTACTCGTACTTTGGTCACGACGAATGGAGCGACCACGCCGCGGAGGTGAAGTCGCTCGAGAGCGCGCTGACGGTGCGCAACCGCCTGCTCAGCGCCTTCGAGGCCGCCGAGTGGGAGTCCGACGCTGGACGGCGCGCTGCCTGGCTCACCTTCGTCGTCGTCGGTGCCGGCCCCACGGGAGTCGAGATGGCGGGGCAGATAGGCGAGTTGGCGCGAGACACGCTCCGCGCCGATTTTCGGCGCATCGACCCGCGCAAGGCACGGATCCTGCTCGTCGAGGTGGCCGATCGGGTGCTGACCACGTTTCCGGCCTCGCTGTCGGTCAAAGCTAAACGCTCCCTTGAAAAACTCGGCGTCACCGTCCTCACCCAGCGGACCGTTGTCGGGGTGGACAGGGAGGGCGTGGCGATCGACGGCGGAGGCGGTGAGCCGGAGCGGATCCCAAGCCGGACGGTGATCTGGGCGGCTGGGGTGACCGCCTCCGGTCTTGCCACGAGGCTCGCCGAGCTGACCGGCGCCGAATCAGACCGCGCCGGACGCGTGACGGTCGAATCAGATCTCACGCTGCCCGGGCACCCAGAAGTGTTCGCGCTCGGCGACATGGTTCGGGTGCGGAACGCGGAGGGCTCGCCGACCGTCCTGCCCGGCGTGGCGCCGGTGGCCATGCAGCAGGGTCGCTATGCGGCCAAGGTCGTCGGTAACCGGCTCCACTCGCGCCGCACATTCCCGTTCCGCTACCGGGACAAGGGCAACCTGGCGACGATCGGCCGGGGCGCAGCGGTCGCCGACATCAAAGGATTCAAGCTGAGCGGCCACATCGCCTGGATCACCTGGCTGGTTGTCCACCTCTGGTACCTGGTGGGCTTCCAGAACCGGCTGCTGGTCCTGATCCGGTGGACGTCGAGCTTCGTCACCCACGGCCGCGGCGCGCGGCTGATCACCGAACCGGGAGCGGAAGGCCGGGGACCGGTTCTCCGGAGCCCTCCCCGGTCTTCCAGCGACGCTTGACTCAGGCCGAGACGCCCTCCTGACGGGCGGCGGTCGTCGCAAGCACGCTCTCGATCCATGTCTCGATCGCGCCTGCGATCTCCTCCCAGCCCTCGGCAGCCATCATCAGTCTTCACCACTTCGAAACACGAGATCAGAGCCCGCTTGATTGACCACTCGCCGGGGCTGCTGTATACCCGCGGCGACCCCACCCTCCAGGAGGTAGGCCTCATGTCCGCGATCGCCGCGGCGACCCAGCGCACGCTCGGGCGCCTATTGCCACCGTGGTGGCTGTTCTTGCTGATCGGTATCGGCTGGACGCTCGTCGCGCTGATCGTGCTGCGGTTCGACTACACGTCGGTGAACGCGATCGCGATCCTGTTCGGCATCGTCGCGATCGCGGCCGGGCTGCTCGAGATCATGGTCACGGTCCTCGCCAGCGGCTGGTGGAAACTGCTCTACGGCGTCTTGGCGGTCGTCTTCATCGCCACCGGGATCATCTCGTTCATCCATCCCGGCGACACGTTCCTGGCCCTGGCGGCTGTGATCAGCTTCTTCCTTGTCTTCGCCGGGACCTTCGACATCATCACGGCGATTTCCGCCCGGCACGAGATCGAGGTTTGGTGGCTGCAGCTCGTCGGAGGGATCATCGAGCTCGGTCACGAACATCGTGATGGCCTTCCGCGTGCGCGAGCTCCAGCACGCAAGCCCTGGCTAACGATCAGCTGGCCGTGAAAGCAGTTGTCGGATTCCTCATTGCTCGGCCGCTGATCGCCATCGGCATCGCGGCCGCAGTCGTCGGGGTCTTGCTGCTGGTCCAGACTCACCGCCAGAAGACGCCGGTCACCCACCGTTCGCAGCGCGTCGGGCTGACCGACAAGCAGCAGATCCAGCTCGGGGACGAGGAATACGCGAAGGAGCTCCGGCAATATCGGTCCCGTATCGTCGCGTCCGGCCCCGCGTATTCCGAGGTGCAGCGCGTCGCCAAGCGGATCGAGGCGGTGGCCGCCCGCGACAAGCCGGCATTCGTCTGGAAGGTGACATTGCTCCGCAAGAACGAGGCGAACGCCTACTGCCTGCCGGGCGGCAAGATCGTCGTCTACACAGGCATCCTGCCGCTGACCCGAAACGATCCAGGACTCGCGACCGTGCTCGGGCACGAGGTCTCCCACGCGACTGCCGAGCACGTCGCCGAACGACTCGAGCGCCAGCACCTGACCGAGGTCGCTGCCGCCATCATCGCGGGCGGCGTCGCGGTCACCCCGGGTCAATACATCCGCGTCAGGGCACTGCTCGGGGTGGGCGCCCAAGCCGCTTCGCTTCCGTTCAGCCGCTCACAGGAGTCCGAGGCGGACCACATCGGCCTTGTCTACATGGCGAGGGCCGGGTACGACCCGCGTCAGGCGGTAGCGTTTTGGCAACGGATGCTGCGCGCTTCGAGGGGAAAGGAGCCGCCTGAGTTCGCGAGCGACCACCCCAGCGACAAGCATCGGGTCGAGCGGATCATGGGGTGGTTGCCCGAGGCCGAGAAGGCCTACAAACCTGCGAAGGGGACGTGAAAGACCACGGCCGGACTTCCGACGGTGATGGAGCTAGCCGGGCTCGAACCGGCGACCTCCTGGGTGCGATCCAGGCGCTCTCCCAACTGAGCTATAGCCCCGCGGTCGGGGAAGTGTAGCTTCCCCCCGGGCGAGTCCCCCGCGACGCTCAGCTCTTGTTGAAGTACTCCAGGATTCGCGAGGTACGGCCTTTGTCCGGTTGCTTCTGGCCCTCTTCCGTGCGCTTCTGACCGTCGTCACCTGGAGCCATCGGAGAGCTGTTTAGGCGCCCGATCTCGTAAGCAGTAACCGCAGCGGACCTATCGCAGGACGCGCTCTACACGGCTCATCGGTATCAGTTTCGCTGTCCCATGTGTGTTCGTTGAGTAGGCGTAGACGATGCCGATTGGCTCGATCTGGGCGCGGACGGCAAGAGGTGTCACGGCGACTCTTCGCATGCGCCCGCTCGCTGTGTTGATCGCGTAGACCGAGTGTCCGGCGGTCACCACTGCGATGCCGTATTGCAAATCGACGTGAGCCGCACCTTTTGGCAGGAGCCAGCGGTGGAGCAGCCGGCCGTTCGCCAGAGAGTAGACGCCGAGTCGGTAGTCACGGGTAATGACGACAAGTACCTTCCCACCGAGCGCCATTGTCGTCGCCGCGCGAGCGACGAAGGAGCGAATGGCGACGCCGCTTTTGGTGCGAACGCGAACCGAGCCGTCTCCAGCGAGCACCGCGACGCTCCCGTCGTAGGCCGACATCGCGCGGACGGTTTCGCCAAGACGGAAGATCCCGCGTCCGCGGTATCCCGGGGTGACGAGGCCGACCTGGGAG
>WNGJ01005552.1_pt1 | contig 13259 bp, 15 predicted proteins | sample 5400611 | NCBI WGS metagenome assembly WNGJ01 (sample SAMN13153375, study PRJNA577476) | soil metagenome | isolation source: 40 cm soil or saprolite under Garry oak tree replicate 1 | place: USA:California | collected 2016-06-15
GCCCTCGCGACTCGTCTCGACCTCGGCCATCGGCAGGACTTTCGCAGATCGACGGAGCTATGGGCGGCGTTGCTAGCTTGGCCGAATGGAGCTCACGTTCATCTCGTCACCGCCCAGTGAGGTCTCCGAGGAGGAAGCACTCGACGCCTACTCGCTGGCCGTCACGAGTGTCGCCGAGCGGCTCTCCCCCTCGGTCGGCAATCTCCGCGTGTCGCGGCGCGTTCGCAGCGGCCGGATCCTCGACGGAGGCGGCAGCGGCGTCGTGATCACGCCCGACGGCTACACGCTCACATCCGCGCACGTCGTCGCGCGCACCGAGGGCAAAGGGCGCGCCTCCTTCGTCGACGGGCGCGAGCTCGAGTTCGAGGTCGTCGGCTCCGACCCGCTCTCGGACCTCGCGGTGCTGCGAGTCGACGCACGCGACCTCGTGCCGGCGGAGCTCGGCGACGCAGAGCGACTGCGCGTGGGCCAGCTCGTCGTGGCGATCGGCAATCCCCACGGCTTCACGGGCTCTGTGACGGCCGGCGTCGTCTCGGCGCTCGGGCGGTCGCTGCCGACGCGCTCCGGCGCGAACGTGCGCGTTGTCGACAACGTCATCCAGACGGATGCGGCACTGAATCCCGGCAATTCGGGCGGCGCGCTCGCCGACGGGCGCGGACGGGTCGTCGGGATCAACACCGCCGTCGCCGGAGTGGGGCTCGGCCTTGCCGTGCCGATCAACGCTGCCACCCGGCGCATCGTCGGAGCGTTGATGGCGGAAGGGCGGTTCCGCCGCGCGTATCTCGGGATCGCCGGCGGCCCCAGACCTCTACCCCCGCGGCTCGCACGTGAGCTCGGCCGCAGGAGCGGTGTCGAGATTGCGCAGGTGGTCGAAGGTGGCCCGGCCGACCGGGCCGGCATGCGCGCCGAAGACCTGATCGTCGAGCTCGAGGGCACGCCCATCGAAGGAATGGACGACCTCCAGCGCGTCGTCGTCGGAGAAGTGATCGGCCGAGCCGTGCGCGCGAAGGTCGTGCGTGGCGGACGTGAGCACGAGCTCGAGCTCGTGCCGGCCGAGCTCGACGGTTAGCGACCCTACCGGCCGCGAAACTCGGGCTTGCGTTTCTCGACGAACGCGGACAACCCCTCCCCTGCGTCCTCGGACGCGCGCGCAAGATAGAACGATCGCCGCTCGAACTCGACGCCGGCCGAGAGCGGCGTCTCGAACGCCTCGTCGATCGCCTCCTTGGCGAGCCTGACGGCGACGGGGCTCTTCGCGGCGATCTCACCGGCGACGCGCTTCGCCGCCTCGAGCCACGCCTCTTGCGCAACGACCCGGGCGACGAGGCCGAGGTCGCGCGCTTCCTCCGCACGGAGCATGCGGCCGCTCAGGATCATGTCCATAGCCACGGCTTTGCCGACTGCGCGTGTGAGACGTTGCGTCCCACCGGCGCCGGGCATGACCCCGAGGTTGATCTCGGGCTGGCCGAACCTGGCCGTCTCGGAGGCGACGATGAGGTCGCACGCCATCGCAAGCTCGCAGCCGCCGCCCAGGCAGAAACCGGAAACGGCGGCGACGAGCGGAGTGCGCACGCTACGGATCGCGTCCCAGCGCTCGATGCGGCGGTCCTGGTACAGCGACACAGGCGTCCCCGCGGCCAACTCGGCGATGTCCGCGCCGGCCGCGAACGCGCGCTCGTTCCCGCCGACGACGATGCAGCGAACGGCCTCGTGCTCGTCGAGCTCCTGCAGAGCTGCGACGAGCTCCTCCATCAGCTCGCTCGATAGCGCGTTCAGCTGCTGCGGACGGTTGAGCAGCACGACCGCGATCGGGGCGGCGCGCTCTACGAGGACGAGCGCTTCAGAAATGCCTTCACCGCCTCCTGGGCTTCGTCGCCGAGCATGGACAGTGCGAGCCAGTCCCGCGCGTGGTTCACCGTCTCGTGCCACGAGAGGTCACGCCAGAAGTTGAGCTGCTGCTTCGCGTAGCGCGTCGTCTGCGGAAGCTTCGTCGCGAGCTTCGCCACGTATTCGTCGACCGCGGCATCGAGCTCGGCTGCAGGAACGGCGCGATTGATCAGTCCCCACTCGGCCGCCTTCGCCGCTGGAATCTCCTCGCAGAGCATGATGATCTCGCGTGCGCGCCGATCGCCGACGAAGATCGGGAGCCATTGCGTCGCGCCTCCCGCCGGCACGGAGCCGTGCTCGAGGCCGACGTGCCGGATGAACGCATCCTCCACCATCACGGCGAGGTCGCATGCCATCTGAAGCTCGTTGCCGCCGCCGACCGCGATCCCGTTGATCCGCGCCACGGTCGGTTTGCCGATCTCGCGCAGCCTGTCGTGCGCGTCCTTGAAGGCGCCGAACCACTTCCAGTACTCCTTTGGATTGCCGAGATAGTCGGCCGACCAGGACTTCAGGTCGGCGCCGACGCAGAACGCACGCCCCGCCCCGGTCAGGACGACCACGTGGATCTCGTCGTCCCACGATGCGTCCTCGCAGGCGCGCGCGAGCTCGCGCAGCATCCGGAAGTCGAAGGCGTTCAGGATTTCAGGGCGGTTCAGAGTGATCGTCGCGCGCGGCGGCGACTTCTCGTAGACGATCGACCCGAAGCCGAGCTCGTCCGGCGAAGACGGGCGGGGATGTGTCGGCTCAGTCAACGTCGGCGAACATCACGGCGAACTTCCCGCCCATCTCCATTGCATCCTTGCCCGTCGCCATGAATTCCTCGCTACGTGCAGCCGACTTGAACGCATCCATGTCCGGCCACTCCCACTCGGCGTGGTAGCGATAGGGCGGCTCTCCCATGGGTGCGCCGAAGACTCGTCCGTGACGGAACGTTCCACCGGGGACCTTGCGGCACAGCTCAACGTGTTGCTCGTAACGGGCCGCGTCCGGCTCCTCCTCGTACAGCACGATCGCACGAACCATTCCTCTTCCCCCTGTCGTAGACGGCGTGAGCGTATAGCTTCATCCCGAAAAGGAGGAACGGATGGGCAAGAAGGTCGTACACGTGGAGTTTCCTGCGCAGGACGTCAATCGTGCGGAGAAGTTCGGGGAAGGCGTCGGAGGCTGGTCGATCGAGAATGCGGGCATGCCTGGCATCGACACCGAGGGCAACGCCTTCAGCTTGTTCCAGAGTGACCAATCGGTTCCCATGCCCGAAGGCGCAGGGTCGGCTGGGTGAGCGGACTTGCCGTCGCACTTGCGGTGGCCGCGGGCCTCGCGGGCGCCGTTCAGGCGGCGGTGATGGGCGAGTTGGGCGGGCGCGCAGGAGTCTTCCCCGCGCTCGCCTTCTCCGGCGTCGTGGCAGTCGTGATCGGGCTCGCCCTCCTGCTCGTCGCGAAACAGAGCTTTCGGGGTCTCGCCGACGTGGCCCGGCAACCCGTGTGGCTGTGGACCGGTGGGGCGCTCTCCGTGCTCATCATCCTTGCGATCACGGTCGCGTCGCCGCGCATCGGGCTCGCGGCCACGATCGGGATCATCATCGCCTTCAACCTCTGCGTGGCCGCGCTCATCGATCGTTTCGGCTGGTTCGGTTTCGATCAGATCGCGATCACGTGGACGCGCGCGCTCGGCCTGGTCTTCCTGGGTGCGGGCGCAGCGCTTTCGCTCTACAAGACTTAGTGGCTCTGAGCCACTAAGTCCTAAAGGCCGACGATGTCGTCGGGCCGCACCGGCACCCGGCTGAGCTCGCGACCCGTTGCCGCACGGAGGGCGGCGACGACAGCCGCCGTCGAGACGACCGTCGGCGGCTCGCCGACGCCCTTCACGCCGTAGGGGGCGTCCGGCTCGGCTTCCTCGATCAACTCGGAGACGACGGGCGGCATGTCGAGGGTCGTCGGGATCAGGTAGTCGGTGAAGCTCGCGTTCGTGATCAGCCCGTCGCGTGTCTGGATCTCCTCCATCAGAGCGAGGCCGAGCCCTTGTGCCGTCCCGCCTTCGATCTGCCCCCGCACGGCCTGGGGGTTGACCGCTTTGCCGACATCCTGCGCCGTGCCGATCCAGACGACCCGCGTCAGTCCCAGCTCGACGTCGACCTCGGCGACGACGCGCATGGCGGCGCATGCGTACGCGACGTGCGCGCGCTCGCCGGTGATCTGGCCGGTATCCGGATCGAGTGGCGTCGTGCGCGGATGACGATAGATCCGCTCGACGTCGACCTCCCCGCCGCCGCGCTTCTTCTCGCGCTCCTCCAACGCCGCCCGGCACGCGTCACGCACGGCGCCTGACGCCATCCATGTCATCCGCGAGGCCGACGCCGAGCCGGCGGAGTCGACGGTCCCGGTCGTGTGCGGTGCAAGCTCGACGTCTCGTATGCCGAGCTCGGTGCGCGCAACCTGGAGGATGACGTTCGCAACGCCCTGACCCACCTCGGCCGCCGCACAATCGACGGTGGCGCTACCGTCGGCATGGAGTTGCACCCTCGCTGCGGTGTAGTCGTCGAAGCCCTCCGAGTAGCCGATGTTCTTGAAGCCGACCGCGAAGCCGACCCCGCGTTTGACTCCCTCGCCGCGCGTCGTATTGCCCGAGCCGCCGGGAAGGCGCATCGGATCGCGCGGGAGCTCCTCGGCCTCGGGAACGTCGAGCGCGGCCGCACGGCGAATGACGTCCGCGACCGGAAGCGTCCCGGTGATCTTCTGCCCTGTCGGCAGCGAGCCGCCGGGCCCGAGCGCGTTCAGCAGCCGCAGCTCGATCGGGTCGATGTCGAGCGCGTCGGCGAGCTTGTCCATCTGCGCCTCGTGAGCAAAGCAGACCTGGACCGCACCGAACCCACGCATCGCACCGCAGGGTGGGTTGTTCGTATAGACGCACGTACTCTCGATCAGCGCGTTTTCGACGGCGTACGGTCCGACCGCGAACGATGCGGCGTTGGACGTGACGGCAGTCGAGCTTGACGCGTACGCCCCGCCGTCGAGCAGGATCCGCACACGGACGTTGACCAGCCTGCCGTCGAGCGTCGCGCGGTGCTCGGCCCAGATCTTCGCGGGATGGCGGTGGATGTGGCCGACGAAAGACTCCTCACGGTTGTAGACGATCTTCACGGGACGGTTCGTGTGCAGAGCGAGCAATGCGCCGTGGATCTGCATCGAGAGGTCCTCGCGGCCGCCGAACGCGCCGCCGACACCCGCGAGGTGAATACGCACCTGCTCGGGCTTCAGGTTCAAGCACGGCGCAACCTGGTCGCGATCGACGTGCAGCCACTGCGTTGCGACGTAGACGTCGACGCCGCCCTCGCCGTCAGGCACGGCGAGCCCAGACTCCGGCCCGAGGAACGCCTGGTCCTGGATCCCGACCTCGTAGACACCGGAGACGGTCACGTCGCCGTCGGCCTCGGGATCCCCGTGCCTGATGAGGAGCGAGCGCACGATGTTCGGGCGAGGATCGTCCCGGTAGCCGTGGCCCATCGTGGGGCGGTCGGGGTGGAGCGGCTCCTGCTCCGTCGCCCTCTCCGGGTCGACGATCGGCTCGAGTGGCTCGTACTCGACGCGAATCCGCTCGGCCGCGCGGCGCGCCTGCTCCGGATGTTCCGCGGCTACGAGCGCAACCGCTTCTCCGAAGTAACGCACGCGCTCGTAGGCGAGCACAGGCTGGTCCTGGAACTCGAGCCCGTAGCGCTTCTCACCGGGAACATCTTCTTGCGTCAGCACTGCGTGCACGCCGGGCATACCGACCGCCCCCGAGATGTCGATCGCCGCGATGCGCGCATGGGCGTGCGAACTGCGCACCGTGTGGCCCCAGAGCATCCCTGCCGCCTGCAGGTCGCTGGAATAGGCGAACTCCCCGGTGACCTTCGGAACGCCGTCGACACGCGGAACGCTCTCACCGACGCGTCCGAGCTCGAGTTTCGGCGCGGCGGTCCCGCTCACAACGACGCTGCCGCCATTCGCACTGCGTCGAAAATCTTGGCGTACCCCGTGCAGCGACAAAGATTGCCCGAGAGCGCCTCGCGGATGTCGTCGTCACTCGGGTAGACGTTGCGCGCGAGCAGATCAGCGCTCGCCACTACGAGCCCTGGGGTACAGAACCCGCACTGCACCGCGCCCGTGGCGACAAACGCTTCCTGCACCTTGTGCAACCGCCCATTCTCGGCCAGCCCTTCGACCGTGACGACCTCGTGACCCTCGGCCTGGGCTGCGAGCATGAGACACGCGCACACGAGCTTCCCGTCGAAAAGCACCGAGCATGAGCCGCACTCCCCTTGCTCGCACGCGTTCTTCGACCCAGGGAAGCCGAGACGCTCGCGCAAAGCGTAGAGGAGGCTTTCTCCTTCCCAGACGTCCGCCTCGCATTGCTCGCCGTTGACGCGCAGCTCGACCCTCATACGAGGCACCGGTCGAGCGCACGGCGCGTGAGGATGCGCAGCGCGTGCCGCCTGTACAAGGCCGTGCCGCGAACGTCGTCGATCGGGCTCGCCGCCTCGGCAACGCGCTGCGGGAAGGAATCCGCGTCCCCGAGATCCGCGCGCACGAGCGTCGCCACCGGTCCTGCCGAGCCGAATGCCGCGCGCAGGCCACCGTCGACACGCACGGCGAGCGAGACGACCGCGATCACCATCGCGTTGCGCGGGCCGACCTTCATGAACGTCTGCCGACTCTCCGTGGCATCGACCGACACACCGAGGATGAGCTCGTCTTCGGCGGCGACGTTCCGCTTCGGTCCGACGAGAAACTCGGGCAGGGGGACGGTGCGTTGGCCGCGAACGCTCGCAATCTTCACCTCGGCGCCGCACACGAGCAGCGGCGGCAGCGCGTCGCCTGCGGGCGACGCCGTCCCGAGATTGCCGCCGATCGTTCCTCGGTTCCTGATCTGCGGCCCCCCGACGGTTCTCGCCGCCTCGGCGAGCGCAGGCAGTGCCTCGGCGAGCGACGGCTCCATTGCTTCCGCGTAGGTCAGGCCAGATCCGAGCCAGACCGTCCCGCCCTCGCGCGACCAGCCCCGCAGCTCCGCGACCTCGTTGAGATTGAGGAGAGCCACCGGCCTGGCGCGGTCGAAATTCAGCTCGACCATCAGGTCCGTGCCGCCCTGGATAGGCACCGCGTCGGGCCGCTGCGCCTTCAGGCGCAACGCTTCTTCGAGGTTTCGGGGCGTCAGCACGTCCACGGGTGTCAAGCGTACTTCGCCGTCATGGGAGAATCGTCGCCGTGTCCAGCGACCTCTCCCGGCGCCTTGCCGTGGCCCGAGGCGACGAGCCCGCCGACGTCGTCGTGCGCGGCGGCCGTGTCCTGTCCGTATTCACGCGCGAGTGGCTCGACGCCGACATCGCAATCGCGGACGGCTGGGTCGCCGGGCTGGGCGAGTACGAGGGACACGAGGTCGTCGATGCGTCGGGGCGCTACGTCGTTCCGGGCTTCCTCGACGCGCACATGCATCTGGAGTCGACGAAGTTGCTACCTGACGAGTTCGCCCGGCTCGTGCTGCCGCTGGGCACGACAGCGGTCGTCCTCGACCCGCACGAGCTTGCGAACGTCCTCGGTACCGATGGTGTGCACTGGCTGCTCGATGCGTGCGAAGGCCTGCCGCTCGACTTCTACTTCATGGCGTCGTCGTCCATCCCCGCCTCGAAGTTCGAGTCGCCGCGGCGCCCACTCCTGAGCGGAGACCTCGAGAGCCTGCTCCGGCGCCGGCGCGTCCTCGGGCTCGCCGAGATGATGAATTTCCCGGGCGTCATCAACGGTGATGCGAACGAGCTGGACAAGCTGCGCCTGGCGAACGGCGTGCAGGTCGACGGCCACGCGCCCGGGGTGCTCGGCAAGGAGCTCAACGCCTACGTCGCGTCTGGCATCCGCTCGGATCACGAGGCGCTGACCGTGGAGGAGGGCCGCGAGCGCCTGCGCAGCGGCATGTGGCTCCTGATCCGCGAGGCGTCGATGGCGCGGAACCTGCAGGCGCTCCTACCCCTGGTGAAGGAGTTCGGCACGAACCGAATCGCGTTCTGTACCGACGACCGCGACCCGGAGGACATTGCCGAGAACGGCCATATCAACGGAATGGTGCGCGAGGCGGTGGCGGCCGGAGTCGCGCCCGAGGACGCGGTCGTGCTCGCGACGATCAATCCCGCGACCTGGCACCGGCTCTGGCACCTGGGCGCGATCGCGCCTGGCTATCAGGCCGACCTGCTGCTCCTGCCTGACCTGGAGCGATTCGAGCCCGAGCTGACGCTGAAGGCCGGAAGTCCGGTCGAAGAGATCCCGGAGCCCGACGTCCCCGAGTGGGTCAAGCACTCCGTGCGGAACCGGCCGGTGAGCTCGGCGGACTTCGAGATCCCCTGGGAAGGCGGTCACGCGCGTGCGATCGGGCTCGTGACCGACCAGGTGGTGACGGCGTCGGTCGAGGTCGAGCCGGCGACCGTGAACGGCTTCGCCGTCGCCGACGCCGCCAATGACCTCGCCAAGATCGCGGTGATCGAGCGCCATCTCGGGACGGGCCGCATCGGACACGGCTTCGTCCACGGCTCGGGGCTGCAGCGCGGTGCGCTCGCGTCGACCGTTTCGCACGACGCGCACAACATCATCGTCGTCGGAATGGATGACGAGGACATGACACGCGCGGTGGAGCGGCTCGGCGAGCTCGGAGGCGGCATCGTCGTCGTGGACGGCGACGAGGTGAAGGCCGAGCTGCCGCTTCCCGTCGCCGGACTGCTGGCCGACGCACCGCTCGCCGAAGTGATCGAGAAGAGCCTGGCCTGCAACGACGCGGCCCGTGAGGTCGGCTGGTCGGGTGCGACGCCTTTCCTGACCTTGTCGTTCCTCGCCTTGTCGGTGATCCCGAGCCTGAAGATCACCGATCGGGGTCTCGTCGACGTCGACCGCTTCCAGATTGTGCCGCTGAAGATTTGAGCATGTTGCTCACGAACGCCCACGTCGTGACGATGGACGACGCGGGCACCGAGTACGAGGGCGGCTGGATCCTCGTTGAGGACGGCCTGGTGAAGGATGCCGGCGCAGGCGCGAAGCCCGATGCCGACCAGGTGCAGGATCTCGGCGGCGCGGTTGTGACCCCGGGACTCGTGAACACGCACCACCACCTGTGGCAGAACCTCACGCGTGCGCGCGCGCAGGACGAGAACCTCTTCGGCTGGCTCAAGGCTCTCTACCCGGTCTGGTCTGCAATCGACGAGGAGGCCGAGTACGCCGCCGCCCGTGTCGGCCTTGCCGAGCTCGCCCTCTCCGGCTCCACGACGGTGTTCGACCATCACTATCTCTTCCCGCCCGGCGTCACCGGCTTGCTCGAGGCGGAGATCCGCGCGGCGCGCGAGCTCGGTGTGCGCATCGTCGCGGCACGAGGGTCGATGGATCTCGGCGAGTCGCAGGGCGGCTTGCCGCCCGACTCAATGGTGGAGTCGCGCGACGATGCGCTCGCTGCGACGGAAGCCGCGTCTGGGCTCGCCGAAGGCGCCCAGGTCGAGATCACCGTCGCTCCCTGTTCGCCGTTCTCGGTCACCCGCGAGCTGATGACGGAGTCCGCGGAGCTCGCGCGCAGGCTGGGCCTGCGGTTGCACACACACCTCGCCGAGACGGTCGAGGAGGAGGATTACTGCCGCGAGCTCTACGGCTGCACACCCGTCGAGTACCTCGGGGAAGTCGGCTGGCTCGCGCCCGATGTGTGGTGCGCGCACTGCGTGCATCTGTCCGACGAGGACGTCGAGACCTTCGGTGCGCAAGACGTGGGCGTTGCGCACTGTCCGACTTCCAACATGCGACTTGGAGCGGGGGTCGCACGCGTGCGCGAGCTGCTCGACGCGAACGTACGTGTCGGGCTCGGTGTCGACGGGTCGGCCTCGAACGAGCGCGGAGATCTCTTCCTGGAGGTCAAGCAGGCGCTGCTCGTGGCGCGCGCCCGAGGCGGGCCGAAGGCAATGAATCCGCGCGAGGCCGTGCGGCTCGGGACGCGGGGCGGCGCAGCGGTGCTCGGTCGCAACGACATCGGCGAGCTCTCGCCCGGTAAGCGCGCAGACATCGCCGTCTGGCGGACGGATGGCCTGGAGCTCGGCGGCGCCGGTGATCTCGTCGCCGGGCTCGTCTTCTCGGGACCCCACCGAGTGGATCGCCTCTATGTCAACGGCGAAGAGGTCGTCCGTGGCGGCCGCCTTGTCCGGGCCGATGAGAGCGAGATTGCAAAGGAACATCGCGTCCAGGCGGAAAGATTCGCGACATGAGCATTTCCCTCTCCACCCATGTTCTCGACACCGAGCGCGGCCAACCGGCGAGCGGAGTACGCGTCGAGCTGTGGCGCGACGACCTTGTCACTGCAGGTGACACCGATACCGATGGCCGAATTGCCCCTCTCGCCACCGATCTCGAACCCGGCGTCTATCGCCTGCTGTTCCGGCCTCCCTCGCCGTTCTTCAGAGGAATCGGCGTCGAGGTCGAGCTCGAGGACGGTCACTACCACATACCGCTGCTCATCTCCTCCTACGGGTGCACGACCTACCGCGGCAGCTGACGATCGACAAGCTCGCGGAGCTGTTCGAAGGGCGCACGCGACTCGTCGAGAAGCTCGCCGAGCGCGAGGACCCACTCGCGTCGGTGCACGAGGTGATCGCCGACCTGAGCCAGGACGAAAAGCTCGAAGCGCTCAATGCACATCCGGCGATCGGCGCGAAGAACCTGTCCACGCGCTCGGCTGCCGAACAGGGTGCGAACGAAGAGCCCGAGACGCTTGCTGAGCTCGAACGACTCAACATCGAGTACGAGGAACGGTTCGGCTTTCGGTTCGTCGTCTTCGTGAACCGCCGCCCGAAGAGCGAGATCGTCCCGATCCTGCGCGAGCGGCTCGAGCGCTCCCGCGAACAGGAGCTCGACACGGCCGTGCAAGAGCTGGTCGCGATCGCGGAGGACCGGTGGCGTCGGCCCTAGCTCTCGACCCGTACGTCACCGACTGGCTCAACCTGCTGATGCGGTGGCTGCACGTCATTGCCGGGATCGTCTGGATCGGATCGTCGTTCTACTTCATCGCGCTCGACAACCACCTCCGGCCGCCGCAGGACGAGCGCGAACGAGAGGCCGGCATCGGCGGCGAGACGTGGGAGATCCACGGCGGCGGCTTCTACAACGTCAAGAAGTACCTCGTCGCGCCGCGCGTCCTCCCGGAGACGTTGCACTGGTTCAAGTGGGAGGCGTACACGACGTGGCTGAGCGGCTTCGCGCTGATGATCGTCCTCTACTACCTCAACGCGGACACGTATCTGATCGACAAGAGCGTTGCCGACCTCTCGACCGGTGAAGCTGTTGCGATCAGTGTCGGCCTGTTGGCGGCAGCCTGGGTCGTGTACGACATTCTCTGCCGCCTGCTCGCGTCGAAGCCTTTCGTTCTTGCGGCGGTCCTGCTGGGATTGATCACACTCGCCGCGTGGCGCGTCAGCCATCTCTTCAGCGGCCGTGCGACGTACCTGCAGATCGGCGCGATGCTCGGGACGATGATGGTCGGCAACGTCTTCTTCGTGATCATCCCGGCGCACTGGGAGCTCGTGCGTGCGAAGCAGGCTGGGCGTGAGCCGGACCCGGCGGCCAACGCCCGCGGCAAGCTGCGGTCGGTCCACAACAACTATCTGACGCTGCCCGTCGTGTTCACGATGCTCTCGAACCACTTTCCGTTCACCTACGGGCACAGCTACTCGTGGCTGATCCTTGTCGTCTTGCTCGTGATCGGCGCCTGGGTCCGCCACTTCTTCAACCTGCGCCACATGGGACGAACGGTGTGGGCGATTCCGGTCACCGCAGCGATCGCGATCGCCGTGCTCGCGATCCTGATCCGCCCGCAGAGTGAGTCTGTAGCTGGAACGGCGCCCGTCCAGTTCGCGCAGGTCGCGGGCATCATCGACCAGCGCTGCACCGCCTGCCACTCGCAGCACCCGACGAAGGTGGACGCGGCGCCGCGTGGGATCAAGCTCGACACGCCGGAGGAGATCAAGGCCCAGGCAACCGGGATCGAGCAGCAGGCCGTGCAGACTCAGGCGATGCCGCTCGGAAACGTCACCGGCATGACGCAGGGCGAGCGCAACCTCCTCGGGCGCTGGATCGCCCAAGGAGCGAGAATCCCCTAATAGTGCCCCTACCAGCAATGCTCGAGATCACGACCGGCGACCTCCGCTTCCTCGCGCGCTTCGAGGAGGCGCTCGCGTCGCAGACCGTCGCTGCGTTCCGGCGCATCCTCCCGTTCGAGGACCACGTAATCCACTGCCGCTGGAGCGGGGAGTCCAACTGGATTCCCTGGGGCGATCGCGAGCTGGGAATCGGGCCGGAGAACGCCACCTCGTATCCGCATCCCGGCGAGCTCGCTCTCTACCCGGGCGGTCAAAGCGAGACGGAACTGCTCCTCCCATACGGATACTGCTCCTTCGCTTCGAAGGCGGGACCCCTGTGGGCGAACCACTTCGCAACGCTCGTCGAGGGGCAAGGGCAGCTCACGGAGCTCGGCCGCCGCACGCTCTGGGAAGGGGCGCAGCCGATCTCGTTTCGGGAGGTCGGGTGATGCTGTACCGGCCGGAGGCCTTCGAGCCGCTGGTCGACGCACCCTGGAGCGAGCTACGCGCTCGCGCAGCGATTCGCGACATCGTCGAGGACGCCGACTCCGCCTTCCGCGGGCCGCGACTCTTCTGGCGGGCGAACGACTGGGACGGTTGGCACTCGACGAGCCCGATGAAGAACCTGTACGTGGGCACCACCGGCGTGCTCTGGGCACTCGATCGCCTGCGGCGGCGCGGCCACACCCAGACCAAGCTCGATCTCGCCGACCTCGCGACCCGAAACGTCGAATTGTTCCGTGAACGACCGGACTTCATGAAGGGCGAGGAGGTCCCGGCGCAGCGGGAGTCCGCGCTGCTCACAGGAGAGGCTGGAATTCTCCTGGTCGCCTGGCGCCTCTCTCCAAGCCGCGAGCTCGCGGACGACCTGCTCGCACGCGTGCGTGAAAACGTCGACAACGAGGCGGACGAAGTCATGTGGGGGTCGCCGGGCACGCTGCTCGCCGCGCAGGCGATGCTCGAGTGGACCGCAGACGAGCGGTGGCGGGACGCGTGGAACGAGAGCGCCGACGCGCTGCTCTCACGCCGTGACGAGGAGGGCTACTGGACCCAGCGACTCTACGGCCAGGAGTTGCGCGGCCTGACGCCGCCGCACGGGCTCGTCGGAAACGCCCAGGCGCTGCTGCCCTTGCTCGACGAGAATCGGGGCGAGGCTCTGAAGCGTGAGACCGCCGCTCTGCTCGCCGGGAATGCCGTGCCGGCCGACGGCCTGGCGAACTGGCCGCCCCGACGCCGTCCCGAGCTGCCCGGGCCG
>WNGJ01007945.1_pt1 | contig 13259 bp, 12 predicted proteins | sample 5400611 | NCBI WGS metagenome assembly WNGJ01 (sample SAMN13153375, study PRJNA577476) | soil metagenome | isolation source: 40 cm soil or saprolite under Garry oak tree replicate 1 | place: USA:California | collected 2016-06-15
CATCTACATGATCGTGAAACAGATCAGCGAGGGTCGAGCGGAGATCGAGAATCAGTATTCGCGAGTCGTGCGCCCGGCGGGCAATCTCAAGGCGCTCGAGGCGATGGCTCGCACCATGGAACTGCGGCCTTTCTTCGAGTGGCGTGGCCTTGGTTTTATTACCCATAGTGCGCTGAAGTTACATTCAGACTTCGCCGACTGGGACGCCGAGTTGCGTTATGAGGTACCTGGGCTGCGTGTGGCCGATCCCAAGGCCTGTCAATGTGGTGAGGTGCTCAAGGGGGTCATCAAGCCCTGGGAGTGCAAGGTCTTCGGGACCGCATGTACGCCTGAGACGCCCATCGGAACCTGCATGGTTTCGCCAGAGGGAGCGTGCGCCGCCTATTTCAATTACGGTCGCTTCTCCATGGCCTCTGAGCGCACCAGCCTGAATATCCTTCCGATGACAAGGTAACCATTAGGGCAGGAACCTGTGACACTGGTTGGCGAATGACATTGGGCATGCAAAAGGGCGAGAAAGCAAGGCGACCTGCAGGTCGCCCTGTTACAGGAGGTATTCATGGACGCACCGGCACAGAACGATGCAGGACGCATCGACGATGTACTGAAGAAGATCGAGCGCACAAGACAGGCGCGCCGCCATAAATTTTATTTGCGTGACGAGAAGATCACACTTAGTCATGGGAGTGGTGGTAAGGCTACCCATAACTTGATCGAGGGAGTCTTTGCGCCAGCCTTCTCAAACCCACTGCTTGATCCAATGGACGATGCAGCGATCTTTAGAATCGACGGGACAGGTCACCGCCTGGCTTTCACGACAGACACCTACGTCGTAAGCCCGCTTTTCTTCGCAGGGGGAGACATTGGGAAGCTGGCAATCCATGGCACAATCAACGACCTTGCCATGGCCGGTGCAGAACCCTTATACCTCTCGGCAGGCTTTATCCTGGAGGAAGGCTTCCCCATCACCGATCTGCGTCGTATCGTTGCGTCGATGGCTACCGCAGCGACAGAGGCAGGCATCGCAATCGTCACAGGCGATACGAAGGTGGTCCAACGCGGCAAAGCGGATGGATTGTTCATCAACACTACCGGTGTGGGCATCATCCGTGCCACCTGGCCACTTGGACAGACCCAGTTGCAGCCGGGGGACAAGGTGTTGCTGAGTGGCCCGGTCGGTGACCACGGCATCGCCATTATGCTGGCTCGCGAGGGGCTAGATATCGAAACCGATGTGGAAAGCGACACAGCGCCACTCCATTCTCTTGTAGCCGCACTGCTCGCAGCGGCGGGCGATGGTGTGCATTGCCTGAAAGACCCGACACGCGGCGGTGTGGCGACCGCGCTGAACGAGATGGCTTTAAGCTCGGAGGTGTCCATCGGGCTTGATGAGAACGCTGTCCCTATACGCTCTGGGGTGCGGGGGGCATGCGAGATTCTTGGTCTGGATCCTCTGACAATCGCCAATGAGGGCAAACTCCTGGCCATCGTTGCCCCTGAGAAGGCAGAGCTTGCGCTGGCAGCTTTGCGTGCCCACCCACTCGGGCATGAGGCTGTGATCATCGGCGCTGTCCAGGCTGAGCCTCCTGGAATGGTCTTCTTGCACACTGATATTGGGGGCATGCGGGTGCTCGATATGCTTGTTGGAGATCCGCTGCCGCGCATATGTTGAGGGCGTATCAGGTGAGCATAGCTCGCATTGACTATCCCCAGCGCTGCCTGATTCTGGGCAAAATCTCCTTTGAGTAAAGCTGTAGAAAACGCGACTGATCCTCTCCGGGAGCATGGAAGATCAGGTGAGTGAAACCAAGCTCGATGTATGGGCGAATCTGTTCCATATGCTCGTCTGGATCGATCGAGACAAGCCAGCGTCGATGCGCCTGGTCAGCAACAGTTGCAGCTTTTTGCTCCATCTCACGCGGATCATGGATAGCGACCTTATCTTCAGCAGGTAGGGCGAGCGCTGCCCAGATGCGAGTATCGGCAAGCGCCCGTTCGCGATCGGTGTCAAACGAAACTTTGACCTCAATCGTCTGCTCGATAGTCGCGGGATCACGACCTGCCGCCTTCGCTCCTTCTTCAACTGCTGGAAGGAGTTGATCCCTATAGAGCTGCTCGCCTTTCCCAGAGGTGCAGATAAAGCCATCTCCAGCCCTACCTGCGAATCTTGCGGCCCCTCAAAAGTGACGAACTCTTCTGTCCAGAGGAGCTTGATTAATACGACAGCTTCACGTAAACGAGCTAAACGCTCTTTCGCTGGCGGCCATTCCGCTCCTGTTACTGCAATTTCGTTGAGTGACTCTCCCGATCCAACCCCCAGAATCATCCTGCCAGGATTGAGCACTCCAAGAGTTCCAAATGCCTGCGCAACAACAGCAGGCTGATAGCGAAACGTGGGAGTCAAAACGCTCGTCCCAAGTAGGACACGCTCAGTCCGTTCCCCCACGGCGCCTAGCCAGGAAAGAGCAAAAGGCGCATGCCCGTCAGTATGCCGCCACGGCTGGAAATGGTCGCTAACCCAGACACTATCGAACCCACACTCCTCTGCCTCAACGGCGAAGTCGAGCAACTGCCGTGGGCCAAACTGCTCTGCTGAAGCCTTATAACCCAGCTTCAAGGGATGATTGGTCATGAGTTGATCTCCTCTACATAGATGATTCTGAAAAACTGCTATGTAACCTATTATAAAGCATCATGCCTTGAAGTTGCGACAAAGTTGCGACAATTGCGTGATTTGCTAAAATTTCGTGAGACAGCTGTTACTTTTCAGCTTATTTTCGTGATCTCGCCGTGATTTTCTCAGCACATGATTAGACCAGTTCATGAAATAAATTCAATTAAATGAAACTTTTCCTGGGACTCTTTCATAAGCGTTTCTCATGCTTTTGGGAAGAGAGCCGTGACGCGCATGATGACTACGCGTAGAGAGGATTCCTTGCATATGTTCAACAGGCGACAATTCATCGCACGTGCGCTGGCCGCCGGAGCAGCGTTGTCTGTCCCCTGGTATTTCGATACCAGGTCAGCGTTTGCCTTTTATCAGAGCACGGGGCTGCGGAAGTTCGCCCAGCCCTTGCGCGGCGTCGGCCCAGGGGGGATCCCGGTCGCGGCGCCCGATGCTTTCCCTGCTCCCGTCACGGGGGTCACCCACTACTCCCTCAGCATCGCGCAGTTTAGAGATCAGTTGCACCCCCACCTCGGCCCGACGAAGCTATGGGGTTACAACCCGGCCGTGCCACTGGGCGGTGGAGCGCAACCCCAGAGGCACCTCGGCGGCATCATCGTGGCGCAGCGTGGGGTGCCGATCCAGATCACGTTTACGAACAAGCTGCCACCGAAGCACATCCTACCGGTCGACACCAGCGCCAACTTCCCTGACGCGCACAAGCACCAGAACGCGGCCACCACGCACCTGCACGGGGGGTTCACACCCTGGATCAGCGATGGCGGCCCGTTCACCTGGTTTACCCCAGATGGCCAGTACGGCCCGAGTGTCCACAGTGCAGAAGGCAACATCTACAAACTGCTCAACCCGCGTCTCCAGCCGGGCCAGGCGGAGTACTACTATCCCAACAATCAGAGCGCTCGAATGGCCTGGTACCACGACCACGCCCACGACCTCACCCGGCTCAATGCCTACGCGGGGATCGCCTCCGCCTACCTCATCCGCGACAACTTCGAGGCCAACCTTCGCAACAGGGGCCTGCCCGACTTCGTGGAGCACGGCGGGCGCGAGATCCCCATCGTCATCCAGGACAAGATCTTCGTGGGACCCAACATCGCCACCAAAGACCCCACCTGGCCTGGCCCTAGAGGAGTGGGCAGCCTGTGGTATCCCCATACCTACGAGCCGGACCGCTGGGAGTTGTCAGACGACCATCCGTTGGGCCTGCCTCCCGATCCCTCGATCATCCCCGAGATGTTCGGCGACACCATGTTGGCCAACGGCACGGTCTATCCCGAGGCAACCGTCGAGGCCCGGCGCTATCGCCTGCGCCTCCTCAACGCCTGCCAATCGCGCTTCCTGAACATGCAGCTGTATGTGGATGATGGGAGCCTGGACGGCATCACCCTCAACCGCCACACGAGGAAGCCAACCAATGCCAAAGGCCCCGACTTCCTCGTGCTCGGGACCGAGGGCGGGTTCCTGCCGCATCCGGTGCATGTCCCCTCGAACAGGCCGTTCGATCCCCATACCCTCGGCGGCAGCCTCATCACCGGCCCGGCTGAGCGCTGGGACCTCATCGTCGACTTCAGAGGGTTCGCCGGGAAAAAGATCATCCTCTACACCGATGCTCCCGCGCCGTTCCCGATGGGCGACCCGCTCAACGACTACTTCCCTGGTGCTCCGGACAATCCCACGCAACCCCAACCAGGCTTCGGGCCGGACACCCGCCAGGTCATGCGGTTCAAGGTCGTCCCCGCGACCAGCAAGGACGCGCCCCTGCGCCTCACTGAGGACACCAACCTGAGGCCGGACCTCAACCCATTCCTCGTGCCACCAGGCGCTGCGGTTCAAAACGGCGTGCTGCACCTGCCGCCAGGCGTGCGGATCCGGCAATTGACCCTCAACGAGACCTTTGATGGATACGGCCGCCTGCTGCAGTTGCTCGGGACAAACAAGCCAGGGAAAGGCGGTTTCGGGCGCGACTACGAAGACCCTGCGACCGAGACGCCGGAGGCGGGCTCAACCGAGGTGTGGCAGATCGCCAACCTGACGGGGGACACCCACCCGATCCACTTCCACCTGGTCAATGTCCAGGTGCTGGGACGCCAGCCGTTCGACGTGGACACCTACCACGGCACGCCCAGCTACACTGGTCCTGCGCGTAATCCAGACCTGATTGAGCGGGGGTGGAAGGAGACAGTACGCATGAACCCAGGCGAGGTGACCACCGTGATCATGCGGTTCGACCTGCCGAGGGTGCCGTTCACCGTTCCTCCCAGCCCACGAACTGGCGGGCACGAGTACGTGTGGCACTGCCACATCCTGGAGCATGAAGAGCACGATATGATGCGACCGCTGGTGGTTAGGTGAGCAGCGCCAGGGTCCGGACACCCCGCTGTAAGGAAGGGAGCTACCAGCACAGGAAAGCCGCCGCGCGGCGGCTTTCCCTGCGCCCCGGCGCATACCATTCACCCGCCTGGCTTGCCCCTGAGAAAGGCTGGTCGCCCTTGGATTCCCTGACCCTCTCAACAGTGGCAGCGATGAGTTAGGAAAACCCTCTCCAAAGCCCAAGCAGTATGCTGACCACCAGCCAGCAATCGGTAAAACCATCGGTGCGCCAAAGCAGGAAGGCGTGCGAGAGGAGTACCAAACCTTTCTGCGCTCGCTTGGCTACCAACCAGAACCAGGAGCGAAAGCTGCCTTTGGGAAAAATATCACGTAGTTTCTCTATTCTGTCCAGACTGGCACACTGGACAGGTGTAAGGAAAGTACCACCGCCATAAGCACCCGCTTGTCTTTAGTCCCACGCTCTTGTTTGCACACAGGAGAACGCCTGACGGCTATGGGCAAACGGGCACGCTCTTCGGACGGCAGCAAAGTCCTGAAGGAGGTACTGTCGGGTGCCCCTTTTTCAACCTGTTCTTTCCATGCGTTTCTTCAACTACAGCGGTGCTGGACATTGGATGCCATATCGATCGTTGTGGAACGAGGTATCGCCCAAAACGCTTCGCGCCTGAGCGAAGCGTCGAGTCGGCTGCAAGCGATTGTTGGGCTGCCCCAAAGATTATGGATATCATCCGTCTCGTCACTCTTTCAGGAATTCCAGAATTTTTCGGTTGACTGTTTCAGGTTGGCTACCGGGTAATTCATGGCCGGCATATGGGATCAACTCGGTTTGGATAGTGGGAATCTGCCGTTTAGCGCGTTCTATCGCTGGCACCGGATCGTACAGCGACTCTTGCTGACCGATCAAGAGCAAGGTCGGATTTTTTACCCCACGCAATTCCTCATCCGTATAAGGGGCCGGCAGAACTGTGGGTGGCAATCGGAAATATCTGTTGCCCGGGTAGAACTGCTTTGTTATCAGATCGAACATTCGTTTCGTCTTTTCATTTTTCATATTTGGCGCATACATGAACCAATGCATCATGCTGTCCGACCAAAACCGGCCGGGTAGACGAGTCAGCATGCCACGAATGTAAAATTGTGGTTTGAGGGGAACAAAACTGCCTATCGGAGTGAGAAGCACGAGCTTTTTGACCCGATCCGGCCTGTGTATTGCATAATTGAGCGCAGCGAAGCCGCCATAGGACCATCCTATTACATCCGTTTGGCTTATTGCGAGAGCATCTAATATGCCAGTCAGCCATTGGGCCATCTCTCCTCGATCGCGCATGGGCTGATCCGGAATGCTCTTGCTTGGCTGGCCCATCATATCCAGCGCGTAGACGCGAAAGTTGCGGCTAAGATCAGCACTGGTATACGCCCAAACCGTCAGGCTCATAAAGAAGCAATGCAAGAGCACCAGTGGTGGTGCTTCCTTGGGACCACAGACGACAAGGTGCGTACTGCCAAAACGGCTCCGAATGTCCATCGGTTCGTACGGCACGGTCCAGAGTCGCATGCTGGCTTCGTAAGCAGCCATATACTCAGCTTCGCCTTTTGGGCTTTTGAATGGAGACGGCAAGTTCGACATCGTTGCATCTCCTTTGAGTTGGGTACGGGAGTTTCCATCCCATTGTTATCCTGCTCTTGAGCCGTGCTCCAGGCAGCCCAACGTGTTCCTCCTGAGACCGCTTCGGTCCACATCCACTGCCGTGTGCTCACGCTGCGTTCTGATGCGCTTGTTGCCGAAGCGTCCGCTGGCCGTGCTGAGAAGCCGTCCCACTTCCCCGGCTCTTAGCGCTTCTGTCAGGAGTGTGCTCCCTCTGAAGATTGGTTGGGTTGTCAGACGGTTCAAGATCAGATGACAGCTTACGGCTGGCTCTCGATGATTTCGACAATCTCACTGCACTCATAGATGTCGTGAAAGTGCTCAAGGTGATGGACGATTTCGTCTTGAGACTGTGCATCTACGAGATGGAGTGCCTTGTCGGAATTTCCGGCATGAGGATAGATGCGCCAGCCTGTGGGGGTTCCCCCAATCTGGTTCAGACGCCGAAAGAATTCTTCAGCTTGGCCGGTCTTTGGGCCACCCACAAAGTAGAATGTCTTCATCAGGTCAGACCTCCCTGTGTTTTGCTGGCGCAAATGCGGTTAGTGACAGGCATAGTCGCGCCAGCGATAGAGCATGACGGCGAGCATGGCGGGCACCATGAGGAGGTGCGTTCCCGTCAGCACGACCGTGCTTGGAAGATGGCCGATCCAGCAAACGGCGATCAGCAAGACGGTGGGAACCAGCATTGCCCCCGCCATCTCCGCACTGAGCCGCCAGGCATGCTTGCGGATGCGCATCCAGGCCACCATGGGCACGCTCATCGCGACCGCCATCGCCAGCGCATAGGCCTCCGGAAACAAGCGTGCGGACAGGTAGGGAAACCCCAGCGGAATGAGGATCGCGCTGTTCACCACGCCGAATACGCCCATGCCCAGCAGCATGGCCAGGACCATCTCGCCGAAATGCCGCAGGAAGCGAACTGTCTGCCTGCCGCGTGACGGTTTCGCTGTGATCGTCGTGCTCATCTGTCTTGCGCGGGGTGGGAAACCCACCTCACCTTGCACCTCCTGTGTAGGTGGAGAGGTGATCGTGGTGGTCATGTGTTCGTCTCGAATACGCATAGCTTTGCTCCTTTCGAGAAAGCGGTGTGCGATCCACGCCGGGCGGCGGCGACACTTCTCTGCGCCTGCCACTGGCGAGGAACGTTCACACGTACCATTCCTTCTTCAGGTGTCACCCGACAGGCAACCCAACGCTGTGCACGATGTGCTCGTCTGCGCGAAGGCTTCTGCCAGGGTGCTACGAAACGCGCTACCAGGGGTTGGGTACAATGGGGCAAGACCGTTCAACCTGCACTCCTCACCTCGTCGTACTCATCACTACAGGGAGTAGATCGGTATTCAGGAGAGAGCGTAACACAGGGCCCTCACGTAGGTATCACAAAAGGGAGCTTCGCTCTCACACATCCGTCACAAGTTCATGCGATCTCAAGACGCATGCCAGGGAGGGGAGGAGCACACAGAAAGGAAAAGTCGTGAGCAAACTAGACAGTTCTGCTTTTTCAAGCTCATCTATTTTAGTTTGCCCGAAAGAGAGACCTGATGGAGAGCGGGCAAAGGCCGCGCTCTTCGGTCGTTTTATTGAATCCTCACGGCGGTACTGTCGCGCGGCTTTCGACTTCTAAATGCTTCCAGTGAAGAGTTGCGGAATCGGCGTTGTCTGCAACGGCCTAGCACAAAGTCAGGAGTGTGGTTCCAGACAACTATTACGCAAGCTTAATATGGAAGTATATAGCAGACCAGAGGTGATGCCTTCTCCTCTCTTACTGATGAGGTATGTAAGGGCTTTTTTCACCAAGCTGATATTTTAGGCGGCGCAGAGGCTAGTTTTGAGGCTACAATGCCGGTAGGAAACGTCCCTGGTTCAGAACAAGCAGAAACCCACGAGACAACCTCGTGGGTTCTTTGTGGCCCTGCAATCCCAAACGGGAAGGGTGAGTCATTCCGACATCGTGACCAATTCAGTTTTCCTAAAAGGAGAAAAGAATAAAGCCAATAATAACATTGATCCTGGTAGGGTTATCCCCCATGGGAAACTAAGTAGTTGTACTGCTAGAGAATAATTCGGATAAAAGTACGTCGCTGCAACTAGAGGGATCATCAAACCATTCGCGAGGAAAAACCACTTGACCCACCTCTCTAGTCCTTGCTGTGCAAACACAGGGACGGCAAATAAAGTCGCTAAACTCATGAATATATACCCTAATCCATCAGCATCCCGGAGCAGAGAGTGTGGCGTTTGATTGAGAATACGAATTTCCTCCGCAGTAGCTGTCATGGGAATCACCGTGGCCAATTGAACAACATAGTTCAACGTGACATATACGGTATAGATAACGGCAAAAAGAAGCGCCGCATGACTCCAGATTTTCTTTTCGTTTGGCACAGTGTAGTGAAGCGCAAGAATCGCAAGCATAAAAGGGGGTGCAATACCAAGCGAGAATCCGAATATGAGTATGCCATCCCAAGGAAAGACAAGAACGCCTACCACTTGCAGTACTAGAGCAACACTGAATCCAACAGCCGCAACGAAAGCCACAAGCGCTGACCAAAAACCGAATGTATAAAACATCTTTTGCATCGGCTTTCCCCTTTTCTCATCTGTATGCAGGTAAACCATTCACCGAGAGAATGATACTCTCAATTTGAGAGGAATGGCCTATTCGGCCCGTCGAGGAAATGTACAACGTTCAGCCAGGCTTCCGCTTGTGCATTTCCACATCCTTCTTCTGCTCGCCGCAATCGGTCGGGATGCCGAATCCTGCTAGTGCCTTGGTGAGCAAACACCAAACAGGATTCGTTCTCCTCGTCTCCATTCCCTCTCACGCCATCGGGCTCGGCTGGGGTACCCGCTCCCTCACGCTTGCCCTGCGGACTGCCGGCCGATATATCCACCACAGCCCCACGCAGATGCCAAGTGTGACCAGCCCATCCACCCAGACCGGTGGCCTGATAAGTACGAGGCCGACCAGGAGCAGGCCAGTTGCCGAGACAGCAAGCAGTGGCCGCAGCCAGTCGCGCCGGACAACAAGCCCGATCTCGGCTATCAGGAAGCCCAGAAACATGACCACCATGAGGGCCGCCTCGGTGTTAAGGATCGCCTGAGATATCGGTGCCACCCCCTCTGCACGCGCCTTGATGCCGAGCATGTTCTGCCGCACCGCGAAGAAGTCGGCAGCATCGGTGAAGAGTTGGATGACAATTGGTAAATGACCTGAAATGTGAGCAGCTTTTGCCCTGAAACATAAGCACTTGCCCCCAATCATGAGCACTGGGAGGAACATAGCTGGACAAACCGCTCCGCATCTGGGGTACTGGAATTGGAAGTTGTAAATACACCCCCCCTGGCGAGGGTTCTCGTCAAAAAAAGGGCCTCCTGTGGTCGAGACCTGGAGGCCACTCTTGCACCCCTGCCATCCCTCTTCGAAGACGTCCCTCACTGTACTTTGCCAGGAAGGTTTGCCAAATTGCCACAAAGATACGAAAGCGGCTAAGGTATGCGGCAATGTGATAGTTGAGAATTGGAATATAATTGTCTCAAAACTGTAGAACACAACCAGAAGGGATGTACAGGGAGAACACCGCATGGCGAACCAGGATCAGCTCGACATTCTCAAACAAGGAGCGGAGCGATGGAAGATATTGCGCAGTGATTGGAGGACTTGGGGAGATTGGACTCTTAGAAGACAAATTGAACTCAGAGGAGCTGATCTTAGTGGGGCCAACCTCAGTGAGATTGACCTTGGCGGGGTCTTCATGCCCGACGATGAAGATCAGGATAACGATTTTGGTAAGCTCCTTCCCATAACTGAGCTTAGTTGCGCCAATTTAAGTATCGCTAACCTCGTTAGAATCAATCTTAGCTATGCCAACCTCAGGGGAGCCGACCTCAGTAGAGCTAACTTACAAGGAGCCAATCTCACTAAGGCCATACTCTCTAAGGCGGACCTCACTGGAGCTTTCCTCAGTGATGCCAATCTAACTGGAGCCTACCTTGACAATGCCATTCTCAGTGATGCCAATCTAACTGGAGCCTACCTCCACGAGGCCGCTCTCATGGAAGCTATTTTTAGAAAGGCCATCCTCAATAAAACCGATCTCAGTCAAGCTTATATGCAATCAACAATTTTTGGAGATGTTGATCTAAGTCTGGTGGTGGGGCTTGATACTGTGGAACACTATGGTCCTTCGACTATCGGTATTGATACGATCTATCGCTGACAGGGGAATATTCCAGAAGCATTCCTGCGCGGTGCTGGTGTTCCTGACTCCTTTATCGAGTACACGCGTTCCCTTGTTGGCAAACCCATTGACTACTATTCATGCTTCATTAGCTACTCTAGCAATGATCAGGCGTTTGCTAGACGCTGGTACGCTGATTTACAGGGCACCCATGTACGTTGCTGGTTTGCGCCGGAAGATCTAAAAATTGGTGCGAAGATGCGTACCAGTATCGACGAGTCCATCCGCCTGCACGATAAACTCTTGCTGATACTGTCTCACTATTCGGTCGCAAGCCAATGGATAGAGCAGGAAGTGGAGAGAGCATTAGCCAGGGAACGCAAAGAAGACAAAGTGATTCTCTTTCCCATTCGCCTGGATCAGACAGTGATGGATATTGAAGAGGGTTGGCCAGCACTTATTCGCAACACGCGGAACATTGGTGACTTCACCCGCTGGAAACGCCATGATGCCTATCAGAAAGCCTTCGCTCGATTGCTGCGCGACCTCAAGGCAGAAGGCTGAAAAGACTAATGAGCGGTAATGCCTGCAAGAGCAAGGGAAGACGTTAGCACTAAGCCGCTACGGGAGAGTCGTTGGAGACGCTGTAGATGTGGAACTGCTGTTTGTCGTCGCCGGGGATGCGCCACAAGCAGCCAGGAAGCACAGACTCAGGACCACCAATATCGGTATTGAACAGGGTTTCATCAGGAGCCTCCGCTTCTTTCCCTCTTGCTGAGAGGACACCGTTACAAATGGGAGCGAGTACAGGCAATGAGTCTGACTCACCTTCGCGAATATGCTACCGACAGAGATACGCCCGGCGTGTGCAAAAACTCTCAGGTGGCTACCAATTTTAGAGTAGCCAGGTGCCAGGCGGTCATCAATCCGAGACGTCAGTTCCAATAAGATGAGTAGTCATTGGTGGAGGGTCGGACAGGGCATCAGCCTGCTCTTCATACTGCCGGTCGACGCCGGTCAGCCGCTCATTGTGTTGCCTCAGATGCTCTTCCCAAGAGGGGACGACGAAGAATTCCACAAAGCGGTTCGCTGTCTCACCATCACGATAAAGTCCCCACTCCACCGCCCCGGTCCGCAGCCGCGACTTTCGCAACCGGCTCATCGCCTGGAGGAAACGCTGCTCGTTCTCTGGGGCGATGGTGTAGGTCGACGTCACAAGCACAGGTCCATCCTGCAGGTCGGGCTCGAGCACCAGATGGGGCTCGGGCCAGTACACGGCCAGGCTGCGATCCATGCCTCTCGTGTCGAAGAGAGGCAAAAAACGGATGGTCACTATCCCTGCGACCATGACAGCCGCTGCGATGAGAAAGGTCGCCACGAGTCCCGCCGACCCGGCAATGACACCCCAGATCACAGCACCACCTGCCTGGGCGCCAAAGAAGACCATCTGATAGACCGACAGGCCGCGGGCACGCACCCAGGCTGGGAGAAAGAGTTGCATCGAGGCATTCATGCTTGAGAGGACGACGATCCAGGCGATCCCCGTTGGTATGAGCACAACCAGGATCGCTATGGTGTTCGGTACCAGTACAAGCACGACAAGCGCCGCCGCGTAGACGATACTGGCAGCAAGCAGCATAGGGTTATCCGACAGCCTTGTGCGGATGCGTGGGAGTGTGAAAGCGCCAGCAACGGCACCGACCCCAAGCGCGCCCAGCAGTAACCCATAGCCGTTCGCGCCGAGTCCGAGTCGCTCAGTCGCGACCAGAGGCAGCAGGGCCCACAGTGCGCTGGCTGGCACGAGAAACAGTGCTGAACGGACCAGTATGCGGCGGACAACCGGGGCGTAGCGAACGTAACGCTCCCCAGCCCGCAGCGCCGGGATGAACCGCTCGGGGGACGGTGCTGTCGTATCCGCGGGAGGGTGCCAGGCAGCGACTACGAGCCCAAAGGCAAGAAACGTGGCCGTGTTGAGGGCGAAGACTGCTCCAACCCCGACCCGCGTGATCAGAACGCCAGCGATCGCCGGGCCGATGGCACGCGCAAGGTTGATGCTGATCGAGCCGAGGGCGGAAGCGGAGGGCAGTTGGGAACGCGGGACGAGATCGGGGATCAGCGCCTGGTAGGCAGGTGTTGAGAATGCCGACCCGGCGCCGAGCAGAAACGTGAGCGTGAGCAGGAGTGCAGGCGGCATCTGGCCGATGATCGTCAAGATTGTGAGCACCAGCCCCGTGATGACCAGGCACCCCTGGACAATGATGAGGAGCCAGCGCCGATCGAACGTATCAGCGAGCACACCGCCAACGTACGCGAACAACACATCCGGCAGCATATCCGCCGTTTGGACCAGCGCAACCAGGATGGAGGCGTGCGGCTGGTTGACCAACAGCCACTGGGCTCCCACGGTTTGCAT
>WNGJ01005553.1_pt1 | contig 13258 bp, 14 predicted proteins | sample 5400611 | NCBI WGS metagenome assembly WNGJ01 (sample SAMN13153375, study PRJNA577476) | soil metagenome | isolation source: 40 cm soil or saprolite under Garry oak tree replicate 1 | place: USA:California | collected 2016-06-15
CTATTCTTGAGCTAGCAGGCATCGTAAATGCGAGCGACGACGAGAATTATCTCCAGAACTCTGTATTTACGATAGCAAAGAAGCATGATCTTGAGCCAGGGCCTTTCTTCAAGACGCTCTATAGAGTGCTGATCGGGGCAGACCATGGTCCGAGGCTAGGCCCTTACATACTAGCGATGGGGAGAGAGAATGTGGCCTCAGCTCTCGCCGCTTCGGCGAGAATGGCGAATAAGTAAAATGGAAAGTTTAGCTACTCAAGAACTACAGATTCGACGTGTCAAAACTGACGATATCAGTCAGATCTCTGAAATCGAACAGCACTGTTTCAAAGATCCCTTTCCATTGTACTTCCTCTCCCAGCTGGCTGCCGCGAACCCTGACACTTTCCTAGTCGCGTGCCTAAGCGGCAAGATTGTCGGCTACGCCGTGGTGGACAAGTGGCCCGAACAAGAACATCTGGTGTCGATCGCCGTTATTCCGGAATCGAGGAAGAAGGGAGTCGGCCAGCGGCTGCTCGATGCTTTGGTGGGAAAGATGCAGACCGGAAGCCTGAGACTTGAGGTCAGAAGAAGCAACCAGGCTGCGTTGGAGCTTTATCGAAAGAATGGCTTCATCCAGACCGGAGTAGCATACAGTTACTACACTGACGGCGAGGACGCGATCCAAATGGAAAAAGTAATTCAGAAGAAAGCTGAGATTCTCGCAACAGCTTAGATCGTGGTCGTGTGGCGGGCCGGGTGGGATTCGAACCCACGATTTGCGGCTCCCTCAGTCCCGGCTCGACTACCATTGGATTGACTGACATAGACTGGTACGCTTTCGACACCTATCTGATCAACGCTTTCCATTCGAGAACGCAGACGGAATACCGTAGCAATGCAAAACGTTACTGGCGCGTTTTGGTAACGGGAGATGCTTCGCCTTTGTTAGGATTGTCGGACGCCAAACGAAGACATGCAATGGGCGCACTAGCGGCATTGGCGAACTTCACGGGAACCAAGGATGGGTGGAAAGACATAGTGACCCGATACAATCTGAAATGGAGTGGGCGCAATGACTTGGGCGATCTGGTTGGATTGCTTTTCGCGAACAGATTCGACGAGATGACAAAGGAATTGAAAGCGTCCTTAGAGGTTGTCCCTACTGACTACGCGGATCACTTCAGGTTCAACCTGCTCGTGGGGCTCAGACCGTCCGAAAGCGTTGCGGCGGTGAACATGCTTCGAACAACCCCCAGGTATCTCAACGAAGAAGTTGGCGTATTGGAACACTTTCAATATCCGAAACAGTTCATTCGGAACACGAAGAAATGCTTCATCAGTGTTGTTGATGACGAAACGTTAGAGATAGCTAAAGCGACTCGAAGCCTTGACTATCAGGGAATAAGAAGTGAGTTTCGGAGAAGGAAGGTCGCATTTGCGATGCGTTACTGTAGAAAACTATTCGCTACTTTCATGCGCAGACATGTGGACACAGACCTTGTGGATCTGCTGCAGGGAAGAGTGCCAACGAGCATCTTTGCTAAGTACTACAACCGCCCGAACTATATGGACGAGTTACGAAAGGTCCGTTCATTCCTCCCAGAGCTCCGAAAACTCCTGAAATGATGGGTCCGGCCATCGATACTTACAGAATATCCCAAATATCGCGCTGATGGAAAAAAGATTCGACTTGAGTGTCAGCATCGACCCAAGAGACTTGAGGTACTTTCCAAGACCTGAGTTGGTTTGGAGGGTTATCCAAGCGGCCTTTTACGGATTTGCAGGTTCGTCATTTCTTTCGACGACTCACGACCTGTTGTGGGTGTCAATCGCGATCGCCATCTCCGCTCCACAGGTTCTTCTTGCCTCTTATCGGAACCGAATTGTGAAGAAAGTTGCCGCCCGGGGCTTTGTGGCTCTATTCGCTTTTCGGGAAACCCTCCGAATCATTTTCTATATTGCTCCCGTCTTCACATTCGCCGGTGTGGCCTTTTTCGTCTATTCAATGAACATCCATGTTCTATATCTTCCACTTGCTATCGGATTATGGCTCCAATCGATCTCGTCGAATTTCTCCAGCATGTTGAACCCGAGAGCCGTGGGCAAACTCTCCATTGGCCAGTTTGTAGTAGAGTTCGGCCATGGAAATCCGAATTACTCATGGCTGAGAAGAGGACTTCAACATGTCGAAAAAAGACTGAGACGCTTAGGTGTGGCTTGTCCTAGGAGTGCCCTGTTTCTTGGAGCGAGCTACTCCATTCTCAAGAAAGGTTCGGTTGGTCAGGATCTTAACGAAATAGGTGAGTGGGTTGGGGAACCGGGTAATCAATCTGCGACGGCTGTACTGGCGACGATTGAAGGTTTCCTTAATGACTCACGTGATGCAGAGAAAGCCGGATTCAGGGCTGCGCCGACTCTCACGGACTACATGGGAGATCTGCCTTGGCAGAATATTTCGTATGCGATTGGGTCGCTTGCAGTCGCTTTAGGACTGATAATTGCGCTGGCGCATTTTCTCGCGGTTGGATAGTTGGAGGGGGGCGTGCGCTCACATTCGCAACCTTGCTTTGCCACATGATCCAGCCGTTTTGATAGGCCTATGGGACTGTCCTTTCAAGAGTGAACCCGTGGAGTATCGAACCGCGAACGTTCGTAATTGTGCCGGGATCGTCACTAGGGTGGCTATCCTTGCACAACAGAACGACGCCTCAACTCTTGAAACCATACGCGCGCACTACGAACCTCGTCCCCGTGTTACTTGTGAGCACGAAACCTTGCTGAGAATGCTAATCCATGAGTTGCGGTTCTAACCCTAAAAATTCTCTGTCCTTCCGAAAGTCTACGTTCAGGAGTCGAATCTCTCCCCTGCGCACCCTGTATTGGATAAAAGGCGACTTTAGTTTGTAAGCTCTTTCTGGATATAGTGAGGGGATGTTGACGACTTCGACGTTTCCCTGGTGAACGACTCGCGCCAAGACTTCGGAAAAAGTGCTTGGTTTCATGGTGGCCAAAACCCTCTTCAACTGCGCATAGATAAGAATAGTATTTCTTGGCCGGAACTGGTCGAGGAGTCTGGCATCATTCCGTATCTTTTGGAGTTGTGTCTTCCCAGCCCGTGCCAGTTGCCTTCACCGCACGAAAAATTCGTCCGGCGACACATTAACTTGTTGATTTCAGCCAACGTTCAATGTAAAGAGGTACCCGGGCAAGTTGACGAATCAGCGTTTTTCGGGCGAATTGCCGCCTGGAATAATCTGACTCACATAATATAGTCAAATTTCCAATGCTCGACATAATCAAAGGCGCTCGGCCCACTACAATAGCGGGGCTGAGCGATTCAAAATTCGACACGATTCTCAAACCAACACGATCGAAGCCAGCCACTGATGCCACGATACTCGGGTTCGACACTGAGTTTGGACCCGACGGGCGGCTCTTGTCTGTCCAACTTGCCGCCATGAACCATGCTGGAGAACCCGTTAGTCGAGTCTTCTATGTTCGCGAGCTTGACAAACTGCGTCTTCTCGATTTTGTGAAGGATTTTTGCGGACACAACGGAATCGAACTGACTAACCGAATTGTTTTGGTCGCCCACTTCGCTTCCGCTGAAATTTCGCACATATCCGGGTTCCTGGAAGATTTCAGCCTGCGAACCTACAACCGTGCCACTGAAGGGTCCACCGAGGTCGAATACGTCGATCCGACTGACCGCGAGAACATGTACGTTGCTGGCGAAACTAATGTTGAGAAGTTCAAACTCAGAATCGTGGATCTATATGGGTTCTTTGTTATGGCTCTCGATGAAGTCGGCAAAATGTATGGCTTCGAAAAGGTGAGCCTCGAAAAGTTCTGGAAGTCGAATATGGACCGTTTTCTGTTAGAGCATCCGCAGAAATTCGAGGATTACGCACGGCGCGACGCAGAAATCGCCGTTGTCGCTTACACCAAGATGCGACGGTTCTATCTGGACAATCACGGACTTGACGTTCTACACTACAAGACTACGCCTGGCTTGGCGATGGCAATTTTCCGAAGCCAGTACCTGACAGAGCCAGTTGCCCCCTTCGAAAAACACCCAGAACCCTACCACTACAAGAACAAGCATGGCGAATGGAAGCTCGGGTTCCGAAATCGGACCTTCCTGTGTGAAGATTGGCGCGGACCACGAAGGGCGGCTATGCTCAGCTATTGGGGTGGTCGGAACGAATCATACGGGCGGGGGCTTCTGAAAGCCCCTCTTGAATTGTTCGACGTTGACAGTTTGTATCCATCAGCCGCGGCGTTGCAACCCTTACCGAACGCTCATACTCAATGGGTTGCGGTCAATTCCACAGACCAACCCGCAACTCTCGAAGGGTATGCGCATGTCGAATTTCAGTTCCCTGGGGAATGCGCATACCCGTGTTTGCCTGTTCCGAGCGAAATGTCGGACCGTATCTATTTCCCATTGAAGGGTGTGAGTTGGTGTACACTCGCCGAGATTCGTGAAGCAATTCGACTCGGGGCGCAAATCACCAAAATCGAGGGTGTCGGGTTCGAACCAGGTCCCACGGAGAGGGACCATCCGGCTCGACGTTATGCGTTGGAGTTCATGGAGAAGAAGCGTAAGACCGAGGGCACAGAGAAAACCACCAACAAGCTACTGCTGAACGCTCTCTTTGGTAAGTTCGTTGAGACGCAGAAAGACGCCGAATTGGGGCAAGTGCTTGCGCTAATCAAGCGCGGCACGATAACGGCAGAACAAGCACCACAAGTCTACAAACAGAAGAAAAACCCATTTCGAAAAGCGCCAAAAGATGTTGGGACTGGTTGGTGGATTGAAGCCGCCGCGCTGATCCTCGGCAAAGCCCGCGCATTGATGAGCCAATTCATCGCAAAAGGGGCGTTGATGGCGATCACCGACTCCGTTCTACTGCCCCAAGGCGCGGACATCGCATGTCCTGCGCTTGACGAACTGCGAACCGTTGGAAGCGACTTGAAACCAGTATGCAAAGCCGACACGTTTTGGACTTTGCGCACAAGGGTCTACGTCTTGTGGCAAAATGGGGAAGCAGTCAAGCTCGCACGTCACGCCTTCCCTCTTGCTGATTCAAGCTTCTTGGGCTGGGTCGGTCAATGCGTGCGGCGTGGCGAAGCCATGCCGCTTGTGACGCGAAAGACGCATCTTGTATCATTGAAAGAGGCGGTTCAGAAGGGGAAACAATTCGGACGTGCAGAAATCAAACAGTCGCGCCCCAAACTTGATTGGGACCAGAAGCGGGCCGAAACCAGACGTTTCAACCCATTCACTGGCTGGGAATTCTTTCCAGCACAGCCAATAGTCCCTGAAACTATGAGAAAGCAAGGAAGGCCCAAGATAAACATTCAGGACAGCCGATGAATAGATTCAATATCATGCCTCGATAACCTCGGATCACAATAAAATATGCAGTTGTATTCAGTTGTAAACGTAAATCATTTAGAATATTCTCCAGAACCCTCACGCGAAAATTGTCAGCCATTAAGAATTTTCTTGGCAAGCGAATAGGTGCGACATCTCTGGCATTGCTCGCGTTGGTTTCCGCATCTCTATTGGCGTTTCCAGCGGTTCATGCAGGGTCCACCTTTGTCGGGGGAATGGGAGTATTCGGAGGTCCCAATCCCGTACTTGTCAATCAGCCGGCGTCAGTCAATGTGTTCGTTGAGTCCAATCCCCCCATTGGTGGCGTTCCTCCAACTGGTACAGTTACATTTTCGGTTAGCTGTCCGATTGGAACGGACGCACAATGTGGTTCGTTCGGCCCAAGCACCGGGTTTCCGCCCGGGTTTCCCACAGGCGTCTTCATCCCGCCGAATTCCTGCCTACTTGAGCCCCAGTTTAGTTTTCCATCGCAAAATGAAGGTAATTGCTACTTAACCTACACTGCAAACCTGGGCACAGAGGGAACGCATGCGTTCACGGCAACCTACAGTGGCGATGCGATTTACCAAGGCATGACTATTACGTTTAGTTTGAGCGTAATACCACGTAGCACATCCACCAGCGTCACTTGCACTGCAAGCAGCCTTACGGACCACCATTCCACACCATGCACAGCCGTTGTGACAGACACATCACCTGGAACCCCGATAACACCGTCAGGAACAGTTGATTGGAAGAGTAGCGGGAAGGGCACATTCGGTCCGAACCCGTGCACCCTCTCAGGCGCAGGCGGGACCGCTACTTGCATCGTGACCTTTACGGCCGCAGCGGGCAGGCCGCTCCCTCAGACAATTACGGGAACCTATAGTGGCGACACAGACCACTCCGGGAGCTCAGGCACCGCCCCAATAAGTACTCCATAAACGACCGACACAACAATAGATCAGGGGCACGCTCCCCTCCCTCCTTTTTATGCAAATATCCACCCGCCGTCCTGCAAACGGATCCAATGCCTCGAATAATTTGACTATGTTACATGTATCGAATTATTTTGGGGGACAATATGCCCCGCTACAGAAACACGAAATACCCCGTTCTCTTGTTGCGATGTTCTACGTCACTCTTGAGGCATATCAGTGTCTTAGACTCCAGGAAAAAAATAGAAACTAAACACGCCGTTTACGCCGGAAAAGAACAAATTACGACACCCAGAAAAACAAAAATGGCGACGAAACGACGGGTTTAGCACAAAGCGTAAACTGTCGCCGTGTTGCTTCTGATTCTGAGGATGCTACTACGTAGGTGAGCAAGATCGAGTGAAGTAGATCGGAGAGAAACAATCAGAAGTTTGGAGCGAATGGGAGCCCTCAAAATCTGAAGCCAGACAGTATTGTTTGAGCAAACTCGCGGCTTTGGGGATCAGTGGGGACGAGGAACAAGACGCGATGAGGGAAATAGCACGCGCACTCGATTCTCGCTATGACTAAGGTTCGTTGCGAGACTTGCGGGCAATGGTTCGAAGACGAAGAACTTGACGATCATCTCAACTCGCACTTAGGAGCCCCAACCGAAGAACTTGGAACCAATTAAAAGTGTTTGAAATGCGCTACATGCGACAAGGTGATGGACGCATATTATGGCGTGCCGTTCCGAGTTGGCGGGACGGGTCCAGGAATGCGATTATTGATTGGCGCGTGGGCCGAGCTTGGCGAGGAGCCGATTCCGGTAGACCTCTATGTGTGCCCACAATGCGGGCGAATAGAGCAATTTGCGAATAAGAACACTAAGGATAGGCTCAGACGCGCCGCTCAACACGAGCCTTAGATGAGGCGCTACTTTCGCCTGGAGTCGAACGCTAAGGCAGTCGGTACAATTCCTAGGATAGCGAGAAAAGCTCTGGCAATAACAGCGACATCGATTACGATCGCTGCAAGAATCAAAGCAGTGCCGAGGATAGTAATCCCCAGTAGTAAGGCAGGATCCTCAAGTCTTTGCATTTCTAATCCACTCTATGGAGGCGCCCAATCTACTAATATATTGCGCTCTCCTACTTGATGGGCAATAGGACCATCCTGTGGAGCACAACGAGAAGAAACCGAGTAATCGGTCTTTAAAGGCAAGAGAAGCGGTGCGTGCCGCGGCTCGAAAAGCTGTTCGAGTCTACTTCTACCCAGCTTCTTTCTTCTTCAATGTTCTGAAGTCTCAGCTGAAAGGACATTGGATGCGGACCTACATGATAATCGCAGTCGCAAGCGCAGTTTTCATCGTGCTTTCGATAGTGTCTTTGAAACCAGTAGTTGACCGCACAATCAACCCGTACGCTCTGTTCGTTGTGACCGCCTTTCTTGTTTCTGAATACGTTGCTTTCCTCCGCATGATTCATTCAGAGACAATGAAAGTTTTCGACCAAGCCTCTTGCACCCTAAGGCTGACGATCTTAAGAATTGCCAAATCGCGACGGCAAATATCGCTGATGGTATTCGCGCTCAACATAATCTTTCTTCTAGTTCAATTCGAAGTAACTCTCGCACCCCTCAAACGGGAATTTTTGCCTACATGACCATTAATGCGCTCTACTTAACAGACATAAGAATTGATCATGATAAAGAAATGGCCGCCGCCTTTGATGGACTATCCCAGCTAAAGTCTCTGCCCAAATTCTATCAGACTTTTGCATTGCGGACAATCCTTCAACATATGAAAGTCCGTGTTGAGTCACAATTGAAGATTGCCAGAGAAATCGACCTTAGTGACGTAATGAAAACTATCTACCTTCAATATGCTCTTCGAGATCAGCCTTCAGACAAGATTCGAGACTTTACTGACAAACTGAAGCAATCCCTTTCAAAGAAAACGGGCGATATTATGGGCTTACTGAACAAAACCTTCGCTGCTGAGGACGTAGTGGACGAAGCCTCTCCTTTGTATTTTGAATTACCATGGGAGAGACGATTCGAATGGGGACAAGGACTACAGTGGGGGTTCGCCATTCTCGACGCCATTTCAGCGATTTACCTGCTTCGTTCATTCGGCGTGTTTGATGCGCTGTACAAGTATTTCACCCACACATAACGCTCAACCTCCTCACAACGTTCCGGGTCTGATTGCTTCAAATCGGCATTATTGCTTCCTTAGCTTCGCATGCCGGCTAAGATCTCCTTCGTCAACTTGTCCAATTCAGCCTTCTTCAGGCCTGCAAACTTGATTGCATCCGACCAATCCTTCGTTCGCCTCTGCTTCTGAGTGGGACGCGACCGAGGGTTTGTCTGGTCTGTCTGTGTCTGCAATGGTGAGTCTTCTCCACCTTTGAAGAACCCTCTCGCATCAAAATCACGAATCTCCTTCCGCTCTCTGATGAGGGCCCCTTGGGTAAGCAAGCTTGCCTGGCGTGATTTTCTCTTGGAGTTTGAAGTCGGTAATTTTCTCGATCCGCACGTTTTCGGGTCCGAGGATCTCTTTCTCGATTTTCTTCATTACATTCTGCATATGTTTGACCGCTCGACTTAGGTTCGCGCTCTCGCCTCCAGGGTCAGCTTTGAAAGCTGCCAAAGTATTGCTGAATGAAGTTAGTACCACAAGCGCAACAGCCCGTGCTCTAATTATCTGTTCCAATAGGGCTACACTGATCTTGTTTGATTCCCGGGATAGCTTGCACATCAAGAATTGATACAAATCGAGGTTCCTCGCGATCTCTGTAGCATGCTCAAGTTTCACAACACCAGTCTGAAGTCCTCCGAAAGAGACATTGACGGGAGGAACATCCGCGCCGATCCCTTTGAATTTGAAGACCCCAGCTTGATATTTGATGAGCTGATCGCACGAGCTTCCGAATGCGCTCCGCAACGCATCAAAGAGTCCCATATCTTCACCAGTAATCTCATTGCCGCTCGTTAAAAGCGAGAGAGTCAAGGCAAGAAGGTCTTCGGATACCTCTGCAACCAATCTTCAAGTCCCTACCTCAGTTAGATCATGGGCAAAGGGGCGGTCTGCAAGTTATGCCTTCAAGAAATTCCCGAGGGCGAGCCTCGGCATTACAGATAGGATAGGAAAGCGGGGCTGTTCACGCGGATCCATGACATATGCCCTCCGAAGAAATCGACTGACGAACAAGAGACGGCGCCTACTCTGTAATGTTTTAATCGTAGACTCTGAAGGCTAGTATCTCTAATCTTAGAGATGTCGCAGAACAAGATATCTCCACACCTCGTTCAGGTAGGCCAGTATGCTGAGAAAGCATCCCAGTACGGGTCGCTCGTCCTTGGGGGCTTCTATCAAGACTGGGCACTCCAGCTAATCAACTGGTCAACCATCGGTTACATTCTGCTCGGACTCGTGCTTGTATTGGTTCCGTCGAAGCTGTACCTGAAATATCGAGCAAAGCAGTATGTTCAGCCTTTCAGCCACGGACTGGAAATAATCACTCACGGCTTGGGAAATGTAGCGATAGGCGGGCTGGGGGTCGCTTGGGTCAAATTGGCTGTATGTCTGTACCCGTTCTTCCTCACAGCACCCATCACAATCGGCCTAGTCGCGCTCTACTTTGGCTTAGTAGTCGATGTTATTCTACTCAAGAAGACTGTTCGAAAAGCGATCTGGATCAACGTCTAAGTCTTCGACGCTTAGGCGACGACGAATCCAGAGGATTAGGCGACTGACTATTTAGCGTAGCTGACGCTTAGACGAACTACTTTCGCGCCTTTCGCCTAGGCTCTCGAACTAGCTGATAAGCCTCGAAGATTAGCCCTATGCCAGTGGCAACTGTTGCGATTACCCAATTGTATGGGCTGATTATGAAGAACATGGCAAGGAACAGAATAATAGTCCCAAACTCATAACATATCCTGCCCCGCCGCTCGTAGAACTTGCATTGTTTATCGTCGTCCGCCTTGAGAGTTATCCAGTCTGTCAAACCAGTTTCGAGATGATGCTCGAACTGTTCGGGAAGGTCCCAAACATCAAAGTGCTTCGCAGATAGAAACAATTCTGAGGCTGCTATGAACAGGGAACCGGAAATCCCTGTAAATAGGACCCCGACATTCCCGTACGTTGCACCGCAAGCTAGCGCCGTATTGGCGACAGACCAACCTAGAACAAAGACAATCAGCGTGAAGCAGAATCCAGCTAGAACGCCACTGATTGCCGCGAAATCTCCGAGAGTATTTCGCCAGTTATATCCCATAATTTGTCCCTAATCGTCTGGTTCTGGTTCGGGTCTCTGAATTGGTGGCTCCGGTGGCGGTCGGGGCCTTATTTCCCATGCGGAGTAGGGTGGGCCAGGTCCAACGTCTACTTTCTCAAATACGACTTCGGAATTCTCTATTCTGTAAGTTCTGAGTCCAGTGACCCGAACCGCGAAGGTTCGAATGAGACGAAATGCTTCCTGCTCGAAGCCTTCAGGAACGTATAGATAGAAACTGCGGACGAGGTTAGAATATCGCCGCCACTGCGCGGCAGATGTTTCGTTAATCGACCCTGCGGCCTCAACCTCACCAATCTTCTGGGCGTGGCCCTCTCTGATATTGACCACTACAACGTCGGGATAGACAGTTCCATCGCCCGGAATGTTGACTCCCATGTTGTGCTGTTGGTTTGGGTTGGAGTACGTTCTGAGTTCAGGCCGGTTAGGAAAAGACAGTTTCCTACGTGCAACTTCTATAACGACTAGATCGTGAAGAGATCCCTCTTCGGCCCTGCGCATTTTAGAGGTGCCCACTTCCTGTGTTCTGATATAAGCGTGAGTCGTTGGGCTTTGAAGTTACAATAGTCCTTTCGATTGTGCTCGCAGTAGGTACTGCGTTGTGGCACGCCGGACTGAGGTCGGGACTCGAACTATTTAGCTGACTTGAAGGCAGTATTGCGCATTAGAGCACGGTGACTATGAAGGGTTGACGGAGCGCAAGTCAAGGAGTGAGCGATTTCGCGCATTCTTGCGGAAGCCATATGTTAGGATCCCGCTACTTCTCGTCATTCTTCTCTATGTCGGCTTTGTCATAGTGCTGATCTTCATCGCGATAAGCTCACTCTATGTTCTTGGCATCTTAGTCGGCACTCCCACTCTCCAACTCGTAACAGGAGCAATATCCGCGATATCCGCCGCGGCCTCTGCGACCGCCGCGATTCTAATTTGGAGAGGCAACGTTCAAGCTCGAAAGACTGTCTTGATAGACCGAGTACTAGGGCCAGCATACTCAGAAATTAGACAGACTAGTGAACTTCTTGATTCATGGAAATCCGATGCAGTTGATACGGGTCTGAATACTCCGTTCTTGAAACAGTTAGGTTCCGATTGGCGCTACTACACGCTGGATCAGACCCTTAGAACCGATCTAGAGAACTTGAGAGATTCTGTCACCAATTCTTGGAAACCAAAAGGCGCTATCGAAGACCGCCGCTGGAGCTGTTATCAGGGAGACTGCAAAGACACTCTTCAAAGCACAAAACATCAGTGCAGTACGTCTTTGGGTCTCTAACTCTTGGGTCGAAGGCAGCCTGCTGGGTCAGGCAGATCACCAGACTGGGAGCTTGTGGTGGACTCTCAGCCACTAAGGGCACAACCAGGGCTTTATGTCCACGCCATCGAGGCGGTGGATTCTGATTCTCAGAAGTCAGAGTTCATGCAACTTCTTACGAAAGACAAGGTGCCCGTAAACGTCCAACGGTTCCAAGAGTTTTGGAAAGATGCGAAAGACCTAGCTTCAGCAGACCCAACTATCGACGGATTCCGTAAGCTGTTGGATAACTCGATTCAAACGTTTTCGGCTCTAGAAAGCAAGCTCGACGCCGAAATCAAGCGCACAAGATAGCGCAGTCTGAACTTCTTAGTCAGTTGGAAGTGAACAGCTATTTACAATACGCCAATTCTGTGCCCGCAACTAGGGCAAATGTACGAGCGATACGTTCCAGTCACAGAGTCAAATGTCATTCGTTGATCGCATTTTTGACATACCAGTGCCTTTTCCTTGCGGTCTTTCTCGAACGTGCTAACTGCTGAATCTTCTTGGCTTTGCTGATCAGCAGGTGTTGTGAAGGTATTTCGCTCGGGTAGACGCCATTCGCTATCTCTTCGATCTCAGCTGCTAGCTTCTCGATTCCAGTCTCCATAGCCCCACTCGGCTAGAGAAGTTCGGGCGATCCCCACTAAATAGCTTCTTGATTAGAAAGAACGTTCTCACACTCCGGATATTTCGACTATTAGCGGAGTTTCTCAACCACAACATTCGCGCACGTCTTACACATGAAACAACGCCCGCCCCAACGCCAAGTTATTTCATGCGTCGTGACCTTTCCGCATGTCCAGCACCATACTGGTAGCAAACGGGCGAAGAAGTCGGGATTCTTCTCAAGCGACGGCATAGCTGACAGCCAAAATCTCGACATCGTCTAACTGCTAGAGCACCGCGAAACTTCAGCGAATCTTTCGCGGTTCATGCTGTTCTGAGCACACTTTGCACAACGCCAACCGCCACGTTTTGCCGTAGAGCCCTTTGACTTCTGCGCCTTTCCGCTTGCAACCACAAAGGCAACGGCAACGGTCAGGATCGGATTGTTTCAATACTGGGAACGCTTAAGAATGGTTTCAGTGAGTATTATCGTGCATGTCTCTTGCGGGGCATATCCAATGGTTCTTGGCTGAATTAACTGCCGCATCGATTCTCGACTACCTTCTTGTGCCTGCGTCTTACCGAATACTCATGCTTGTTCTTGCCCAGATAGGAGTCTTAGGCGCATCGAAGCTCAGTCATTCAAGGAACACCAAAGAGATAATTTTGTGGGCATCAGCGTTGGTGACAGGAATCGGTTCGGTCGCCCTTGGCACTTTGATGTCTGACGGCTTTCCACTCAGTCAGATTCAAGCGCCGTATCCTTTACCTTCACA
>WNGJ01005557.1_pt1 | contig 13257 bp, 13 predicted proteins | sample 5400611 | NCBI WGS metagenome assembly WNGJ01 (sample SAMN13153375, study PRJNA577476) | soil metagenome | isolation source: 40 cm soil or saprolite under Garry oak tree replicate 1 | place: USA:California | collected 2016-06-15
GCGACAGCGAACGCGCAATGCTGATGGGCGGTGCCTGCGCCAAGGCGTATGGCTGGTCTCCGAAGAAGGCGTGATCGTGATTCCTGGGTGAAGTCTGGGTAAACGAAAGGGGCTAGCGGCTCTTGCGTCCGCTAACCCCTCGTCTTCGATGGTTGCGGGGGCTGGATTTGAACCAGCGACCTTTGGGTTATGAGCGCGCGAAGGCCAGAAACGGCAACCCTCTGATCTCGCAGGCGATATCAAGATAACAGTCGAGACGTTCGCCAGTTAGGTGATGCGCGGTGGTCTCGGATGTTTGGTCTCGTTTCAGCGTGTTTTGGGGTGGTGTGGGAGCAAATCGGGAGCAGATGACCTGTTGGGTTCTTCTCAAAGGTGACCTTTTGGGAACGGCGCGATCCCATAGAACTGCTCGGGGTGAGCGGCGCGCCGCTGTTGACGCGGCCCGCTGTGCATCGTTGTGGCGCTGACCGCGGTGAGTGGCGTGCCGATCTCCGCGCAGTGGTGACGAGCGAAGGCCGAGGCCGGGGCACGTGCCGGTCGACACCGGCACGGCCTCGGTCGCGGCCGGCCTCGCTCAGGCAGCCTTGACTTCGATCGTCCTCGGCGTCGTGGCTTGCGGCGCGGGGACCCTCACCTCGAGCATGCCCCTCGCGTACTTCGCCTCCACTTGGGCGGCGTTGACGCCTTCAGGAAGGGCGAAATTCCGCTCGAACGCGCCGTACGCGACCTCGCGGACGAAATAGTCCTTGCCCACGGTGTCGTGATCGGCCTTGCGCTCGCCCTTGACGGTGAGGACATTGTCCATCAAGGACACCTTCACGTCCTGCGGATCCACGCCCGGCAGGGCGAGCTGGATGACGTAGGTGCCGTCCTCCATCCGCCCCTCCGCAGCCGGAAGCCACGACGCACGCTGAGCGGTCTCATCCGTGGCGCCGCCGAAGAACCTCTCGGATAGGTCGTTGACGTCGGGGTGGAAATGGAACTGCCGGGTCGGGGACCAGCGAAGCATGGTGTTCATGGTGCTCTCCTCTCGAAGATCTTCGTGTTTATAACTCCGGGTTAAAACCATCCCGGACAGGTCTGTTTTCGTACGCCGGGGCTCCTGCGCTCTGGACGATGGTTTCCATCCTATTCACCGCGCAGCACCCAGGTACATCGACATGAAGTGCTCGCGCTCCGATTCCAAAGTCTTTCGTCTGTCACGTTCGAGGGTTGTCTTCACTCGGTGGCCCGAACCCGTCAGGCACGCCTCGTAGTACCGCCTGAGCCCTTCGACGCCATCTTTTGCAAACGCGTTTTCCGCGTGCTCCTTCAGCTTCCAACCCGGGATCAAGTCCTTACCGCCTTCGTATACATCCAGAACGACCGCCAGCATCGCCGCCCCTCTATCCACTTCCACCTCCTAGTCTCCTCTCACCGTTCACCGTATTTCCGTCCCTCTGTTTGGGGCCGATCCGGAAAACGTCAGCCGTCTTTGCGGTCAGTTCCCCCTCAGTCCTGCTCGACCCGCCACGCTCCGCTGGTGGCGAACCGCCTTGGCCTGACCCTCAACGTTGGCGAGGAGGGCCAGGTGGTTATCCCGCTTCAGCCCCACTTCGATGAGGGCCCGGAGGACGATCTGGAGGCTCACCGGGAGCTTGAGCGCGGTCGTCGCCTCCCCCGCCAAGACCCGAGCCCGGTCCAGAACGTCCTGCGTGAGAATGAGGAGGACTTTCGTCTTATTCGGGAACATCACCACTCCCTGCCGGCCCAGCTGACTCCTGACCGGACACGCAGCCCCATCTGGAGGTATATAAGTTATATTTGATATATAATTTATATAATAATAGACGCGGTAAGTCAAGCGAGATCAGCGGGGAGCACTACTGCTTCGGCAATCGAGACGCGGAGGCATGCAGCATCTCGCGTTCCATACGAACCGCGCGAACTCTGAAAGCTTCTGCTCGATCTACTCTCCGCCCCGAACGGCATTGGGCTGGAGATCACGACCAACCTCACCCAGCCAGAATATGAGGTGGTCACATCCGTCTACCCAGACCGAGGCGGAGGTGCGCCGAGAGCTCGTAGAGCTTTACGGCTCGGTGGACATCATCCCTTCCTGAAGAGCTCTTGGATGTCCCAAAACGTAGGTGATGGCAATGCAACTGTTCTCTGACCGGGCAGTTTCACTTCAGTCCACGGACACCGTTTTCCCCAGGCGAAGAGGGTTGGCTTCCCTCTCTCAGTGAGTTCGCAGAAGATGTAACAGCGCGCAAACATCGACACGCTCATCGAGCTCAAGGCGTAATATCGCCAGGCACGGCGACGACATGCCGGAGGCGCGACTGGACATCGCAGTGGTGACAATGCAGGAGCGCCGTCAGCCGTGACGGTGCCGCACGGCCCCGTCGACGTGCTCCTCGCGGAGCTCCATGCCTCACGCGGAGGCTTGACCGCCGACGAGGCGCGCCGAAGGCTCGGCGAGGTCGGCCCGAACGAGCCCGCGCGCGCGCCGCGCACGGCCGGCCTCGTCCAAATCCTCCTGCTCCTGGCGAATCCGCTGGTCATCATTCTGCTGATCGCGAGCGCCGCCTCCGCGATCCTCGGCGAGCGGGTCAATGCCTCCATCATCGTTCTCATGGTGGCCCTGAGCGTCGTACTCAACTTCGTCCAGACCTATCGCTCCCATCGCGTCGCCGAGCGGCTGCGCGACACCGTGGCGCCGACGGCGACCGCCCTCCGCGATGGAACCTGGCTCGAGATTCGACGGCGCGAGCTGGTCCCCGGTGACATCGTCCGACTCGCGGCCGGCGATCGCGTTCCTGCCGACGCGCGCCTCCTCGAGGCGCGAGACCTCCACGTCCAGCAGGCCGCACTGACGGGCGAGTCGATGCCGGCCGAGAAGGACGCGGCCGACATCGAGATCGCGCCGCGGCAGCCGGCGGACGCACGCAACGTGGTCTTCCTCGGCACGTCGGTTGTGAGCGGCACGGCGACCGCGCTGGTTGTCGCGACCGGGCCGGCAACCGCGTTCGGCGACATTGCCGCGCGCCTGTCGACGCGCCCGCCCGAGACGGAGTTCGAGCGCGGCACCAGGCAGTTCGCGCTCCTCATCATGCGCACGGTGTTCTTCCTCGTCCTCTTCGTCCTCCTGGCGGGCGCGCTCCTGCATCACGCGTTTCTCGAGTCGCTGCTCTTCGCGGTGGCACTGGCGGTGGGCCTGACGCCCGAGTTCCTGCCAATGATCAGCGCCGTCACCCTCTCCCGCGGGGCCGCGCACATGGCGCGCCAGAAGGTGATCGTCAAGCATCTCGAGGCGATCGAGAACTTCGGCAGCATGGACGTCCTCTTCAGCGACAAGACCGGCACGCTCACGAGCGGTGAAATGGTGCTCGACCGCCACCTTGACCCGCTCGGCCAGGTCTCGGAGCGGCCGTTGGCCCTCGCGTACGTCAACAGCTCCTACCAAACGGGCATTAAGAGTCCGCTGGACGGGGCGATTCTGAAACGTGGCGCAGCGGCCATCAACGGATACCGAAAGATCGACGAGATCCCGTTCGACTTCGAGCGCCGACGACTCTCCGTCGTCGTTGAGAATGGCGGCGGGCGGCTACTGATCACGAAGGGGGCTCCGGAGGGCGTCATCGCCCGCTGCACGGCGTACGAGACGGATCGTGGCAGCGCTCGCCTCGATGAGGCGATGCGCGCGCGCTGCGAAGCGACCTACCGCGACCTGAGCGCTCACGGATCTCGAGTCTTGGCCGTCGCTTACGCGAGGGTGCCGCCCCAAGCCGTGTACTCGGCCGACGACGAGCGTGAGCTCGTACTTGCCGGCTTCGTGGCCTTCTTCGATCCGCCGATGGAGGGAGTCGCCGAGACGCTCCACGCGCTCCGCCGCGACGGCGTTGTGGTGAAGATCCTCACCGGCGACAACGAGCTCGTCGCCCAGCACGTCTGCGGTCAGGTCGGCCTCGACAGTGCCCGCATCGTCGCCGGCGACCAGATCGAGCGCATGACCGACAGCGCTCTCGCTGCGGTAGCTGAGCAAACGACCGTCTTCGCCCGCGTCTCACCCGCGCAGAAAAACCGCATCATACTCGCACTCAAGAGTCGCAACCACGTCGTCGGCTTCCTGGGCGACGGCATCAACGACGCGCCCTCCATCCACACGGCGGACGTCGGCGTGTCCGTTGCGACCGCCGTCGACGTCGCTAAGGACGCCGCCGACATTATCCTGCTCGAGCGCAACCTGAACGTCCTGCACACCGGAATTCTCGAGGGTCGCCGGGCCTTCGGCAACGTGATGAAGTACCTGTTGATGGGGACCAGCTCGAACTTTGGCAACATGTTCAGCATGGCCGGCGCGTTTCTCTTCCTGCCGTTCCTGCCGATGCTGCCGACCCAGATCCTGCTCAACAACTTCCTCTACGATCTCGCCCAGGTCACGATCCCCACCGACAATGTCGACGAAGCATTCATCCGGACCCCGCAGCGGTGGGACATCGGGATCATCCGGAGGTTCATGGTGGTGATCGGGCCCATCAGCTCGATCTACGACTTCCTCACGTTTGGGGTGCTGCTGTGGGTCTTCCGCGCCTCCGAGGCGCTCTTCCAGACGGGTTGGTTCGTCGAGTCGCTCGCGACGCAGACACTCGTCCTCTTCGTCATCCGGACTGCTGGAAATCCCTTGCGCAGCCGGCCGAGCCTCCCGCTGGCGGTCACCACTGTGCTTGTGGTGCTGATCGGCGTGGTCTTGCCCTTCACGCCGCTCGCCGCTACGCTCGGCTTCGTGCCGCTCCCGGGCGCGTACTTCGTATTCCTCGGCGGAGTGACCATCACCTATCTCGCCCTCGTCGAGCTGGTCAAACGCCGACTGATGCGCAAACTGCTCGGCATGGGCACCGCAACGCCTGCGGCCAAATCAGTCACCCCCGCACCATAGGTCCTCTCATGCAGCAAGGTACGATCGTGGAGGGCATGCAATGGCCACGTACGCCGAGATTCAGAAGTTCGTGCAGCGCCACCACGGCTTCATCCCGAAAACGGGGTGGATCGCTCATGTCAAGGAGGTTCACGGCGTACCGACGCTGCGTGGGGCGAACCGGGCCCGTCGGGATCGTGACATCGATCCGTGCCCGCCCGAAAAGCGTGAGGCGATCGAAGAGGCGCTTCGGCATTTCGGCGTGATTTGATGGCGGAATGGGCCGGTAGGGTCGTCGAAACGGCGTGTACCGTCACGGTCGCCGGAACGAGTGTTTCACCTATTCGCTCGATATCATCCGACGAGCGGGGTTGACGAAATGCGCCCGCCTCGCCGCTTCGCCGCCGTAAGGTGGCCTCGCCCACGCCGAGCTTACCGCGGGTGATTTAACCTGGATTGGTCCGCGGAGCGGTGCCCAAAAGTATTCGCTCACGACGGCGTCCAGGTTCCGACCCAACCCCTTCGCCGAGCTTCGTGACGCCCAGCCGTCGAATTTTGGGAGACGGGGCGGAGGCGACTTACGAATGATTACGGAGTCGAGGGCATGGGAGGCTCGCCCACACCGGCGTCCACCTCCGCGGCGCAATAGCGCGGGGTTCTCCCGAATGATCCAGCTGACGGCGAGGAGATCGACGAAGGCGCGGATCGCCCGGTTGCCGATGCCGAACTTGGATCGTCCAAAGCGCCGCGCTCTATGCGGACGTTCGTGACGGTAAGCTCGATAAGAGCCGCTCGCCGGCATTTGAACGGGGCGCGACGGCAAGATGCTAGGCGAGCGGCGATAGGAATAGGCTCTACGAAAGCGACCCGACGATCTGCCGGTACTCATCCTCAGTGAAAGCCCGGAGCGTCTCCGTCCGAACGAAGCCCATCGACGCATTGCCGAGCGCGAGCTTGGCCACGGTGGCGTCGTCGGGGGCTTCCGAGATCGCGACAGCGTCGTACTGGCCGGTCACCAGATAGAACGCCTTCAACTCACCGCCCCCTTTGCGGAATCTCTCCTTCGCGGCGTCCAGCCTCTTTGGGCCGTCCTTGATTGACTCCACGCCCTTCTGAGTGAACCGGAGCAGGGAAATGTATGTTGGCATCTGGGAACCTCCTGGTTGTGGATGGCCCTTGCGCCCCGAATCTTGTTAGGTCGGACGAAGACCTACCTCCTTCAGGACGTGCGCGGCAAAGCTCACAAGCACGTCCCGATTTCACTTCTTGAAAAGAACTTCAAGCCCATCGGCGCATGCTCGGGCTACAGTAGAGCCAGCCTTTGCTTGCCCGGGCATCTTATCCCAGCCACCTTTTTCAATGACTTCAGCTCTCTGCCAGCTACTTACTTCCGCGAGTTCTTTAAGTTTCTTTTCATGGTTCGGTTCCTTCATAAATTGGGCGACGCAGATCGCCGCCTGACTCGCCAAGACCGCCTCTTTCGTGATCGTTTGGGTAGTGCCGGCGGTTGTCCAGCCACCCCACGCAAAGCCGATGATCATTGCGATGACTGCCCCACAAATCAGGCCCCAAACTCCATACTTCACCTTCGCTGCCGTCTCTGGCTTCATTGACAAGACCTCCTGAACCGAGCGGACCGTCCCGTCGTCAACTTGTTCACGCTTCCCGACACGTTGCCGGCGGTGCGTCGGGCAAACCCTGGGGCTTATGTGACCGGTGCTTCCGGGTTAGGTCGAACCGAACCGTGCCGTCGAGAGACACCGCCGCCGAGTCGCCTCCCGCTGCCCATTCCCTCCGATCCCTGGTACGGTCCTCCGTATCAGTCTTCTCAGAATCCATTCCGTCGCATGCACGTGCGATATGTCGCCTGATACGCGGCGTCCGTGATCCCATCTGTCGCCATCCCAATAAGCTGGGGATCCGAGGACTCCATGCTGATCGGCCAGACCCAGGTGGTCCACGTCGCTGCGCTGTCCGTCCGGGCTGCCTCCACGCGCACGTAGTCCTTTGTCGTCGGAGTGGCGGTGCCCGCCTTCATGGCGGCTTGCGCGTCCGTATTGCAGGCGGCGAAATCGGCCTCTGTCGGCGTCTCGGCATACACGCTGACCGCCGCCGCGACAAGGCTCGCTAGGATGGCGCCAACAAGAGCACGCGTCACTTTTCGCATGGAGCACCTCCTGAGAGCAGTTCACAGCCCGACCACTACCGACTTCACGAGCAGCCCGGCTGACCGAACGCCCGCGCCTGGCCGTCTATAACCGACGCTCCAGGGCGTAGCTTCCGGTCGTCGGCGTCACTGACGCTCAGCCACCGAGCTCGTCGACTGACGCCGTTACGGCGGGCGCAGGGCCACCGCCACCGGCCGCGGCGTTTCGCTCGTGGTTCGCTCGCACCGCGCGCCGGATGGCGTCCAGCACGGCCGGAGCGTCGAAGGGCTTGCGCAGGAGTCCGGCCGCCCCTGACTTCTCGATGCGCTCGAGGGTCGAGGCGTCGTTATGTGCCGTGATGAAGATGATCGGTACCGTCAGCCTGTTCTGAAGGTCGAACCCGTTCATCTCAGCCATCTGGACGTCGAGCACGAGGCAGGCCGCTTGATTCCGAGGCAGCCAGTCGAGGAACTCGCGGGCGGACGCGAACGTCTCGGCCTTGTAACCGGCCGACCGCACGACGCGAAGGAGCGAGCGACGGACCGACGCGTCGTCGTCCACGATCGCGATGATCGGTACGTCCTTCACGATATCGTTCACACACCCACCCTAGGCCTGCGTCCGTCTGATCGCTATTGGACCTAAGGTCACGTGCCGCCGAGCATAGAGAGGGAAGCGAGGAGTGGGAATCAGGTCGCGGCGGCGTAATGCTCGAGGGAGGTGGCGGCGCTGCTTGCCGTGCCGTTACCAAAGTAGTCGATATACCGGTCGATCTGGCGAGGACGATCGGCCTTGAATTCCAGTCGCCGCGGACGACCAAGAGTCCGGCCGGGCTTCGAGGGCGAAGAGTTCATCGCGGCTGGAATCTAGAGCACGTCAGCCGCGCCGCCTATTGGACGTTGGTCCAACAGGTGGCCGCTGCGTCAGGCCTCCGTGACGATGACTCTCCGACGCCGCCGGCCAACCGAACGCGCTCGGCGACCGAGCCCGCGCGCATCTTCTCCATGACGCAGCCGCGATGGACCTTGACAGGGCACGCGCTCGTGGACCTGCGCGACGACGTTCGCAAATTTGCGCATCGGAAGACGCCCTCCTCGCGCTCGACGAGGGCGGGAATGTCTATCAGTACAACTTCGAAAGGAACACGTGGGCAAAGCTCGCGGCTGACAGAGATCGCGGCCAAGAAAACCTCGACGCCCGAGTGCGGACGTTAGCCATTCGTTATCAAAGACGATCAGCCGTCTGGGGCTTCTTGCAATCCCTCTCGTTCTTGTGAACCAGGACCTTTCCCGAGACAACGCCTGGTTTGGGCGACCGCCCCGGGACGATTGCTGTCGTGAACGGCTGGCCCTTGAGAATCGGCTGATCGCACTTTGCACAGGTCCACTGCTGACTCATGTTTTACCTCTCCGAAATCAGCCTATACTACGTCCTCCCGGGGGAGACGGAGTGTAGGGTGTCGAGGAGACTCGGAGGGTGGGAATGGACAGAGGGGCGGCGATGCTGGCGGTCGTCCTGGATGTATACGAAGGCGGTAAAGACTTGATCCCGGGTTGGATGCTGAAGGAGCACGCGGAAAACGCATTTGCAACAGGTGGCGTCGAAGGGCTCAGGCGGTACTACGAGGCATGCCTGACTGGTTCGGGCCACCGAGTGAAGACAACCCTGGAAGGTGACAGACGAAAGACTTTGGAATCGGAGCGCGAGCGCTTGATGTCGATGTACCTGGGTGCTGCACCGGTGAGTAGGATAGGAACCCGTCGTCCAGGGCGAGGGAGTTCCGCTCTCGTAGCGTAGGCGGCTCTCGAGAGAACAGTACACGGAGGGAGTGAGACGAGGAGCGGATCGATCCCGGCGGGGGTGTCTCTCGGGTCGGGTAATCATGGATGGTACGCCCCGGAGCACTCACGGTCAGGAGGCCAGGAATCCCGAGAAAGCCCCCCTGTCACTTATTCCGCACCGGCGGAACGGCAGGTTGGAGAGCGTGCGGCTCGCTCAGCAGCATGAGTCCATATCGGAAATCCCGGCGCCAACCCAGATGAAGCGCCGGATCTTCGGCCTCGAGAACGAGTACGGTCTCACCTGCACCCTGAACGGCGAGCGTCGCCTGTCGCCCGACAACGTCGCGCGGTACCTCTTCGAGAAGGTCATCCCCGGCGCCCGCAACGCGAACGTCTTCCTCGAGAACGGCTCGCGCCTCTACCTCGACACCGGGTTCCACCCCGAGTACGCGACGCCCGAGTGCGATGACGTCGCCGAGCTCGTCATCCACGACAAGGCGGGGGAGCGGATCGTCGACGACCTCCGGCACCAGGCCGAGCAGCGCCTGCGGGAAGACGGCATTGAGGGAAATATCCTGTTGTTCAAGAACAATACGGATTCGGCCGGCAATTCCTACGGATGTCACGAGAATTACCTCGTCAGCCGCGACGTGCCATTTCAGCGCCTGGCCGAGGTGCTCATCCCCTTCTTCGTGACCCGCCAGATCTTCGCGGGCGCAGGCAAGGTGCTCCAGACGCCGCGGGGCTTCCACTACTGCCTCTCGCAGCGCGCCCAGCACATCTGCCAGGAGATCTCGGGCGCCACGACCTCGACGCGCTCGATCATCAACACGCGCGACGAGCCGCACGCCGAGGCCGAGCGTTATCGCCGCCTGCACATCATCGTGGGCGATTCGAACATGTCGGAAGTGGCCACCTATCTGAAGCTCGGGACAACGGCCCTGGTACTCGACATGATTGAAGATGGATTCTTCGATCGAGATTATTCGCTGCAATCACCCGTGCAGGCGATACGCGACGTCTCCCACGACCCGACGTTGAGAGAGGCGATCACGCTCAAGGACGGGCGCACGTTCACTGCGCTCCAGATGCAGCTCGAGTACCTCGAGTGTGCGACGCGCTACGTGGACTCGATCAGCCCCGACCTGGCGACAAAGGACGTGCTCGCCCGCTGGGCCGACGTGCTCACGAAGCTCGACTCGGACCTGATGCAGCTCTCGCGCGAGCTCGACTGGGTGATCAAGAAGGCGTGGATCGACAAGTTCATGGACCGCGACCGGCTCTCCTGGCGCAACCCGAAGGTTTCGTTGCTCGACCTCCAGTACCACGACATCCGGCCCGAGAAGGGCGTCTACTACCGGCTTGCGCTCAACGATCAGGTGGACCGGATCACCGACGACGAGACGATCGAGCAGGCCAAACACGTGCCGCCGCAGACGACGCGCGCCCGCCTGCGCGGCGAGTTCATCCGTCAGGCCAACCTGAAGGGCAAGGACTACCGCGTGGACTGGGTCTACCTGAAGCTCAACGACCCGGAACGCGAGACGATCCTCTGCAAAGACCCGTTCCAGTCCCACGACGAGCGAATCGAGCGCCTCATCCGATCGTTTTAGCGGCAGCTTCTCAATCGTCGTCACGTATCCCTCGGATTCGTCGGCGCCACGGCCTTGGGACAGCAGCCGTCGGCCCAGAATCCATGCGCAGTGAAGAACCCGTGCGCCGCAGACCTCAGGACCGCCAAGGCCCTCGGCCTCACCCTCCCGCCCTCGCTGCTGCTGCGGGCGGATCAGGTCATCGAGTAGTGCCACTCGCCGAGCGCCGCATCTGCGGGCTCTGCGGTCGCGCCTTTGTGCTCGTCGTTCCCCATTGGCCGAAGGTCCAATACCGGCCTCCGAATCGACGCGGGTAACGTTCTTGTCATGGATCAGCGTCGCGTTCTCATCCGCCAGAAAACTGGCCGACGGTAGTCTGCCACAAGACAGCATCCCGAAATGCTTCCAGATCGCACGCAGAGAGCGGACCGCGCCGGGCCCTGACCGCGCCGAGGAGCCCGCACGACGCGGAGCACCGTATCGCGTCGCGCGAGTTGACCCACGGATTGCGTCGGGCATAGCGTCAGCCGCAGAGATTCATCGGATTCATGCTGCTGAGACGGTTCGGCGCCATTTTCCTCCTGTCGACACTCCTACTTCTGCTCGCGGTGTCTGCGAGTGAAGGGCGGGGCGGGCGTGGCGGCAGTCACCACGGTCGGCATCACGGTCACGGCAGCCAATTCATCGTAGGTGTCGGCCCCTGGTGGTGGGGACCGCCCTACCCATATTGGTACTATCCGCCCGCGTACTACGGCCCGCCGCCAGTCGTCCTAGAAGAGCCCCCGGTCTACATCGAACCGCCGCAGGGCGCTCAGCCTGGCGCGGGCATGTATTAGTACTACTGCCCAAGCGCGCACGGTTACTATCCGCAGGTGCCGAGCTGCCAAGAACCGTGGATTCGAGTCCCGCCGACGACGAACTGACGCGGCGGGTGTGTTTCTGCGCGGGTCTCTAGCGCTCGCCGCTAAGTCCGGCGCGGCTGAAACCAATGAGGTTGTCTGGCTTCATCGGGAAGAGTCCGGGAGTACTGCGCTGAAGCATATCCCACGTGACGAGGCTGTAGCTCGGCATCGATCCACGAATGGGATCGACTGGCTTGCCGACGTGATCAAGGACGACGTCGATGTCGACCCACCAACCGAGCGATGGCGTCTCTTCCATGATCTTGCCGCCAATCGTCCAGCGTACCGTGCCCAGCACTGCGTCCTTACGAGGATCAGTTGCTGCCGCGCGAAGCGTATAGTAGTCCGCCGCGGACATCGTCCAGACCAAATACTTTCCCTCGACCGCCATTGTGCTCTCTCCCGTTCAAAGCGCCATCAGCGCCGCCCGCTGCTGGGCGACTGACCGTCGTATCACCCTCCGGTGCGCAGCCCTACGACGAGGTGCAAGCGGTGACAGGCGGAGCACGCGACGTTAGGGCTCGCCAGCGCGCGCCCGTTGAGAATCAGTTCTCGGACGGCCTCGTGGGCCTCGTAGATCGTGGAGTCGGTTCCCCGGCGACACAAGGAAAGCACAGCACGCGGGCGCCGTCGCGCTGTAGCGCCGTCACCAACTTCTCGGCGGTCTCGGACAGAATCATCGGCAGCCCCCCTCGAACGCGACGCGGACGCCGCGTGCCGGGGGTGGGGAGGTCGAGCCAGATGCCAGAGGGTCTGACGCCCGATGCGCCTTTCGGAGGCCCGCGGGAAGGCCCCCGAAGTCTATCAGTGAAGCGCGGCCCACGCCGCCCGCTGCATCGGCCGCCCAGGGCGTCGGTCCTTGCGCTGCTCCGCCGGCGCACACATGACCTTACTTCTTCTGTCCGGGGCACGTCTCCCAGAAAGGGAATTCGACCTGCGGGTGGACGCCCCGCGCCCCCCTCTTGCGTATCTCGGCATCCTGTCGACGCTGATCGCTAGTTCGGCGGGCTGCTGCACCGGCTTTGCACCCGTGTTCCGCGCCACCCCGAATGTCCCTGCCCCGGTTCACGATTAACACCTTGGTGTTATTCGCGGAATGCTGCTTTACCATCGACGAGAATTGCCGGAGGTTTGACCGTCGTCACGGACGTGTTGAGTCAGGATCAGGACCCGTGCTGGCGGTCCGCCACGCGCATCCGTAGGCAGCGTGAGTCAACTCAGAGACGACGAGATTAGAGATTCGCGCTCGGCTCCCTCTCTCCCCTTGAGCCTCGATCGGTTAGCCACCAGGGCACATCGCCTAGGCTGCCAAGGCACGTGCAACCGGCTGAGCGGATTTCAAGTCCCGCCGCCGACTACATCTAACCATCCTCAGCTAAAGACATAGGCGACGCGGAAGGTGCGAGTTGCATTGGGCTCAAGTGGAGCCGAATGAGGCCCTTTTTGGGGGGCTCGCGGGGACAGCGCTGGGCACACCGAATTCGTCCTAGAGGATTCGCCTCATATCTCGTGAGACGTCGGCGACCCCGAGCCGTCAGGAGGCGCCTGTATCGAGCGCCTCATTAGGACGAACTGCTCACCAGGCTTTATCCCTGCAGCATCGGAGGGTCGAAGCGCGTAGGACTGGGGTTTGTCCGGATCGTCTCCATGGATCACCAATGACGCTATGCGGTCCCCGTCCACGCGAATATTGATAAAGTGCGGTCCAAGTTCAGAGAATGGCAATGGCACATCACCATGCAGCCGCGAGACATCGAAACTCGACACCGACACGATCTTGGTGTCCGAAACGGTCTGTTGCGCGCCTGACGCAGCGTGTACTACCTCAAGGCGAACAACGTGCTCACCGGCTGCGAGCCGCAGAGCCATCGCCGCGAACGCTCGTACTTTGACAGGGTAGCTTCTCGAGTACATGGCGACAAACTCGCTCTCAAA
>WNGJ01007049.1_pt1 | contig 13252 bp, 16 predicted proteins | sample 5400611 | NCBI WGS metagenome assembly WNGJ01 (sample SAMN13153375, study PRJNA577476) | soil metagenome | isolation source: 40 cm soil or saprolite under Garry oak tree replicate 1 | place: USA:California | collected 2016-06-15
CCACGCTTGACCGCATCGACCCCAGCACGCGCAAGTTCGTGGGGCAAATGAAGCTCCCCGGCCCGAGTTTCGGCGCCGCCGTCGGGTTCGGTTACGTCTGGATCACCGATAAGGACGACGAAATGCTTTTCAAGATCAAGCCTACCTGACCGGGGTCTGCTGTTCGGTCGACGCAGGTTTCGACGCGATTTCACTTTCGTCATCAAGTCGTTCACTGGTTGTCCTTCGGGCAACCAGATGGAGGAAGCCAATACGAAAACGCCTGTTGCGGTCTCCTCTCTCAGTCCGTGTGCTGTACAACCAGATCGAGGACGAGTAATCCTCTCGACCTGATCGATCAGGCCGGTTTCGAATCCGATTCCGGCCTTTTCTTTCGCCGTGGCCCCCTCCCGAGCGTCCTGTAACCATGAGTGATCTGTGAGCAACCAGATCGTTTGGGATGAAGCACAGGCGTTAAAGCTCGGAAAGGCCCGGCGATTCTCTTTCGAGGAGTTCCGGTGGGTTCCAATCAGCCGAGACGTCTCTTGCGCCTGTCAGGGCGATGGAATGAAATGGAACGTCAGCGTCAAACCGATCGACGTGACGCTGGCGCAGCCCGGTCGGCTCAGGCCCGCGGCCCAACTTGCCTGACCCTCCCATCCTCCGAGCGACTTCACTTGCACCAACAGCGGTCCCTGTGACGTAAACGAGACTGGGCCCGCATAGTTGTCCATGTCGCCTCGAAAACCCGTGAGCACAATCCTCACTCCCGCGGATCCGGCGACATCGATGGGTTGTCCCAGCCCAGAATCGGCGTTGAAGTGGGCGGTCGACTGGGGAATGAGCTCAAAAGCTGGCGTTCCGCTGTCAAACGTGAGCTTGAACGTGTCCTGACCAACAGTCGCTGAGATTATCGGCGGAGCTGATCCTGACCTCGTCCATGGTGCAGGCCATAAAGGCGATGCCTGTCCCGACGAAGTGCAGGCGAGAGTCGGGGGGCTTGGTGAAGTTTGGGCGGCTATATGAGGAGTGCTGCCGCAGGCACAAAGGAGTGCTAGGGCCAGGGTGACCGTGAACGCCCGGGGGTAAAAGCGAATCACGCTGGTGGAACGCTCGTGCGGCCGATTGATTACGAAATTCTCCTAGGCAGCGATGCCCTCCCCGCCATAACCGGCTGGCGGGTCGATCAAGCTTCAGGGTTTGGGCAGCTCGACTCGCCGCGCGTTCGCGCAGCGGTCGCCTCCCTGCCACTGTTCAACCAGATCGAGGACGAGTACCCAGCCCGTAGCTTCCAAGGCCGGTCTCCAACCGCTTCCGGCCTTTTTCGCCGCTAAGGCGTTTGCGTGCTGCGCCTGACCGAGACGACCGGCTGCTGCGGTTGTTCGTCGATCTCCAGGTGAAACAGGGTCTGGCCGACCTCGACTCGCTTGGCTTCGGTGATGGTCACGATTCACTGCCGGTGGGTGCCGGTTGCTTGCTCCTGGACTGGAGCTCGTTCACCAGCCGGCGAGCCACCGGGACCTCGATTTCCGCCCCGGCCGCGCGCCTGAGCAGCGCGAGACGCTTGAGCATTGCTTCCCGATCGATGTCAACTCCGTCAGCCCGCGCGACGTCGGCGACCTCGCCGATCAGTGCGACCGCGTCGCGGCGCCGCCTGGTGCGAATCACCCCTACGTTGGCGCGTTCGTGCGTGGTAAGCAACGCCATCGGTGCAAGCAACGCAAATTTGTCCCAGAGCATCGCCAGCTCGTCCTCGAGCACTCGAACATCGAGACCGGCCGTGCCAAGGTGCGCGGCAATCGACGCAACGCGATCGCGATTTCCAGCGGAGGCGGCGATCTCGATTGCGGCGAAGGGACTGGCATGGCGAATCAAGCCCGGCCCCACCCTCGTCGTCTCGATGCGGATGGTTGCGGCGACCACGCTCGAGGGTGGATAGACCGCGCGCAAGAATTCCATGTGCTCGATTCCGTTGAGAAAAGGGATGACGAGCGCTGCGCCCAGGGCATTCGCCGGTACGCGCTCGACGGCCTCTTTCAGCCGGGTCGCCTTGACCGTGACCAGGCATGCCTCAACCGGATCCGTCAAACTCACCGCCGTTCGCACCGAAACGACGAAATTGCCGTACCGCCGGCTCTCGAGCTGGATGCCGCTCCGTGCGATCGCACGCGAGGTGTCGTCGCCGGCAAGCACCAGGACCGAGCTCCCTTCCCGCGCCAGCATCGCTGCCAGGAACCCGCCCACGCCTCCCGGCCCAAGCACCGCTACGTTGAGCCGGTCACCCGCCATGAGGAGCCAATGATATGCGCCGCCTGGAGCGCGGCCGCTACGGCTCGCCTAGCCCTCCAGCCATTCGGTGACGAACCTGTTGTTGGCGTGAATGTCGATCTGGCGAAACCGCCCGTCGCCTGAGTTCACGAACTTGTGCGGGACGCCCGGCTGGACGATCAGCACCTGTCCCGCGTGCGCGTCCACGGTTTCTGAGCCGATGGTGTATCTGGCCTGGCCCTCGAGGACAATGAAGACCTCCTCGTAAGGATGGCGGTGGAGCCGGGGCCCGTCCCCCGGCCCCAGGTCGATGAAGATGAGGCACACGTTGGCGCCGCCGAACTGGTAGCCCTGCAGCTCCGAATCCGCCAGCTGGTCGCGCTCGACGACCACGTAGCCGGCCGGGTGCGCTGCCTTGGCTCGCTCCTTCACCTTGATTCGATTGTCCTCGAATCGGCTCACGCCGACTTGATGGAGTTTGGCGTCGCCGCGTACGGATCGACCACCCCCTCCGCTTGAGGGGACCGCTCTGCGCTCGCTAACCTGGGTGCGATGGGATTTCTTGGCGGTCTGTTCAAGAAGCGGTTGGACAAGCTGGTGACATGCGCTCTCACAGACAAGGGGGATTACTGGGAGGCGATGTGGATCTCGAGCGGCGCGACGCCGCAGGACTTCACAGAGCCCACGTTGACCGATGCCGCCGAGCGCGCCGCCGTTGAAATCGGTTCGTTGTATCGCAGCGATCCCATCGCCGCCGACTCGGAGCTGCAATTCGCCATCTATCCGTTTGCCGAGGGGGCCGGCGCTCGGATTCTCGAGATCAGGCGCGGAGCCGGCGGCTTCCAGGCCTCGGCCGACTCAGGTGGGGCGCCGTTCGAAGGCGACACTCTCGAGGCGCTGGTCGATGCGGTTCGCGGGAACACAGCTGACCCTGGCGGAACCATGTTTCACTGGATCCGCCCGGTCGGCGAGCTGATCTAAGCGACTAACACTTGTGGCGGCGCGCATCAGCCGCGGCTGCGTCAGCCAGATTGAACGCGGCGACGCTGGGCGAGTAGCTCGGCGCACCGGCGCAGGCGTCTCTGTAAACCTGTCCCGCCAGGGCAGGCTCGAGGCGCGCTTGCGATTCGAGCAGAGTCGGCCCGGCGTCGCTGGAGAGCCCACTCAGGTACTGCGCGTCGATCTCGTGGGTAGCGATGGCGCGGTCGGTATTGAGCCCCACCACGATGGCCTCTGGATTCGCCACGTTCAGTGCCATCAGAAGGCACAGGGCGGTCACTGTTGACGCCCCGACAAACCAGCGCCGGTCGCGCCACAGACCGGCCAGGTCGAAGGCAAGCAGCACGAACACCGCTGCGATCAAGCCCGCGAACAGGTGGCTGTACAGGCGCAGCATCGTGAACCCGTACGCGTCCTCATAAAGACTCAGTCGCATCGAGGCGACGAGAACGACGAGCAGGGTCAGGAGGATCGCGGCCTCAGCGAGAACGACGAATGCGATCCGACCGGCACGATGCCCAAAGCCGGTGATGCGGCTGCAGATGACCAGCAAGACCAGCGTGATTCCGGCCACCCACAACAGTTGGAAGAAACCCGATCGCGCGTAATCGGCGTAGGTGACACCTGCCGTCTGAAGGGTGGCGGCGCCGGTGCCGCTGGCTCCGATCGCTTGAGCGATTGCGAAGGCGGCGAACACAACGTCGAGCGCGACGAGGACCACCAGCGCCTCGGTCGTACCCAGGCGCCACATAGGCCCATCGACGCGATCGACCGGGACAGTCGCCGCCAATCGCAGCAGGCCGGCCGTGACCAGAGCGCCGACCAAAACATAGATGACGTCGAGGGCCGCCTTGTTGACGTCGAAGTTGATAGTCAGGAAGGAAGCGAAAATTGGATCGGCGGAGGCCAGCAGCGCAGTCATCACCGCCACGATCGGGATGGCAATCAGCAATCCCCGTGCCACCGGTGCGAGAGCTGACAGCCGGGACCTCACCCTGCCGATCGGCGCCGATACGAAAGCGATACCCGCAACCGCGTTGAAGGCTGCGCCCGCGCCGCGGGCGAAGACCTCGGCCAGCCCGATGTCCATCAACGAGCCCTTGACCGCTGTCGAGCCGGCGAGAGTGAGCAGTGCGAGCGCCACGGCAATGTCAGGCCAGATCAGCCAGGGACTCGCGCGAGCCGTGAGCCACAGCCCGAACACGGTGGCGGTGACGAGAAGGACCCGGGCCTCGAGCCGCCGGATGTCGCCGGCGAGCAGCAGGGCGACAGCCGCGAACGCGATAGTGGTCGTCGCCGCCAACCCGGCGACCCCGACCCGGATTGCCTGGTCGGCCAGCAGGCCGACCACTGCAGCTCCGGCCACCACCTTCCATGTCGGCCGCGATCGGAGCTTTAGGCCGGCCCAGCGCGGGAGCGAAAGACCAACCGGTCTCCACGCCGTCCCGTCCCAACGCCACCTGCGATCGTCGGACAGCTGCCCGATGTACGTCGACGTGCCCTCGGACATCGAATCATTGAACCGATCCAGCAGGGCGAATGGTTACGGTCGGTTCGTCAGTCGGGGCACACGCAGTCGCCGCCAGGTCCACGCCGCGATTGGCAACGATATCTCCGGTCCACTCGTGCCTCCGTAACAGGGTGTATCCGCTAGCGTTGACTTTGGTATGCGCCGCTCCATGGCGCTCGTGATCTGCTCGGTTGTGCTGGCCTCCTGCACGTCTGCCACCACAGCTGGAAGGTCCAGCCCGATGCCCACCAGCTCACCGTCCGGCCAGTCGGGGCAATTGACCATGGACCAGCGATGGCCGGTCGGCCCGGTGGCAGACATCGCCGTCGGACGCGACGCCGTTTACGTGCTTTACTCGCCGCCCACCAGCGAGGGAGCGCTGTCGAACGCGACCGAAACGAGGCTCGGGCGGATCGATCGGGCTTCGGGCAAGCTGATCACCGCGGGTCCCTTTCCGTTCGCCAGGCAAATCGCGCTTGCCGGCGGCGTGGTGTGGATCGGGCCCAACAACCAGTACGCCGGCACGTCAGCGCCGGACAGCAGGATGCTGCTTGGAGTCGATGCCCGCAGCCTCTCGACGCAATACCGGGTGACGCTCCCAAACGATGGAGCGCAGCAGGCGCTGGTCGCAAACCTTGCCTCTGACTCCGACACCGTGTGGGTGGCTTACGGCCGCCATCTCTACCGACTGGCCGCGGGCAGCGGTGCCATGCTGGCGTCGCATTCCCTGCTCGGCATCGCGACCAGCGTCGCAATCGACCCGGCCGGGCGGCGCCTCTACGTCGGCCTCGATAGCGTGTCGTCTGTCTCCAACGCCACGATCACCGCGTTCGATGCGACTGCTCTGACGCCGCTCTTCTCCGCGACCACCGGTGGGGGAGACCTGGGCGGTCCGCATCTCGCCGCCGGCGCACAGGACGTGTGGGTCTCGTATGCGACCGGCATGCTGGGTCAGGTCGAACACCGCCAGGCATCGAACCTCGCGCAGCTGCCGGTTGCGTCGGCGATGCACACGAACGGCGTTCAGGTCTTCGAGATCGCCGGGATGGTGTGGGTCAGCGATGACATGGCCGGCCAGCTCATGTGTCTCGACCCTCAGACAGGCGCCGTCCGCGCAACCTGGGGAACGCTGCAGGGAGGCGTGGTCGACGGCGACGGATCGACGCTCTATTTCGGCGACATCAACGGGCTTGGGAGCTTCCAGCCCGACCCACGCTGCTTGTAGCCGCCACCGAGAAAGCAACCAGGCAGCCGGCCGCGACCAGCGATAGAACGGCAGGGGTCCAGGCGATCCCGAACCTGGCGATGACCGCGCCGATCCCGCCGGGGATGATCGCCCCTCCGATCATCGAGGCGGGAAAGAGCCACGACGTCGCCCGGGCGTCGCCAGGCCTGAGCTTGGCCAGCCACACGATCGCGGTGGGAAAGATCGGCGCGATCGCAAGGCCGGCCACGACGTAGGCGATAGGCGCGGCGTGAGGGTTGAGCGCTGCGAGGAGTGCGACCACGGCCGCGGCGGTGCCTGCAAGCACGGTCACGCGCTCGGGCACGCGCGCCGGCAGGAAGGCGGCGAGCAGTCGCCCGACCGCGAGGGCGAGCCAGAAACCGGACGTCAGGGTCGCGGCGGCCAGGGACTGGACGCCGATCGACTCGAGGTGGGATGGCATCCAGCCGCCGGTTCCGGTCTCGATCCCCACGTAGAGGGCGAAGGCGACCATGAAGACGCCCACGATCGCACTCGAGCGCGCCGGCGTCCGCTGGGCGGCGAATGGCAATCGCCCGGAGATTCCGCCGACGAGCGGCAAGACGGCGACTGCCACCGCGGCCGCGCCGCCGTACAGCAGGGATAGGTGAGCACGGCCGACGGTCGACACGAGGAGCGGCCCCGCCACGGCCCCGAAACCGAAGGCTCCGTTCAAGACGTTCAGGACCGCCGTTCGTCCCGCACCCTCGCTGTGCGCGACGAGCTGGTTGCAGCCGATGTCGAGCGCCCCGAAACCAACACCGATCACCAGCACCGCGCCCAGGAACGCGGGCCACGAGGGAGCGAGGGCAACGCCCACGCAGCCGAGCCCCAGAAAACTCAGCGCGGTGAGCGCGAAAGCTCGGCTGGAGACCGATTGCAGGACGCGCATCGAGACGAGCACCCCGACCAATGCCCCAAGGAAATGCGCGCTCAACGCCCCACCCGCGATGGCCAGGCTGACCTCGAATCGGCGGCTGAGATACTCCAGCAGGGGCCCGTAGGCGGAGGCAAGGACGCCCATCAGAAAGAAGACGGCGCCGATCGCCACGAGCGCGGCCCGGGTCAGATGCACGCGCTCGGTGGCGGCAATCAAGTCGCCACAAGGCTACGTAACCAGTAGGATTCCAGCCCGTTGAGGTTCCCATGCAAACCCTGAGCAACCTTTTCTCATGGCTCGTCACGGCGCTGTTCGGGGTGATCTTCCTGCTTCTCGCGTACGAGAGCTGGGCTTTGATCACCAACCACACGCCCATCACCGACTACATCCGGCCGGCCGTGCACGACCACCCCGCTTGGGCCTTCATCGTTGCGGTGATGGTCGGGATTCTCCTCGGCCACTTCCTGTGGGGCCCTGCCCGCGGCAGGACCTCGCCTGGTGGCGGGCAGCCATGACCTTCACCCCCGAAGTCATCCTGTCGCTCATCGCCACCGCCGGCGTCGGCATCGCTTTTCTCCTGATGCTCCAGGAATCCATCGCGCTTCGTCGCGGTAGCGACCCGATCACGAACGGGGTGCGGGCATTGGTCAGGCGTTACCCGCGCGGGACCTACGTCTTCGCGGTCGTCATCGGGATGGTGCTCGGCCACCTGCTCTGGCCGTAAGGCCGCCCGGCTGACGGCAGAGCCACACGACGGCACGGTTATGTGCGAAGGTCGAGGGGTGACCCGGCCGCACCCAACCGAGATCCCGTACCTGCTGGCCTTCTTCCCAAGCCTGCGCACCGCGTCGGACCGCACGTTGAGCGTGTATTTCAAGATGCGCCCAGAGGGGTATGACGGCAAGTTCTACGACATGGAGCTCAAGCGGCTCGTCCAGAAGCACCAGCACAAGTTGAGCGACAAAGACCGCGAGGTGGTCGAACGCGAGATACCTCGAGTCAAGGCGCAGCTCGAGGTGGTCCGACCAGTTGCGGCCCCCTCCCTGGCGGCGTTCGCTGACGAACCCAAGGGCCTGCTGAGGTTGATCCGCCTTCCCGATGAGACCGAGGACCGGCTCGAGGTTGATCCGCCATTGCTCGCGCCGCTCGAGCTGATGCTCAGGAAATATCCACCGTCGCTGATCGTCGTCGTCCACAAGGAGCAGGCGCAGACCTTCGCCTCGATCCTCGACGAGGTCATCCCGCAGCACCATCTCGACGGCACACCGGTCAAGCACATTCGGTCCGGTGGCACCAAGAATCCGAGTCTCCAGCGAAAAGAAGAGAACAGGGTCAAGTCCAACATGGCCGCAGTGGTGCGCATCATCGATCGCGAGGTGAGTGCGGTCTCGTACAAGCGTCTCTACCTCGCCGGACCGGATGAGGCAGTGGCCGAGCTCGAGCACCTTCTGCCGCCTTCGCTGAAAAAGATCATTGCCGGCCGGCTATCGGCCTCGCTCGACATGAGCGTCGGCGAGCTGGAGGTACACCTGCGCAAACAGCTGGCGAAGGCGCGGGCGGGTTAGGTCCCGGCTGTCTTCTTGCCGTCCAGGAACTCCTGGTAGCGGCGATATGCATCCTGCTTGCGGCTGTCGACGATCTTCGTGTAGCCCTGGAGCGTGTTCAGGTTCGCGTGCCCCAGGACCTCTTGCACCAAACGCACGTCGCCACCGGTAACCTCGAGCAGGGTGGTTGCAGTTGTGTGCCGTGCCACGTGGGGTGATTTGAACGACCACGCGCCGAGCTCCCTGCGCAGCCGGCGGACGATGAATCTCGCGCCCGCGCCCGTGAGCCGCCGCCCGCGATCGTCCTGCACCGAGCGGTCGAAGTTCACAAACAGCGCCATGCACGCGTCTTCGCGCGCGCCGAGGTAATCCTCGAGCGCGGCGCGAGCGTCCGCGGTGAGGTAGACCGCGCGCTGCTTCGAACCCTTGCCGGTCACGATCAATCGATTGCCACTTCGCGGAAAGTCGGTGCGGTCGAGGGCGAGCGCTTCGGAGATGCGGCAGCCGGTGCTGATCAGGAACTGCACGAGGGCGCGGTCACGTTTCTCGCCGACCGTCGAGCTGGGGAGCGCCGCGAGCAGGCGCGTGAGCTCATCGGGGTCGATCGGCTTCGGCAGGCGCTGCTCGAGCTTGGGCAAGGTGATGCCGTTGGAGAGGTCGCGCTCCATCATTCCTTCCCTCGCGAGCCAGCGGAGGCAGGAGCGGATCGCGACCAGCGCGCGCGCACGCGACGCCGGTCCCTTCAAACGCTCCGCGAGATGGCGTTGGTATGCGCGCAGGTCCTCGTGGCGCAGGTCGGCGGTGGCCAGCGAGTGTCCGTTGGCGGCGAGAAACGAAAGCAGCTTGCGGAGCTCGGACTGATAAGCGCGAACCGTGTTCGGGCTGCGGTTGGCCTCGAGCTGGAGCCAGCCAATGTATTCGGAGGTGGCGGCCTGCAGGTCGTAGGGCATATCGAGGCCGTTTGCATGTTGCCACACTCGATCAAAAGCGGGTGCTCTTCGCGTGCCAAGCACCGCTAAACGATCTTCTTTTAGATGGGATGCCCCGCGGAGCTCGTCCCGTAGAGTAGGCCGCATGCGCTTTTCAGCTCCGGCGATCGCGCTGCTGTTGATGGTCGTCGCATGCGGCCCAATCGGGGGTTCGGGCACAGCTGCGCCGACTGCGTCCAGCGTCGCGGTCAAGTCGAGCGACCTTCCCAGCGGCATGCACAGATGCGACCTGTCCGGGGACATCAACAGCTACTTGAAGAAGATCCAGACCAAGGACCCGAGCACATACAAGACCACCAACGACGGATGGATTGCGGCGCAAAAGGACGGCGCCACCGCCGCCGATGTCGAGATCTATACGGATTCGACCGATCACTGCAAGACAGCAGAATCGAACGGCGCGCAGATCAGCGGCGCTACGTACAAGCTAGTGCTCAACTTCGCTTTTCAATTCAAGGACCAGGCGAGCGCCGAAAAGGGCTACAAGACCGATTCGATATTCGGCTTCAGCGCGGCCTCGCTGAAGGCCTCGCAGGTGCCGGTCGTGGAAGGCAAGGACACCGGATTGGGGCCGAACTCGATCGTGCTCACGATCGCAATCGCCACCCAGTCCTTCTATGTGGCTGTCTGGCAGAACAAGCAGTTCATGGTCATTCTCGTGCTGCTCAATGTCGACACCGCAGCTGCGAAGAAAGCTGCCCTGGCGGAGAACAGCCGCATCCACTGATCCGCCTCCTTGAGAAGCGAGCCCGCTAAACTACGCGGGCCGATCGCAAACTCCCGCCACGTTTCAGCCCGCCCTCGGCGCCGGCAGTCTTCTTCTGGCCTGTTCCGGACAGCGCTCGCGTTCGCGCTCGTGGCGACGCTCGCCCTCACGCTCCCCCGCCTCGTCGACGCTTTCAGGCAGGCTGACGCAAGCGCCAACGCCGCCATGCCAGTCATGGGAGCGGGCTCACTGCCCTCTATGCCGGGACTGGAGGCAGGCGCATGCATGAGCTACGCACCCACGGGCGCCCGCCTCGACAAGACTGTCTTCATCGATGCCGGCCATGGTGGACTCGACCCTGGGGTGGTCGGCATGAGCAGCTCGGGGCGCACGGTGCAGGAGAAGGACGCAGCGTTGGCGGTCGCCACTCGCCTCATGACTCTTCTGAGGTCTGACGGTTATGTGGTCGTCATGGCGCGCACGCAGGACACCACCGTCATCAAGCTGTCCGCCACGGACTCCAACTACGGCGCGATCACCTCGAGCGGCGTGCATCGCGACCTGGCCGCGCGCGCCGCATGCGCGAACGCCGCGGGCGCGGACGTGCTCCTCTCGATTCATTTTGATGGCTTCTCGGATCCGACCGTCGGGGGCACCGAGACGTTCTATGACTCAGCCCGTTCGTTTGCCGCCTCCAATCGCAAGCTGGCCACGAGCCTGCAGGCCGCCCTTGTCGCTCGGCTGGGCGCGCCCGACCGCGGGGTCTGGACCGACGACCAGCTCGCGGCGCCGACTCTCACGGCGTCCGGCAAGACCTACGGCCACCTCATCGAGCTCGGCCCACCATCGTCCGGCTGGGTCGACAATCCCAGCCAGATGCCGGGCGCGCTGGTGGAGCCGCTGTTCGTCACCAACCTGTCCGAAGCCAGGATCGCGAGCGACCCGGCCGGTCAGGACACGATCGCCCGGGCCCTGGAGGCCGGCCTGCAAAAGTTCCTATCGAGCTGAGATGCAGGAAGAGGTGCTCTTCGAGAAAGGCACGACGCTTGTGCGCGGGCTCCGCCTCGAGCCGTCCGACCGGCCGCACCGGGCGCACAACATCGGAGGCACCTACGAGGAGCTGACGATCGTCTTTCGAGATCGCGAGGGCGCGCCCCACCAGCCGAAGCGCTGATCGAAAGGGCCCGGGCGGCGTCGCCAAGCGCCGCCTCAGGCCCCGTTGTCGGCTTTATTGGTCGACGCTAGGTAAGAACGATGCCGCTCACGTCGTAGCTGCCGGCCGATCCGTCGGCGATGATGAACGGGAAGTGGCCCTGGGCAACGCGGGCCGTCGGCATAGCGGCCGCCAATGCAGCCCAGTTGGGGTAGTCCACGCTCAGGAAGTTGACGTGGCAAGCCGACGATGAGGTGCTGACCGTGGTCGTCACACCGGTGCTTCCACCGCAGCCCGCCACGTCGATGAAGGCATATCCCGCGACACTGCCGCCCCCGCCGTCGGTGTTGATTGGGATGCTGAACCTCGGAGCGCCCCCGGTCACGTCACCGGTTGACACGAACGTGAACGTGACCGCATTCAGCAGGTTGCCGCTCTGGCTCTTGGACTGGATGTAAACGCCACCGAATTGGCCAGTGGCGTTGACGATGGTCGCGCTGTCCGCTCCAGTAATCGTGACCGTGCCGGTTCCGAACGCCTGAAGTTGTCCGCTGGCGCCGGCGAACACGCCCCCGCCGCCGAATCCGATTGCAGCCATCGCTGCCACCATGAGCCCGATCAAAACACGCTTCATGTGCCAATCCTCCACGCGCCTACCCAGTGACGCGTGCCTGCCGATCCTACAAACCTAGGTTCGGTCCAGTACCCTCGGCGATCCTCACGTCACAACAAATTTGAGGCAAGCTGGTGCGCCTGGCAAGAATCGAACTTGCTGCCTCTTGCTCCGCAGGCAAGCGCTCTATCCGGTGAGCTACAGGCGCGCGAGGGGTTCAGTTTAGGCGAGCATCGACGGCGGCGGTCGCGGCCTTGAACGCGTTGAGGTCGAGGTTGGTCAGCACGACGAGCGCCACGAAGACCGACTTGTGCCAGCACGCCAGGCGCACCGGCGAGCGGTCGTAGGTCCACGCGCTGAGCCCGAGCCCGGTTGGGGTTCCGCGGCTCAATCCGGGCGGCAGCTCGCCCGGCGCCGGAGGTGTGAAACCAAGCACTCCCGCCTGCCACGCGCGGTCAGCCTGGCCCTCATCGGCGAACACGGCCACGAATGACGCTGCGCTCTTTGCATTGGATAGGGAGGCCAGCTCCGCGGTGCAAGCGGAATCGACAGAGGTGAACAGGGAGATCGACGCGCCGGTGGCTCCTTGAGTGCGCAGCGACTGCCACTCGTCGTTGAGGCGGCCGGCGAGGACAGGCTGAGACGTCTGCAAGTTCGTCACATACCCGTCGAACGGTCCCGAGCCCGCGCACAGGTTGAGTCCAGCCGGAACGTCCGCCTGCTGCAGCACGGCATCGGCTACCGCGGTATGGGGAGATGGACTCGGAGTGGGGGTTGGGATCGGCTGTGCGGTGCTCTGGCAAGCGCTGACCAGAACAACCGCGACGGCCAGGGCTGTGAGTCTGACCACGAACCCCGCAGTCTAAACTGAACCGCTCGCGCGCCTGTAGCTCACCGGACAGAGCGTTCGGCTCCGGACCGAAAGGCAGCAGGTTCGATTCCTGCCAGGCGCACCAACATGAGCTCCCGTGAGCTCGCTACCGCGTTGGGGACCGCCTCGTCGTCGACAAAGCCCGAGCCCTCGCCGCCGAATCACGCGCTGCGGTGCGGCGTTCGCCTTCACGCTGGCATAGCTCGCATGGATCCGCCGCGGCCCGCAAGCCGCACAACGAGCAATGGCCGTGACGAACAAGCGGCGGCAATGAAGGCTCCCCCCTGAGGCCTCGCCAGACCGGTGTGCGCAACACCGAGCCTGCGGGCCATCGAGCACTGTAGACCTTTTCTGGCCAAGTGCCCGCCCCCACAGCGTTTATCGCCCCAGGTCGCGCACTTCGAAGCGCGTGAAGGTGACGGTCGTTGGCCTGATGGCGCGGCTTGCGATGTCGACGCCAGAGAGCCAGCCTGTGCTCGAGACTGCCTGCGCGTCCG
>WNGJ01007790.1_pt1 | contig 13252 bp, 12 predicted proteins | sample 5400611 | NCBI WGS metagenome assembly WNGJ01 (sample SAMN13153375, study PRJNA577476) | soil metagenome | isolation source: 40 cm soil or saprolite under Garry oak tree replicate 1 | place: USA:California | collected 2016-06-15
CAGGATGCTGCACGACTACCGGGACCACTGCCCGAACCTCGCGCACACCGACCTGCTCGACACGGTGAAGCTCGCCCGCGTCTTGTACCCGCATCTGTCCTCGCACAAGCTGGACACGCTGCTGGCGCACCTGGGCATCCCGCAGCCGCCCGGCCGGCACCGTGCCCTGCCCGACGTGCAGGTCACCGCGGAACTGTTCTGCCAGATGATCGCCGACGCCGACAAGTCGCGCATCTGGGCCAGCCTGCGTGACATGCGGCGGGCGGGCCTGGTCGTCGCCAAGGCGAACCGCCCCCAGCAGGACGGGCTGTTCGACGCCGGGACGCTGTCGTGACCACGAGCGCGGCGCCCTGCCGGCGTGGCCGGCTGATCTCGGTCGAAGGCCTCAACGGCGTCGGCAAGACGTACCTGACGGCCGCACTCACCCAGCTGCTCGCCGGCCCGCCGCCGCTGGTGGTTGAGGAGTTCGCCGCCCGCAGCGACGGCAGCGGCGATCTGGGCCGGGTCATCATCGGGACCCTGTTCAGCGCCGCCGCAGGTGACCCGTTCCTGCGCAGCGGCCATCCTGGCGCCGAGACACTGGCGCTGCTCGCGGTGAAGATGTTCGACTTCGAGCGGTGCCGTGCCAGCCTCGCCGCCGGCCGGCTCGTCCTTGAGGGCCGCAGCGTGCACTCCACCGCCGTGTACCAGTCGCTGATCTGTCACCCAGATGACGAGAACGCCGCCTACCAGCAGGCACGCGCCCTGCTGGACCTCGCCGCGGCGTGGCGGCCCATGCCCGACCTGGCCATCCTGATCGCCGACGACACCGACATCGCGATCGGCCGCGCCCAGCGACGCGACGGCCGCACCTACACCGCGGAACAGCGGCGCATCCACGAGCGGGCCGCCCTCCTGTACGCGCGGCTGGCACTGGACGGCACGGCGCGCATGCCGGTCCTGGACCGGCGCACCTTCAGCACCGGGCAGCTCGTAGCCGAGATGGCGCGCCTCATCGCCACGGCACCGGTCAGCTGCCTGCCAGAGCCGTGGAGCAACGCTGGCGCCTGCATCGCCGGCTGCCGGCTTGCCGGTGCTCCGCGTCCCGCGGCATGACCGGCTCACGCGTGCGACAGCGCCGCCACCACCTCATCGACCTGCACCTCGCCGGCCAGCCCGCCGACGCAGCCGAACAGCGCGCGGGCCAGCAGCCGCGTGTCCTCAAACATCTCGATCTCGCCGATCTGCGCCACGGTGAACCACCCGAACGGATGCACCGGGTCGCTCACCGCGACCGTGCTGGCGGCGAGCGCGACGTACTGATGGTCGATGTGCACGTGCGCCACGGGCGTGTGGTTGTCAGCGGGCACATCCAGCTCGGTGACCCACCAGGGCGCGGCCACCGGCTCGTGCGGGTAGCCCGGCGGCAGCGGCAGCGCGGCCGGCGCCGGCAGCAGCCTCACCCGCAGGCCCGTCTCCTCCGCGACTTCCCGCTCGGCCGCCTGCGCGCAGTGCTCGTCACCTTCGACATGGCCGCCGGGGATCATCAGCCGCCGCAGCCGGGGATGCTCAATGAGCCCCAGCTTCCACTCGCCGTCGACCTGCGCAAAGACGAACGCCCCCGCAGTGGCGTGCTTGATCTTGCTCATCGCCGTCCTGCCGCCTCGTGCGCCCGCCAGCCAGTTCCGCGGACGACCCTGTCAAGACCCTGGCACAACTATCCACGGCACACCGTGGCCCCGGCGACATTCCACGCCGGCGGTGAATGCTGATGAGCTGTGACCTGCTCGCGGGTGCTGACGCCTTGCTTCTTGACTGGGACGGCACCCTGGCCGACACGACATCCAGCAACTACGCGAACCTCACCGCGGTCCTTGCCGCTCACGGCGCCGGCGTCGACCGCGCCTGGTATGACCAGCATGCCGGCCTGGCGCTGGCGGATCTCCTCGACGTGCTGCGGGCCGCCCGTCCCGCCCTGCCGGACACCGCCCAGCTGGTGACGCAGTGCCGTGCGCGCCGGCTGGCGGCCCCCGGCCCGGTGACGGCGATACCCGCGACCCTCGCGCTTCTTGACCAGGCGCGCAGGCGCGGCCTTCCGTGCGCGATCGCATCAGGTGCCGCCGCAGACATCGTCCGCGCCGTGCGGGACGGCGTCATTGTCGAGGCGCCGCCGCCATGAACGCCACGCTCATCGGCTGCCCAGCGGTGCCCGCCCTGCTCGACGCCTACCTGCACCGGCGGCTGCCCCACCCGCAGCACGTCATGCTCCGCGATCATCTCGACACCTGCCAGCCGTGCTGGACGATCTGGAACCGGTACCGGTGGGACGCCGCCGCCGGCCACCCGCTGGTAGCCGCGCTGCGTGACTTCCTGGGCAGTTCCTACCGCCCCTACCTGGACTCCTCGCGGGCGCTGCGCGACGAATGGATCGCCGCGCAACCCCGCACCGCCGCCGGGATCCGGCATTTCTTCGAGAACAGCGAGGCCTACCTGTACAACCTGGTGATCTGGCACGCCAGCGGGAACCGGCCCGGCTACGTCACTGCCGCCATGCCCTACCTGACCGGCGCACGAATCATCCTCGACTTCGGCAGCGGGATCGGCCAGGACACCATCGACCTGCGCAACCTCGGCCACGCCGTCCTGCCCTGCGACCTGCCCTGCCCGTCGGCCCGGTTCATGAGGTACCGGCTACGCCAGGCGGGCCACGACCACCGCGTGGCCGACCCACGCCAGCTGGACCCGCCACCGCCAGCTGACACGCTGTGGATCATCGACACCCTCGACCATCTGCCCGACATCCCGGCTGTCCTCGGGCCGGTACTCCGGCGCGTCGACCAGGTCATCTGCGAGAACCTGCGCACCGCCCGCGCGCACGGCGGCCAGGGCTTCCACCAGCGGCGCGCTCACGCTGAGGTCAGCGACCTGCTCGCCTGCTTTGACCTGCGCGAGCACCCGACTCCGTACGAGCTGCCGATCACCGTCTTCACACGCCGAAGCGCGGTTCCCTCGCGGCCAGCCTGAGGACGACGACAATCATCAGCCAGGCACTCGTACGCGCCTCCGGTGTCCTCTGCAACGTTCCACGTAAGGAGACAGGTACATGACCGGGCTACCCGGGCAGCTCGCCGCGCTGGCCCGGACCGTGGCTGGCGAGCTAGGCGAGGTATCGGACCGGTCCTGGCAGCGTGAGGGCTCCGCGGTGTGGGAGATCGCTGACCCTGCCGGGGGCTGCTGGTTCGTCAAACGGCACTCATCCGAGCGTTTCCATCAGCGCGAGGTGTCGGCCTACAGGCACTGGACCGCCGCGCTTGGACCGGGCCGGGCACCCGATCTCGCCGCCGCCGACAACCAGATGCTGGCCATCTTGATCAGCGGCCTGCCCGGCCAGATCGCCCTGAACCTGCGCCTGGCCGCCGATGACGAGCGCGAGATGCACCGCCAGGCCGGCGAGCTGCTGCGCCGCCTGCACAACGCTGCTCCGCCCGTGCCGGGAGGCCCTGACCTCGGCCGGGCCGTCCGGCGCGTCGACGAGCACCTGTCCCGCGCCAGCGTGCTGCTCACATCGTCCGAGATCACCCTGGTCCGCCGGTGCGCCGCAGAGCTGCCTTCGCTCGCGCCGGAACTGCCAGCTGTCCCAACGCATGGCGACGCCCAGTTGCGGAACTGGCTGTGGAACCGGGCCACACGCCAGCTCGCGATGATCGACTTCGAGCGCGCGGAAACCGGGCCAGCCGTCCGCGACCTGGTCCGCCTCGAATACGGCCCCTGGGACCGGCGCCTCGACCTCCGGGCCTCCTTCCTCGATGGCTACGGCCGGGCGCTGACCCACGCCGAGGAACAAGCGCTGCCACGCCTCGCGGCACTAGACGCCCTCAGCGGACTGCAATGGGGCACCGCCAACGGCGACCGCGAAGTCGCCGACCGCGCCCGCAAGACATTTGCCCGGCTGCGGGTCCGCTCCCCGTGAGGGAATGTTGTGGTTCCCGGCAGTACATTCTTCGCGAGCTGCACAGATTCCTTTCCCGCTACTACCTTCCCTTGAGACCACGCTGAGACCATCACTGACCTTCCGCCGTTGTACGGGAGACGTGTGATTCCCAGGCAGAAATCGCTGTTAGCTGCGGTAACACCAGTACAGTGGGCTTTTCGTTCCCGCTCACCTCGCGGGCATCTGCGGGTCAGGCTCAGGGCGGCTACCTTTGATCGCGTGACCCGACAGCGCCGGTGCCCGTGCTCCCGCCCGGGAAGGTGAAACGGACATGCCGTACGCGAAGACCAGCCTGCGGGCGGAGCAACGCGCCCTGCGAGAGAAGATGCGCGCGCTCGGGCTGAGCCACCGGCAGATCGCGGTCGAGTTTGCCCGCCGCTATGGTCTACGGCCCCGTGCGGCCTGGCGGCAAGCCTACGGATGGTCACTCAAGGACGCCGCCGAACAGATCAATAGCCGAGCGGGCGACACCGGCCTGGATCCGTACGGCAATGCTGCCATGACCGGCCCTCACCTATGTGAGTACGAAAACTGGCCGGGCCCAGAGCCGAAACCAGCAGGCCGAAGGCCGACTCCCCTCGTCCTCGCCCTTCTAGCCACGACTTACAACACCCCGACTGTTCATGACCTGCTTGACTTCGCTGACTACGAGCACATGCCCCCCGCCGACCGGCTCATCCTCGACACGAGCGTCCGTGCCAAGGAGCAAGCCGGCAACGCCATACAGCCCAGAGCCCAGTCCCGGAGCCGGGCAAGCGCGACGTACGCTGATGAACTGCCACACGCCAGACAGCGACTCGCGCCATTGCCGCCGCCAGCGGTTCCCGCGCCGCGCCGCTGGCAGCCTGACGGGCTAGGTGCTGTGGTACCGCCAGCTCTCACGCCGCTCGCCACTGCGCTGCTTTCCGCTCCTCGGGCGCAAGCCGAGAGCCAGCGAGGTCGCCTGGCTGACGAAGCGATCCGGATCTGGAAGCTGCGGCAGACAGCTCATTACCGAGAACTCACCGCTGACCTTCCTCATGCACTGACGAGGGCGCGCAGCAATGAGAGAGATCCAGAAGCCGGGCAGCAGCTGACCAGGCTCGCCGCTTTGACGCACCTCTACAACGCCGCGTCCTCTCTGGCCAAGAGTCTCGGGTCATATGAGCTAGCGGGCATAGCCGCAGACCGGGCAGTCCAGACGGCTGAGCGCACCGGAGACCCGCTCCTGGCGGGTGCGGCCGCCTACAGGATGGCAAACGTCCTGCTTTCGGCTGGCCATCTCGGCTCCGCGCGCGCCGTTGCCGTCAGCGCTGCCGATCGGCTCCGCCCGGTTATGACCGCCACCGTCTCCCACACCTCCATGTGGGGTGCCCTGCTCGCCACAGCCGCCCAGGCCGCTGCGCGGGATCATGCCGCCATGGAGGCATGGGAACTGCTGGGCGCCTCGAAGGTCGCAGCGGACCTCCTCTCATCGGAACAGGCAGACCTATTCTCGGTATTCGGGCCAGCGAGCTGGCTGATCCACGCAGCCAATATCGCCGCCGACCTCGGTGATGGCACCGAAGCGATCCGTCGAGCGGCGCAGGTCCCGGCCGGGCGGCTCCCGCCCTTCCTGACTGAACGGCGGACCTTTCTCCTCCTCGGCAAGGCGCGCGGCCACGCCCTGCGCAATGATGCGACGTCCGCGATGGACGCTCTGCTTGAGGCCGAGCAGGCGGCACCCGAGGAGATCCGCCACAATCCGGAAGCCGGCTCGCTGGTCTCCCGCTTGCTGTCTGCCAGCCCGGGACCCAGCAAGCCGCTCTACGAGCTGGCAATCAGGATGAGCGCGGACACCGCACTCACGGGAACGACCGGGACACCACAGTGATCACCATGCAAGCACGCGGTGTGCTATACGTCGTTGCCTGCGGAGGGCGGCCAGCCGGGGATCTTCCGCAGTTCGTCCGGTACGCCCAAGATCGTGGATGGGATGTGTGCGTGATCGCGACGCCATCGGGGATGAAGTTCCTCGACCCCGGTCCCCTCGCGGACCTGACCGGCCACCCTGTCCGGTGTGACTACAAGCGTCCCGACGAGCCCGACGTTCTCCCGCCCCCGAATGCGTTCGTGGTGGCGCCGGCGACCTTCAACACGATCAACAAGCTAGCTGTCGGCATCTCCGACACCTTGGCGCTGGGTCTGCTCAACGAAGCCGTCGGGGGAGGCTTGCCGATCATCGCCGTGCCGTTTCCAAACCAGTTGCTCGCTCGCCACCCGGCATTGGTCAGCAGCATCGCCACGTTGCGGTCGTGGGGCGTACGCCTGATCTTCGATCCGGACCGGTACCCGCTACCGGTACCCAATCAGGGAGAGTCGGGCAACGCCCTGTTCCCCTGGGCGGCGGCCCGAGAAGAACTCCGTAACGTGCAGGAGGCTCAGCCTTGCTGAATGTTCGGCCGCCTGATCACTTGGGGTGCGGCATCGCGCTCGACCCGCAGGCCCTGACCCGCCCACGTCACCGCCCCAGACCCGGCCGACCGGCATCCGTCGTTTGATCTTATCCACCCTGGCGAAAGAGGTAGTCATGGCAGACCCAGACAGCGACGTGAACTCACTGCTTGTGGCATTACGGAACTGTTCAGGCATGGTGGCATGGATCCTCATTAGTCGCCGTGGCGGCTACCGTTGATTGTGTGCCGATAGCGCCGGGTGCTCCTTTTTCAGCCAGAAAGGCCAAATGGACATGGCGTATGCGAAGACCGGCCTGCGGGCCGAGCAGCGTGTCCTGCGGGAGAAGATGCGCGCGCTGGGGATGAGCCACCGGCAGATCGCCGTGGAGTTCGCCCGGCGCTACCGGCTCCGGTCCCGGGCCGCGTGGCGGCACGCCTATGGCTGGTCGCAGACGGAGGCTGCGGAGCAGATCAGCACCTACGCTGCCCATGCCGGGCTAGGTCCCGACGGAACCACGGTCACCATGACCGGTCCCCACCTGTGCGAATACGAGAACTGGCCAGGTGAAGCACCTGAGCCTGTCGGCCGCAGGCCCACCCCGTACCTGCTGTCGCTGCTCGCTGCTGTGTACGGGTGCACCCTGCACGACCTGCTCGACGTGGCCGACTACGAGCACATGCCCCCCGCCGACCGGCTTATTGTCGGCAAGTCCGCGTCCGCCGACGGGCATCACGGTCATGGCCGGCAGCCTGGTGCCATCACCGGGACCGGCGGAGCACCGCAGGCGAAACCAGCCGCGGGGCTAGCGCCGCTGTCCCCGGCCGCAGGCCAGCTGATGGCTAGCGGCGAGGCCGCCGGGTCCGTGGCTACCGTGGAGCTTCCGTACCTGCAGGCCGTCGAGCCGGGCCGCCGCTCCTCACAGGGTCACGGCATTGCCGCTGGCTTGCCCGCCTCTGCTGCGCTGGATCGCCTGTCAGAAAAGGCGCTGATCCTGGCGGCAGCTCACGAGTCGAGTACGCATGCCGAATGGGCGGAAGGCAGCAACGTGGGGGAAGCCACGCTGGAGCAGCTCGACGCCGACGTCCGGTGCATCGCCGCTGACTATGTGCACGTTGCGCCGCTGCCGATGTTCGGCGAGATGCTGCGCGTGCGTAACCGGATCTACTTTCTGCTGGCAGGACGCCAGAAGCCCGCGGCCACCGCGCACCTGCATCTGCTGGCCGGCGTGCTGTGCGGCCTTCTCGCCAACGCCAGCACCGACCTGGGCTACCGGGACGCCGCCTCGGAGCAGGCCCGTGCCGCCTGGGCGTATGGGGACATCATCGGCCACAACGGGCTGCGGGCCTGGACCCGCGGCATGCAGGCGCTGATCGAGTACTGGTCCGGACGACCCCGGCAGGCCGTCCGGCTGGCGCAAAGCGCCAGGCGCTACGCCGATTCCGCCACGGCCCGGGTCCGGCTGCATTCGATCGAGGGCCGGGCGTGGTCGCTGCTCGGCGACGCCCGGGAGGCCAGCCGGTGCATGGGCGCCGCCACCGAGGCGCGGGAATCTGCGGCAGGCGGTGATTTCCTGCACGATGAAGTCGGCGGGGTATTCGGCTTTGCTGACACCAAGAATTACTGCTACGCGGGGGCGGCCTTTATTCATCTGGGCCAGGCCGACGCTGCCCTGGACGCCGCTGCCCGCGCCGTCGAGCTGTATGCCGGCGGCCCCGCGGCGCAGCGTTCATATGGAGCCGAGTCGCTGGCCCGGGTTGATATGGCAGTGGCCTACCTGCTTACGCGGCGTCTCGACGGCGCGGCGGACAGCCTGGCGCCCGTGCTCGCGATTCCGGCTGGCCTGCGCATAGCCCAGCTTGGGGAGCGGCTGGCCGATGTCCGGGTTCGTCTGGGAGGCGCGGAGTTCAGCGGTGCCCGGGAAGCCCGCGACATAAGCGACCGGATCGATGACTTCGTCGGCGCGACGATCGTGCAGGAACTTGACCGCCCCAGCCGTGCCCGCTAGCCCTGCCCGAATCATGATCATTGCTGCGCGGCGCCGCTACGATCGGCGACGATGACTGGACAGTCCATGGGTCCCGGACGCTCCAACTGCCGACAGGGTTGATTGCTGGAGGGCGATGTACAAGCTGCTGTTTTCTGCCGTGTTCGGGCGCCTGCCCGCGGAGACCGCGCACCGCCTGGGTTTCGGGCTTATCCGCGGCGCCTCGGCGGTGCCCGGCGTTTCGTGGCTGCTTCTTCGCTGGCTCGCCCCCGGGGATCCAGTGCTGCGGGTTCAGGCGTTCGGCCGTGACCTGCCCGGCCCGCTCGGCCTGGCGGCCGGGTTCGACAAGGACGCCCTGGGACCGGATGCGCTGGGCGCGCTGGGATTCGCGTTCGTCGAGGTCGGGACCGTGACCGCGCAGCCGCAGCCGGGCAACCCCAGGCCGCGGATGTTCCGCCTGCCCCGCGACCGCGCGCTGATCAACAGGATGGGCTTCAACAACCAGGGCGCCGGCGCTGCCGCCGCGCGGCTGCGCTCCCGCCGCACCCGGGGCCTGATGGTCGGGGCGAACATCGGCAAGACCAAGGCCGTGCCCGAATCCGAGGCGGCCGGCGATTATGCGGCGAGCGCGAGGCTGCTCGGCGACGTCGCCGACTACCTGGTCATTAACGTCAGCTCTCCCAACACGCCCGGGCTGCGCAACCTGCAGGCCGTCACCCATCTGCGCCCGCTGGTCACCGCCGTCCGGCAGGCTCTAGAGACCACGAGCACCCGGCCCGTCCCGCTGCTGGTCAAGATCGCCCCCGACCTCGCCGATGACGACATTGAGGCGATCGCCGACCTCGCCCTCGAACTCGGCCTGGACGGGATCATCGCCACCAATACCACCATCACCCGAGACAATCTGGCCACCGGCCCCGCCGATGTCGACGCCGCCGGGGCAGGGGGCCTGTCCGGCGCCCCGCTCAAGCATCGCGCCCTGCACGTGCTCCGTCAGCTCCGCGCCCGGGTAGGGGACCGCCTCGTCCTCGTCGCGGCCGGGGGAATCGAGACTCCGGACGACGCGTGGGAGCGCATCCAGGCCGGTGCCACTCTGCTGCAGGCCTACACCGGATTCGTCTACGGCGGCCCGCTGTGGCCCCGCCGGATCCACGATGGTCTCGCGCGCCGCGCCCGCGCGGGGGGCTTCACCTCGATCCAGCAAGCCGTCGGAACAAGCGGGCCAGATGCCGGGACGCCACGGTGACAACCGAAGCTGCCACTGTGTGCGCCTGCTCGTCGATCCGAAGCGGCAGGGCGGCGGCCAGCACCGACCCGGCTTGCTCGCCCTGGTATCCAGATGCAGGGGTGGCGGACAGCCGGTGCCACGGCACGTCAGATGACGTCCGGCTCTCACAGCAGGGTGCGGGTATCACTCCTGGCCACGGGGAGCTGTGCTCCTACCGGATTCAACCCGGCCGTGCGCACGGATGACGAGCATACATAACGGGAACGGATTCCCGTAAGTGCTCGCATTCACGCAGCTAGGAGTTGGTATCGACGCGGGAACCACATTTTCCCGGCACGGGGAGTGATAACCCGTTGACTCAAATGTCATTCTCAGAGATCAGGCTACGAAATGGTGCTCTGATCATGGGAAACCTCACGCTCCGTCCCGGCCGTCGTATGCGTGCTGCGTTGCCGGCTGCCCGGCAGCCCAGGGGAGAGCACCGAGCGCGAGCGAGGCGCCGGATGACCGCGTCATAGGGGAGGCACCCGATGGACGGCAAGGCCGCTGCTGCCGGGCTGGGCGGTCCCGTTCGCCTTGCCGACGCCGGAACAGGCGGCCCGTCATTCGACCACAGGAACACCCGGGCCTGGATGATGCCGATTCCGCCCTTCACGCCGCATCGGGGACACGACATGGCGGATCAGTGGCCGCTACAGAGCTTTCTCGAACTTGGCCCGCTGCCGAGCGCAGTGCCATGCGCGCGGCTGCACGTGCGGCAACTGCTGTGGGAATGGAAACTAACCGATTTCAGTGAGGCTGCTGAACTCGTCGTTAGCGAGTTGCTCACCAACGCCGTGCAAGCATCCCAGGCGATGGAATTCCTCACCCCCGTACGAATGTGGCTGCTATCTGACAAGCAGCGTGTGCTCATCCTTATCTGGGATGCCAGCCCGCAGCCGCCAGTGCGGATGTACTCGCGCGACGACGCTGAAAACGGCCGGGGACTGCTGCTAGTGGAAACCATCAGCACGAAGTGGAACTGGTACTTCCCGCACGACCCAGGCGGGAAAGTGGTATGGGCACAGATAGACACGGAATCGCAATGAGACCGTCCGTCACACCGCTCATCCCCTCACAAAAGACGATCTGGCCTTCATCCGCGACACCGTGGGGCAGCATTCAGCAGCGGCTGGACGCGGCCGGGGAAGTGTTCCTCGATGAGCTAGAAGCGGGACAGCCGCGACCGCTAGCCGCCAGCTCCCGCTCATCGCCCTGCCCGAACCAGCGCCGGCCCGCCACCGGCACGGTTCGGCTGCTGATCTTCAGCGCCCAGCACGCATCTCCCCGCCGCGCCCCCGCCAGGCCGAATGGATCGCCAGCCAACGGCCGGTTCTGGTTCCGCGCTGGAGGCGGCGTCGCGGCGCGGGCACCGTGCGCTTTCTTGTGTCGGCTCTTGCTCCGAGGGCGACCTCTTTGCGGCCAGGTGTCATCCGCTCCTTGATCACATCAAGCTGGCTCGGTGTAAACAGTTGATGTGACCGAACCCCAGGCGGAGCCTAAAGCGGCAATAGCTAGGCCCGATGTCCTCCGGAGCGAGTTGCGCGCGGTCGGGCTAGAGCGTGGTATTACCTCGATCCGGCGGCTATCCGGCGGATACGTGGCAGATGCCTGGCTGGTCACCTACGCCGACGGCGCACGCGTGGCAGCTAAGACTCTCGCCGGGGCGCCCGCGGACGTGTTCCGGGCCGAGGCCGAGGGCCTGGCCGCGCTGCGCGCAACCGGTCACCTGTGCACGCCGGAAATCCTCGCGGTGACTGACCGGCTGCTCGTCCTGGAGGCGCTCGCGGCACGCGATGACAGCCAGGGCTCCTGGGAGGCGTTCGCGCACGATCTGGCCGCCATGCATCGCAGCACGGTGCATGACCGGTTCGGCTGGGCACGCGACGGCTACCTCGGCCGGGTCGTGCAGCACAACGCCTGGACCACCAATGGCCACGAGTTCTTCGCGGAGCACCGCGTGCTGCGCTACCTGGATGAGCCGCTCGTCGGGCAGGTGCTCACCCGCGCCGACAGGCGCGCGCTGGAGCGGTTCTGCGACCGGCTGACGGAGATCATCCCGGTCATGCCCGCTGTCCTGGCCCACGGCGACCTGTGGTCGGGGAACCTGCTCGGCCGGGCCGACGGCCGCATCACCGCGATCGATCCGGCCGTCTCCTACACCTGGGCCGAAGTCGACCTGTCCATGCTGTGGGGCTGCCAGCGCCCCCCGGCAACGCAACGGCTGTTCGGCCTCTACCAGGAACTCAACCCTTCACCGCCAGGCTGGGCGGAGCGCATGCCGCTGCTCCACATTCGTGAGCTGCTGAGCAGCATCCCTCACACGGGCGACTCTGATGGCGCCGTCCGGCGCCTGCGCCGCACCCTTGCCCCTTTCTACCCTCGCTAGCTAGGAGGGCACTGAATAAAGGGGGGATGCCTGGCCTAGTGTGCTGCTGGCAGGTTTCCGGTCATCTGGGATGATCGTTGCATGCAGGGCAGGGAGCGGTCGGGCGGGCAGTTACTGGATGCTGGGGCGCTGGTCGGGCATCTGGTGCCGGCGGGGAGCATGTTCGCGTTCTTGGCCGCGCACCGCCAGGATCTGTTCGGTGATGAGGACTTCGCGGATCTGTTCCCGTCGGGGAGGGGGCGGCCGTCGGTCCCGGCGAGCGTGATGGCCTCGGTGCTGGTGCTGCAGGTGCTGCATGATTGTTCGGACGCGGAGGCGGCGGAGGCGGCTCGCTGTGACCTGCGGTGGAAGGTGGCGTGCGGGCTGGCGCTGGATTACGAGGGGTTTGATCCCTCGACGCTGGTGTACTGGCGGCGGCGGATCGCCAGGTCAGCGCGCCCGTACCGGATCAGCGACGCGGTCAGGGCGATCGTGGAGGAGACCGGTGTGCTGAAGGGCCGCCGGCGGCGGGCGGTGGACTCGACGATCCTGGCGGATGCGGTGGCCACCCAGGACACCATCACGCAGCTGATCGCCGCTATCCGCCGGGTGGGGCGGGTGGTGCCCGGGGCGGCGGAGCTGATCGCGGCGGTGTGCACTGGCCACGATTACGGTTCGGCGGGCAAGCCGCAGATCGCCTGGGATGACCCGGCGGCCAAGGACGCTCTGGTCTCGGCCCTGGTGAACGACGCGAACGCGCTGGTGGCGGCGCTGGCTGGCCAGGAACTTGGTGAGCAGGCTGCGTCGGCGGTGGCGTTGCTGGCGCTGGTCGCCGGGCAGGATGTGGAGCCGGCGGAGGGCAGCGACGGGACCGACGGGCGGTGGCGGATCGCCCGTAAGGTGGCGCCGGACCGGGTGATCTCGGTGCATGATCCCGAGGCGCGGCATACCCGCAAGTCGCCGGAGAACCGCCGGGATGGGTACCGGGCCCACCTCGCCGGCGACCCGGAGACCGGGATCATCACCGGTGAGGCGCTGACCCGGGCGGCGGGGAAAGACAACAGCGACGCTGCCGTGGCTGGCCAGTTCCTGGCCGGCGAGGCCGGCGGCGGCGGGTTACCGTGTGCGTGGTACGGCGACTCGGCCTACGGCACCGGGGACCTGCGGGCGGCGATCATCGCGGCCGGGCACCGCGCAGTGATCAAGCCCGGGCCGCTGCGGCCGGCTGTTGCGGGCGGCTTCACCGCC
>WNGJ01005562.1_pt1 | contig 13251 bp, 7 predicted proteins | sample 5400611 | NCBI WGS metagenome assembly WNGJ01 (sample SAMN13153375, study PRJNA577476) | soil metagenome | isolation source: 40 cm soil or saprolite under Garry oak tree replicate 1 | place: USA:California | collected 2016-06-15
CGCAACGACGCCAGCTTGATCTAGCCCGCGGGCAAAGCGAACTGAGCCTACAGCAAAGTGAAGGACTAGGCTTGTCATGGTAGGGCAGGCACTCCACCGGGCACGGTTCGCCCACCTTGATGAAGTATGGCCGCTGCTTTGTCCATCGTTTGCCCCTGACGGTGTGCTCCTCGGCACCAGGCGTTTTTTGCTCAGCAAGCGGCTTGTCACCGTCAGGCAAACCAAACACCGGCCAGAGCTAGGCAACCTCTTGATAGTTGCGCCGACCCGAAGCGGCAAGGGACTACTAGCGGTCAGTCAACTGCTCACCTGGCACCATAGCGTGATTGTCAATGACATCAAGGGCGATCTATTCATCCAGACCGCAGGCTTTCGGAGCTTACTCGGGCCAGTCTATGTGCTTGACCCGACCGGCGCCGGGCACCGCTACGACCCGCTCGCAGGTAAGGCCACCGAAGACGCCTTATATTCGAGCGCCGCGCACCTGCTCCACGGACAAGACATCTTTTCCCAGCGCGCGACAAAGATGCTGACGTGTATTTTTACCGCTGCCAAACGGCAGGAGGCAGCCGCCTTGCCCTATGCTCGTATGCTGCTCCGGGCAGGCTTGGTCGGATGTATGGAACTGCTGCAAGCGGTAGACCCTAGCCTAGCCACCATATTTTTAGGTGTGAACCTGGAGAAGGCGAACCTCGACGACCGCTTTTTGCTGTCGGCATGGGAAACCCTCACGACCAAATTGTACCCGCTGCTCACTGAGACTGTCGTACGCTCGCTCGCTTGTTCAGACTTCACACCGGAAGAGATCATAGCGAGCAACCAGCCGGTTACCGTCTACATGCGCTGGAAAGAGCAAGACCTGTTAGCCCTGTCGCCATTAGTCCGGCTCTTATGGGGCAGCCTGATTGATGAACTGGTAGCAATCTATGACAGCCGAGCTGGGTACGGTTGCCAACCGGTCATGCTCCTGATTGATGAAGCTGGGCGCACAGCCATACCTTCGCTGGCCGACCATGCCACAACTGTAGTGGGCAGAGGCATAAGCATATGGCTGGCGGTACAATCCCTGTCTCAGCTTGAAGTTGTGTATGGCAGGGAACGCGCCCAGGTGCTCCGGGACAACATGGAGAGCCAGTTATACTACCGGCCGACCGATGTCGTCACCGCTGATTACATTGAACGGCGTTGCGGCAGGCAATCCGCCTATGCTCACCACACCACGGAGCAGCACGGCGGCCACACCAGCGAAGGCCGCGCAGAACAGGCGATACCCTTACTCAGTGCTCAGGACTTCATGAGATACCAAGACCATGAGGTTATAGGGTTTCACCGGGCACTCCCACCATTCAAGTTAGCGCGGATGGACTGGCGCGAACATCTCATACTGCAAAAGCGCAGATCTGCCCCAGCGCCGGAACTGCCCGCCCTCGCACCTCTTGCCGACCTGTCTATGCTGAAGGGAATAACTCCCTCTGCTTACAAAGACCCTGACCGCTAGCCGAGGTACATGACATATGCCAAGAGCGGAAAACAGATCAGGGCAGTTTACGCAACTGGATTTTGACTCTCTGACAACAGTAGCAGGTGATACTCAGGCAGCAAACGGCACTGAACAAAACGCCGTAGCAGTTCAGCTCCCTGATACCCAGCCGTTTAGCGGGACGAGACACAAATTCGTCCTGACACCTGAGGGTATCCAATACACGCTTGACGCGCTGTTGGCACAACCTCCCCAGGAGCAGGCAGCAAACGGGAGCGAAGAAAGGCGACAATCCGATGACCAGCATGAACCCGATACTACGCAACAAGCTTCTGCGGCACTGGCAGAACTGCCATCCAATCGTGCACGGGATGCAACGAGCCGCAGCCTGGGAGATCGTGCTCGACCAGTACTTCCTGCCGGACGAAGGGGACGAGTCAAACCCGACGAACCAGAACCGGCCAGACAACCCTCCAGAGACTTCAGCATAACCGACGCGCACGGCGTTGGGCAGGGCGGGCTGCATGAAAAGGCGAGCGCCAATATCGAAGCAATCCGGCTCTTAAAGACACTGGAAGCAGAAGGCCGCGCGGCAACCGAGGTAGAGAAAGCAGTATTAGTTCGCTATTGCGGTTGGGGAGCCTTAGCGCAGGTGTTTGAACCTTCCTCCCGCCTCAGGGAGGAATGGAGAGCGGTGCGAAGCGACGTAGTAGCGCTGTTGACTGAAGAAGAATACGAGTCGGCACGCGCGACAACTCCCAATGCCCATTTCACCGCTCCGCTTGTTATCAAGGCGATCTGGACAGCACTGGAAAAGCTCGGCGTCTCAGGTAGCGTTGACGTACTTGAGCCTGCTATGGGCATCGGGCATTTTTTCGGGCTGATGCCTGAAATACTCAGAAACGGGCACCAGACCGGCGTTGAACTGGATTCGATCACCGCCAGGATTGCCAAAAACCTGTACCCCGACAGCACCATATTTGCACAAGGCTTTGAAACTGCCCCCATCCCTGATGATTTTTTTGACCTGGTTGTAGGCAATGTGCCCTTCGGTGACTATCCGGTTCACGACCCCGCAATGAAGCGCGGCCTCACCCGGGCTATCCACGACTATTTTTTTGCCAAATCACTGGATAAGGTACGCTCTGGGGGACTCATGGCTTTAATCACCAGCCGCTACACCATGGACAAGCAGGACGCTGCGATCCGCAGCCACCTTGCAGCGCGGGCAGACTTGCTAGGAGCGATCAGGCTGCCCAACACCGCCTTCAAAGGCAATGCCGGTACCGAAGTGGTGACGGATATTTTATTCCTGCAAAAACGTCCCCCAGGTGTGGCAGCGGGCGGGGAACGGTGGACAGAAGCGCAGCCACTTGACATCGACGGCCAGACCGTTGCCCTGAATGAATACTACGTTCGCAATCGCGATATGATGCTCGGGACGCTTGCCCTCACCGGCACCATGTATCGGGGCAAAGAGCCGACGCTGGATGGTGCGCTGACCCAGGAGGATTTAGCCCGAGCCATCGCCGCGCTGCCTTACGGCCTCTACCGCCCGCGCGCGGAAGCTCGTCAGGCGCAGCGAGCGGCAGCAGCAGACCAGGAGCAACTGAGCACCATCAAGGACGGCGGGTATGGCATTGTGGCGGGCAACGTTGTCATCCGCCATGGCAAGAGCGTTCGGGAAGCCCCGCTTTCGGCATTGGAAGCCATGCGGGTACGGGGCTTGCTGCATATTCGTGACGCGGTGCGGGAGGTGTTCAGGACGCAGCTTGACGACGAGCCGGAGGAGCAGGTCAGGGAGGCCCGCGAGCGCTTAAACGCCGTGTATGACCGTTTCGTGAGCAGGTTTGGTTGTATCACCGGCAAAGAAAATTACCGCGTATTTTTTGAAGACCCTGATTATCCCCTGCTGCTGTCCCTTGAGAACTACGACCTGGAAATGGGCACCGCCGAAAAACGGGCGGTGTTTACCAGACGGACCATCGAGGGGTACAAACCCGTCGCGCAGGTTGAGACAGCTTCCGAAGCATTGGCCGTTTCGTTAAACGAGACCGGCGGCGTCCATTGGGAGCGGATGAGCGCGCTCACCGGCTTGAGCGAACGGCAGCTTCAGGCAGAACTCGGCAACCAGGTGTTTTTGAACCCGCAAGGCAGTTGGGAAACCGCCGACGACTATTTAAGCGGGGATGTCCGCGCCAAGCTCGGGACCGCTCAATCTGCCGCAGCGATCGATCCGATTTACCAGCGCAACGCGGAAGCTTTACAGGCAGTGCAGCCGGAGGACATTCCGCCTGGGGACATCAACGCAAGGCTCGGGGCAAGCTGGATACCCGCGCGCGATATTGGCGATTTCATCGCAGAACTGTTGCAGGTAAAACGAGAGGATGTGTTTGTCGGGCACTCCGGGCAGGTCGCTGCCTGGACGGTCAAGCTTGAGTATTTTGCCACTAGCGCTGTCAGCAATACCACCACCTACGGTACCAAGCGCCTCTCAGCCGCAGACCTCATCGACGACGCCTTAAATATGCGCGTGCCGACCGTGTATGACTATCTGGATGACGACAAGCGCGTGGTCAACCAGGCGGCAACCATCGCTGCCCGCGAAGCGCAGCAGAAGCTCAAAGACCTGTTTAGCCAGTGGCTATGGCAAGACTCAGGCAGAACTGAACGGCTCGCCCGCCTCTACAATGACCGGTTCAATACTATCCGGTTGCGAACCTACGACGGATCGCACTTAACTCTTCCTGGCATGAACCGGAGCGAACTGCGCCGTGGCGACCTGGACCCGCACCAGAAAAACGCGGTGTGGCGGGTGTTACAAAACAAACACGTGCTCATCGGACACGTGGTCGGGGCGGGCAAGACCAATGCGATGGCGGCAGCAGCGATGGAGCTGAAGCGGGTGGGCCTGGCTAAAAAACCCATGATCGTCGTCCCGAACCATCTGGTCGAACAGTGGGCAGCGTCATTTCTCGCCTTGTACCCTGCGGCGTACATTTTTGTGGCAGGCAAGGGGTCCTTTGCAGCGGGCAACCGGCAGAAGGCCATGGCGCGGATTGCGACCGGAAACTTTGACGCGGTGATTATCTCCCATAAATCCTTTGAGTCCCTGCCGGTAGCCGATGCGACGTTCAATCGTTTCGTGGGGATGCAGATTGCGAGCCTTGCGGAAGCCATTACCGAAGCGCAGGCGGAAAAAGGCGATATGCGCTCGATTGTCAAGCAGCTTGAGCGGGCAAAGAAGCGGCTTGAGGCAAAGATCGAAGATCGCGCCCGGCGGGAGCAAAAAGACGATGGCGTGACCTTTGAGCAGCTTGGCGTAGACCGGCTGTTTGTGGACGAGGCTGACGTGTATAAAAATTTGGGCTTTACGACCAAAATGAACAGGATAGCCGGACTGCCCAACGCCGAGAGCAACCGGGCAATGGACATGTATATGAAGACCCGCTACATTGCTGAGCGCGACGGGGGCACTGTCTTTGCCACCGGCACGCCGATTTCAAACACGATGGCGGAAATGTACACGCTGATGCGCTACCTTGCCCCTGATATTTTAGCGCAAGCAGGCGTGTCGCATTTCGACGCCTGGGCAGGCACCTTTGGCGAGACAGTGACGGCCCTGGAACTGGCGCCGGACGGGAGCGGCTACCGGATGCAGACGCGGTTTGCTAAATTTGTCAATTTGCCTGAGTTGCTTTCCATGTTCCGTTCGTTTGCCGACATCCAGACAGCGGATATGCTCAACCTGCCCCGTCCTGAAATCGCCACCGGCAAGGCAAAACCAATGGTGTCGCCACCATCCGAGGCATTGAAAACCTATGTTGCGTCCCTGGTGGAGCGCTCGCAACGGGTGAGAGGCGGCGGGGTTGACCCGTCACGGGATAACATGCTTAACATCACCACCGACGGGCGCAAGGCCGCCTTAGATATGCGTTTGGTCGATGAGACGATCGCGGTGGATGAGGAAACGAAACTTAAGCTAGCCGCGCAAACGATTGCCAAGATTTGGCAGCTCGGGGAGAAAGGGCGGTATACGCAACTGGTATTCTGCGATATGTCCACCCCGAACCCTGGTAGGTTTAACGCCTATGACGAATTGCGCGCCTTACTGGTGACCCAAGGAGTTCCGGCGCAAGACATCGCCTATATCCACGCGGCAGATACCGATGCAAAAAAACAAGCCCTGTTTGACGCAGTGAACGCCGGGGCGGTACGTATCCTGTTCGGCTCAACAGAGAAAATGGGAGCAGGCACCAATGTGCAGACACGGCTGATTGCCTTGCACCATATTGACCCGCCGTGGCGGCCGCGCGATATTGAACAGCGGGAAGGCCGCATTCTTAGGCAAGGGAACCGGTGCAAGCAGGTACACATCTACCGCTACGTCACGGAAGGCTCCTTTGACGCCTATATTTACCAAACCCTGCAAACCAAAGCCGAGTTTATTTCCCAGGTGATAAGCGGCCACACAGCGGTGCGGGAAGCTGAAGACCTGTCTACCCCGGCGCTTTCCTTCGCGGAAATCAAGGCAATCGCTAGCGGCAACCCGTTGGTGATGGAAAAAGTACAAATTGACACCGAAGTGAGAAGGCTGGATGTGCTCCGTGCTGCCCATGTGAACCAGCAATTTGACATCGGCAAACAGGTGCGGGAGTTGCCAGAGCAGATCGCTCACGCAAAGCAGTACCACGCCGGACTGAAGGCGGATATCCAAAGACGCAACCGGAACAACGCCAAAGCCTTTACCATATCCATTGCCGGGCGGGAGTATGCCGGGGAGATGGCACGCAAGAGCGCGGGCGAAGCCTTGGTTAGAACCGTCATGAGTTCACTGTGGGGTAGTGACAGGGAGCTCAAGCAGGTTGGCAGCTACAAAGGCTTTTCGATCAACCTCAGCCGGAACGGGACGCTGCTGCTCCTGTACCTTCAGGGCACCCATACGTATGAAGCAAGCCTCAACACGGACAACCCGCTCGGCACTATGTTCAGTATCGAGGCCAGCTTGCGCAACCTTGACCGTCATGCCCAGGACGAACAAGCCGAAATTGCCAGAAAGGAAAAGGCTCTGGCAGACTATGGAGCGCAGCTTGGCCGGGCTTTTGAGCAGGAGGAACGCTTACGGGAACTCCTGGTAAAGCAAGAAGCCATCAACCGCTCTCTTGATTTGGATAAGAGCGACACGCAGATGGTTGATGAGGGGAGGGTAGCTTAGATATTAAAGGCCGGAAGCTTCGCCATATTCTTACCCTGAAATAACCAGCGTCCCAAAAACGACCGTATGCGCGGCGGGGCAGGGAGTATGAGCGCGATGGTCCGGGAAGCGATTGACGAGTATATTGCCAAAGCCAGGACTGAGTAGAGCTGCTTGCTGATTATCAGCAAGCAGGGATAGGGGGCGAGTGCAAAAGTGTCAGTTCGATTGCTGGATAGTAGACTCTGCTGTAATAAACTCACTCTTAAACTTAATAGCTGCTGCACTGGCTGATGCTTTTTTCGAACACGCAGCGTTAGGGAAGCCAGCAGAAATATAGAACGTTGGGAATTGCTTAACGAGCACCCCGTATTTAAAACCCGCAAGTTGATCGTTACTCGGATATTGCCCATTAGCTCTCTCTAGAGAGCCTAGCGCACCGAAACCCGTGCCACAGTTGGAGTCAAGCGCGGTTAGTGCTGCGGTTGAAATGAACGCTAGCGTAGCTTGGCTTCCATTCTTAAGCGTCACCGTACTAACCTGATACTTTAGGTCTTTGATGTCATCGGGAACAGTAATCTGTATGCCTAGTTCGGGTATCTTCTCTACATTCTGGTTCGCAACAGCAGCGGCTTGTTGCGCAAGCACGGGAGTCTTCGCTGTTGAAGTAGTAGCCGGTGTCAAACTAGCAGCACTACTAGTTTGCATTACCTGATGTGCCTTCTGATTATGGCTGTACGCCAGCCACGCCACACTCGCGATAACACCAGCAACCACTAGAAATGCAACTCCCCGAATTGCTCCGAAACCCCTTTGCTTGACTTCACGATTAGACATAGCCGCTCCTTAGTTACTTAAGTTCAGCATATCAGAAATACACTTTATGACAAGAAGCAGCGCAGCCCATTTATTTTTTTGCAATAACAGCAGCAACACGTTATTATCGTGCATAGAGTGAACCAAGATACTTAAGAAGCACGGGGGACATATGATCAGTTTTGCAAGAAAAAGCACCTACACCACTGCTAGGTGGATCTCACTATTTGCACTAACAGTACTAATGTCAGGCCTCTTGCAAGTGCTAAATCTCAGACCCGTTTTTGCCGATGCCTACCCATGGCCGAACGCCCCGTGCGCTTGGTCCCCCCATAATACTACTGGAGCATGTTCTGGTTACGATTGGGGTTTAACCACTTGTCCATCTGGTGACGGCTACTGCACATCGGGCAATCAAATCAACGGCTACTATCAGCTCGACAACTGGGGGTATGGTTTCCGCAACTGCACCTCATATGCTGCTTGGAAGATTAACCAACAATTCAGCGTAAGTAACATAACGGGTTGGGGCAACGCATCTACCTGGGACACCGGCGTTGCCCCTCCTGGCGGCAACTATCAACCTTACACAGTTCACACTGCTAGCGGTTACACACCACAGGTAGGCGATCTCGCGCAATGGGGTACTGAGGTAGCCAGCGGCTTTGGACACGTCTCATACGTTTACGCCGTCAACAATGGTATTGCCAGTCTGGACGACTATAACCAGGACACTACCGGCGACTTCTCCTCCTCCAATACTACTGCCTCAGGTTCGGAGGGCACACCAGACCATTATATTCACATTGGCACGGCAGCTACACCTACAAACAGCCGTCCCGCCTCTATAACCCGCAGCTCAGGCACCATGGACGTATTTTACCGAGATACCAGCGCCAAGCTCATCAACATCGGCTGGAACTCCAGCACCGGCTGGTCATCGCCCACAGCAAAAGCTAGCAGCGGCGTATCCAGCAACCCCACAGCCGTCGCACGAGACTCTAACAATATGGACGTATTTTATCGGGATACTAGTAATAACATACAGGACATCGGCTGGAACTCCAGCACCGGCTGGGGTTCACCGGTTGGGAGGGTCACTGATGGCAGTGCTGTCGGCGATCCGGTCGTAGTGTCTCGCAGCTCAGGCACCATGGACGTGTTCTATCATGCTATCGTCAGCGGTAACAATAAGCTCATGGGCGTGAGCTGGGATTCGAATGGCTGGTCTAGCCCCTACCCAATTGTCTCCAGCGGTGTATCAGGCAGTCCGACCGCAGTGGGTCGTGATTCTACCGATATGGATATATTCTACCGGGACAGCAGCAATAATCTGGCGGATGTTGGATGGACCTACTCAGGTGGCTTTACCTCACCAGCCACTAGAGTGAGCGGGACCGCAACCGGCGACTTCTCGGTGGTAGCTCGTGACTCTGGAAATATGGACGTCTTCTATCCGACTACATCTGGTGGCATGGGTGACGCTGGATGGAACTGGCAAACTGGCTGGTCTGTCCAAACGTGGAGCGGCGGCAACCTCATTGCCACATCGGGTGACAGCTTTGTCGGCACGCCTAACGCCATCAAACGCGACTCCGGCGACATGGATGTGTTTTACCAGGACAGCGGCGCTAACCTCGTAGACAAAGGCTGGAACTCGACTACAGGCTGGGCGGCCCCCTATAACCGAGCGAGCAACATTGAGGACAACCCCGCCGGTGTAGCAAGGTCCTCAGGCAACATGGACGAGTTTTACAGAGACAGCAGCAGCAACCTCATTGACGATGGTTGGGACGTAAATGTAGGCTGGTCTCAAAGTGCACCTGGAGCTGGAGGGGTACAGTAATAACCCTCCAAGCTCAGTAAAACGCCATAAGGTTTAGGACTATAGGTTATACGAGCACGGCAGTTTGCAACGAAACAGAGTTGCACAAATGTTAGAGTATATTACAGCATATAATGAGTTTGAAAATACCCAGATTGAATAAACATACCCTGATATTTTTTTGTGCCGTTTTCTGTTTGCTGCTCAGCATATCCGCCTTACTTACAACCAGCCATCCATCTAAACCCACCATCCGCTCTGACGGCGAAGGCTACTACCTCTACTTACCGGCTATATTCATACACCACGATCTGAGCATGAAGTGGACGCAACCGCTGTGGGGCCAATCACTGCAATTAGTAGACCAGCCGAACCTCCATAATGAATGGAACGGCTTATTTGCCTACAAAGCCAGGGTATACCTCGACAAGTATCCAATCGGCCTGGCTATGCTCTGGCTACCGTTCTTTCTAGCCGCCCATGCACTGACACTACTTACCGGGCATCCGGCGACCGGCTTCACCAACTGGTACCAGGCAGCAGTCGGTTTCGCAGCAGCGTTTTACGCCAGCTTAGGATGTGCTCTGATGTACCTGTTATTGCGCCGGTATTTCTCGGTCAAAGTTTCTTACTTCACCGTTCTGACGTTGCTGCTCGGCACCAACATGCTCAACTACGCTACCTATGATAGCTCATTCACACACGTGTACTCACTGTTCCTAATTGCCGCAACCCTATACTTAACACCAAAGTGGTATAGCAACATGATGTACCGTACTTCCGCACTGTTAGCGGTGCTGCTTGCGGTCAATGTATTAGTAAGACAAACGAATGTGCTTGTCCTAATTGTCGTACTTCTTTGGAACGTCACTAACCTTGCGGGGTTCCGTCAACGCGTAGTACTGTTATGGCAGCAACGTCTCAAACTGGCGCTTATGACCGGCGTCGCCTTAGTAGTAGCAACCCCGCAGCTACTTTATTGGAAATATATAACAGGCAAGTGGCTCGTCTTCTCATACAAAGGCGAGAGCTTTAATTTTCTTCATCCTCAAATTTTCAACGTCTTGTTTTCTGCGGATCGTGGTGTATTTTTCTGGGCTCCGGTGCTGCTCTTTTCGCTTGCAGGGTTAGCCTTGCTACGACGGCACCTTAAAGAGTGGTCTACCCCGATTTATGTATTTTTGCCCGTTTGGTTATGGGTAATCACTTCGTGGCATAGTTGGCAGTATGGCGAAAGTTACGGCCACCGCATATTTATTGATATTTTTCCGCTCCTTGCATTAGCCATTGCAGTACTGTATAGCCGCGCAGAGTCGCCAGCAGTCAAAAAAGCTCTGGTAATAATTGTATGTCTCTGTATTACCGCTAATCTGTTTATGTCGTACCAATACTGGATTAACGGCCTTGCCCCCTCAGAGACAACGATACAAAGTTATTTGAAAGTATGGCGGCTCGGATTGTCGGCTTTGCTACATAACGGTCTTACATTCGGATTTTTAGGACTGATTGGCCTCATCAGTGTAATACTTGGCCCGCTCACACACTACTTTCTTGTCGCCAGGGAACATCACAAGGGCACGGCTACAACGAATTAATATCAGCAAACCACAAGCTCACAACTTCGTGCCCGCTCCATGGCCTTGTCTTGACTCATTCGGCTCAGCACTACGCGCCGAAACGACACGCCCGATATACTCTGATGCTAGCCCTCCCTGGCGTGTCGTTTCTCTGCTCCGAGCGTAGCCGAACGGTCAAGACCCTCCGCTACCGCTCCGGCGAGAAGCCCATGCCGCTACCGTTGCAGCACTGCGTACGCTTTGCCTCACTCTATCCCTCAACCTCCTCAGCCAGCCCGTTTTGTGTAGCCAAGCCACAGTTACGTAACAGTAGCATCCATGCTAAGGCCTTAGCACACCACCCGCCTGCCGACCCGCTTAGCACCGCGCCCGCTGCTAAGGAGCTTAGGACGACTTGACCTGCGAATAACATGCCACACATTCGCTGAGTTAAGGCCGTTGATAGTGTAGAGCACTCTATATGATCTATTTCAGTTACTAGAGCTGATCAACTGCGTCTCCTACAATAGGAAAAATCTTTTGAGAAATCATCGTGAGTCAAACGGAGAGCAGTAGCATGAAAAATATTGTATATGGGGCACCCAAAAGGCAGCATTTACTACCTTCCTTGATTGGATTTTTAATCGTAATAGCTCTTGTTCTTGTGGCGTGTGGAGACCAGACCTCATCTTCAGGTAATACGTCGCCAACCACTACCACCGCCACCAGCAGCAACACCCAAACGACCCAAGCCAAGCCAGCTAATACAGCTGCAACTCGTAAAGTCACCGACAAAGCTACTACCCTGGGAGCAGGCAGCTTCACCGGTGGCAAGGATGTTGCAGTTGGGCTATACGATGTCACTACGACTAGCGGCCAAAGCGGGAACTTCGTGGTTAACGGCACCGACTCCTACAACGAAATCCTAGGTGTCAGTTATGGGCAAGGGGTGCCAAAAATACGCGTGCAGATCTCAGACGGCGACCAAATCCAAATATCAGGCTTGAGCCAGGTGATATTTACCCCAGTAACAGCACCCTTTAGAACCTCTCACACAGCCACTACGCTTTACGCCGGAACGTTTACGGTCGGCCAGGACATTGGCGCAGGTAGGTACGTCGCAACCACTACAGCAGGCAGCAGCGGCAACTTTATGGTTAACGGTACTGATTCATACAACGAAATCTTAGGTGTGAGCAACGGCCAAGGTGTACCACAAGTCACAGTCACCCTAACAGACGGTGATGTAATTGCAATCTCAGGCTTAAGTCAGGTCACCATGACCCCAAGCAATTAGCTGATAACAGCGACCCGCCCGCTCAGTAATAATCTATGCTTACCGCTAAGCACCCCCACCGCCTGCCTACCCCCTAAGCAGCAGACCCCCCGCTGCTACGCGCCGCGCCCGCTGCTTGGCGGTCGGCATCGCTGGATAGGGCATTAGCGATGGCATGTATACGAAGCGCTTGGAAGGGCATCCCGCCTGCCAGCCGCCTCGCACCCGCCCGCTGCTAAGCGGTTGGCACGGCCTTGACCCTACGAAGCGGTAGGTATACACTGGTACTGTAGCAACCAACTGGAAGGAGGCATATGCAACCAGAACCCCAAAAGAATATTCACGCCGCCGAACTTGGCATCCGCGGCGGAAAGAAACGCATGGCGCAATTAAACGCTGCTGAGCGCAGCGCACTCTCTAAACACGCGTTGCGGGCACGCTGGCACCCGCGCGAGGCCCAAGCAGCGCGAGAGAAGGCCCAGGAGCTCGCTTACCTCATCCAGCAGACATTAAAAAACGGCAAGCAACTACCTCTTATCTAACACTGGCCTCATAAAAACACCAATGACGTTTGGAAGGGCGATGTACAAAAACGGTGAAAGACGAACTATATAAGCATATAACTGATGCTTTGGCGGGCGAGATTGACGGCAATTTATTTGAAGAATGTGCCGTCGATCTATTGCAAAAGGCCTACCCTTCACTTGTTCCCCTTAAGGGCGGAAGCGACCGTGGCCGTGATGGGATATATATCAACTTGGGCGGCAACGAAGTACCCCTGGTATGTACAACAGGCGCGAAGATACGATCAAACTTGCAAAAAAACCTCCAGCAATATAGAAAGTACGGCTATACAGGAACGCAGGTCTTGTTTGCAACTTCTCAGAAGGTAAGTCCTCAAGAACGCCAAAAACTAGAGGAAATTGCAGCCGAAGAAGGCTTCAGATTAATAAACGTGCACGAGCGCTCCGATTTCGCAAATAGGTTATACCGTGACAAGGTTTGGCTCAAGAAGCTGCTCAACTTAGCGAGTAATCAGCAAGCACTATCCATCAATCCGGTCACGTCCCGACCGGTCATGAGCTATACCGTAAGAGGTAGAGA
>WNGJ01012112.1_pt1 | contig 13246 bp, 10 predicted proteins | sample 5400611 | NCBI WGS metagenome assembly WNGJ01 (sample SAMN13153375, study PRJNA577476) | soil metagenome | isolation source: 40 cm soil or saprolite under Garry oak tree replicate 1 | place: USA:California | collected 2016-06-15
CGTCTATCAGGGCTGAACCATGAGATAGAAAGGGAATTGAGGAAATAACATGATAGTTTACTTTTTTGAGAGAGGAATGCACAATGGGTATCCCATCTGAAAAGAAAAAAATGCCAATCCTTATGTATCATAGCATTTCAGAGCAGGCCTCTCCGAAATATAAGCCGTTTGCTGTATCACCGGCTTTGTTCTCAGAGCACATGGCCTACTTGCATCAACATGCCTATACGCCCATCACTGTCACCCGGTTCATCAATGCTCGGGTCAAAGGTTCGGCTGCACTGCCTGAACGACCTGTTATATTAACCTTTGATGATGGCTTCGCCGATTTTTTCACTGGAGCCTTCCCAATGCTCCTGCACTATGGCTTTCCTGCGACACTGTACCTTGCCACCGCTTTTGTCAACGGCACGAGTCGCTGGTTGCGGCGTGAAGGAGAGGCCACGCGACCAATGCTCACCTGGAACCAGTTAACTGAGATCAGTGCAGCGGGCATAGAGTGTGGTGGGCATAGTCATCTGCATCACCAACTCGATACGCTTCCTCTCGCTCAAGCTCAAGAAGAAATTGTGCATTGCAAAAAACTCTTAGAAGACCACTTAGGTCAAGAGGTTTCGACCTATGCCTACCCCTATGGGTATCATAGCGCCATCGTAAAACGCCTGGTCCAGGAGGCGGGTTACACTTCGGCTTGCACCGTGAAAAATGAAATGAGTTCAGAGGCAACTGATCCTTTCGCTTTAGTACGTCTTACTGTGAGTGCAGACACCGATTTAGATGCTCTGGCCACTTTGCTCACCAGGCGCCGCCCATCGGCTCTAACAAGGATGTACGCAAGCATCATGGCTTCGGCATGGCAATTTGCCCGGCGCGGTTCAGCCTCGCTGATGCGCTCACGAGGAGAATTAGATTGTTACTAATCCGATATCCCTTTCCTGAATAAATAATCCTGTAGGCGTTTCTGTACAGACCTGCCTCGTCTGTGCATGTGGAGCAGATAAGTGGAAGAAGGATGAGTATGCCTCTGCACGTGTTATCAAGGAAGCCAGGGACTCCTGGCATCGTCAAGCAAGCACCGGACTTTGAACCGGCACGCATCATCGAAGTAGAGATAGGCCAGCCCCTGCCGGATATCTCAGCCTGCGATGCCCCCACCGGTCGGCACTACCGGCGTGCCCTGTGCCTGGTGCGCTTGCACACGCAGCCCCTGGGCCTGGTAGAACTACAACTCGACGAGCACGAAGTGAGTGCACAGCAGTATGCTGCACATATCTGGCAGGCCTTGAGTGAGAAGATCACGGCCCATTTGCGAGAGGATGGCTTGCCTGGAGTGACCCGACTGACTGCGCTGGGCTTGCCCAACTCTAGCATCCCGGCCTGTCTCAAGGAGCGCGCACGCTTTGTCGCGCGGGCCCCCTTCGTGAGCGTCATCGTGCCCACGCGTGACCGCCCGGAGCAGGTACGACGCTGTTTGCGGTCGTTGCTGGCCTTGCACTACCCACACTATGAGATCATCGTCGTCGATAACGCTCCCAGTACCGGTGCCACGGCGGATTTGATCCAGCAGACCTATGGCAATGTGTCACAGGTGCGCTATATACGCGAAGATCATCCAGGTTCTTCGTGGGCACGTAATCGTGGCATGATGGCAGCCAGGGGCGAGATTCTGGCGTTTGCCGATGATGATATGGTCATTGATCGCTACTGGCTGGTAGAGATGGTCAAAGCTTTCAGCCGGGCTGATGGAGTCGCCTGCGTCACCGGGCTCGTCCTGCCGGTGGAACTCGAGACCCCACCTCAATTCTGGATCGAGGAGTATGGTGGGTTTAGCAAAGGGTTCACCCGGCGCATCTTCGATATGGCAGAGAACCATCCGAAGACGCCCCTCTATCCTTACACAGCAGGACACCTCGGCACTGGTGCGAGTATGGCCTTTACAGCGGCGTTCCTGCGCAGTGCCGGCGGATTCGACCTGGCTCTTGGACCGGGTAGTCCAGCCCAGGGCGGCGAGGACCTTGCCTTATTCTTCCAGGCGGTTACGCGGGGCTACACGCTGGTGTACGAGCCGGCAGCGCTGGCGTATCATCCCCACCATCGTGAGTATGCTGGCCTGCGAAAGCAAATCTACAACTATGGAGTGGGCCTGGCAGCCTTCTTGATGAAGAATATACTCGATAATCCTCAACTTCTGGTTGACTTCGTCACCAAAGTACCCTACGGCCTCTATTTTGCCTTGAGTGCTCGATCGCCAAAGAACAGCAAGAAGTCGAAGAACTATCCAGAGGAGTTGACCATGCTTGAACTGAAAGGGATGCTGTACGGGCCGTTTGCCTATTTGTATAGTCGATGGACAATGCGTACCATTCGCAAGGTCTTTGAACCAGTTGAAACTGTGTCTTCCTCAACCGTTGCAAAGGAAATTTCAGCGTTGAGCTATCACATACATGAGCATGAAAATGGGAAATATTCCTGAACAAAATGATTCGTTTGTTCACACGATGTTCCAGAACAAACCACCCGCAGGGCTGGAAGACGAGTCAGATATAACAAAGATGCGTCCGAAGCGCTGGACGCATCTACAGCAAGATACTCGTGCGTTGCCGGAATCGAAGGAATTTAGCACAGCAAGAGCATGGCTGATTCAATGGATTAAGACTAATTTCGTTATTTTGGTCAATGCCGGGTCGTTAATCAGCACAACAGCAGTGACATCGGTGCTTGGATTCGCGTATTGGTGGGTAGCTGCGAGGTCGTTCCCGCCGGAGACCGTAGGCCTTGGTTCCGCGGCTATCTCGGCTATGGCACTGCTCGGAACAATCTGCATATTGGGATTGGGCACCCTGTTAATTGGTGAGTTACCGCGCCAGCCGGGCAAAGAAGGACCACTCATCAGTGCAGCTTTGATTGTAGTTGGAGGAGCAGGAGGATGCGCGGGTATTGTATTTGCACTTGTTGCGCCCATCGTAGCGGCTGACTTCCAGGTACTTAGAGCAGGTATCGCAGGTATACTTCTTTTCGCAATTGGGGTCAGCCTCACCGCTATCACTTTAGTTCTTGACCAGGCGCTTATCGGACTGCTGCGTGGTGGGCTACGACTCTGGCGGAATACTCTTTTTTCTGTGGCAAAACTTGCTGCACTCGTCGCGGTCAGCCTTTGGCTCTCACATGCCGTGGGGTTGACAATTTATGCGACGTGGGCAGTCGGTAATGCAGTCTCATTAGCAGCTCTCGCCGGATCTGCTCTCTTGAAGCGGAGTGGCTTCAGAAGTACATACTGGCCACAGTGGGGATTGCTGCGGAAGCTCAGGTCTGCGGCTTTACAGCATCACATGCTTAATTTGACGCTCCAGGCACCAACTCTAGCATTACCGGTACTGGTCACGATATTGCTTTCAGCCACCACAAACGCCTGGTTTTACGTTGCCTGGACGATAGCGAGTTTTGTGTTTGCCGTGCCAATCGCCCTCACGACTGTACTCTATGCAACGGTTTCTGGGCGGCCAACCGTACTGGCACACAAGGCACGGCTGACATTAAGTCTTGCGTCAGTCACCTGTGTAGGGGCAGCTTGTGTACTGCTGCTCGGCACCGGGCAGGTGTTGGGTCTGTTCGGCCATGTCTACGCCGAAGAAGCTGCATGGAGCTTGCGCATCCTGGCGCTAGGAGCTTTCCCACTTATAATCAAGAATCATTATACAACACTATGTCGTATCCAGAATCGAATAAGATCGGTTATGGTGCCTATAGTGTCCGCTACGCTCATTGAATTGTGTGCAGCAGCGCTTGGTGCACGCCTCGGCGGTCTAGCAGGGTTAAGCCTTGGCTGGGTTGTAGCACTCAGTGCTGAAGCGGTGTTCATGTCACGCACAGTATTTAAGGCTGTTCGGCCTGGAGAGATATCGATCAACTGCACCCGTAAGAGTCTGTCTTATTCTCAGAGGCTTCGTCCTCTCTCGCCGGGTGCTCGCGCGGCTTCGCCGCGCAAACGATTGAGTGTATTTTGTGGAAAATGCGCTTCGCGCATTTTCCACAAAATACACTCAATCAGGCGAGCGCCGCAGGCGTGATCAAGCGATTGTGATGGCGATCAGACATACCCTAAGCAGTATAAGGAAACTAGTAGTATATGGGACAATTGAAGTATTCACAACTATCAACTGCATCAGGTGCGAGCAAAGTAGTAACCGGGCTGCAATTCCCTAATGTTATGAAAATGCCGAAACCTCTGGAGGCCGCAAGCGTTCTGCTCCCTCTATGCGCCTTTTTTCTGTGGGCTATCTCGCTCAAGTATGTGGACATACGAGCTATGACTGACCTGGGCCTGGTTTCAGTATTACCAGCTACAATCATCATTGCGCTTGTTATCTTGACGATTAGTTTCTGTTTGACCCTGCGGCAACCTGAACTCCGGGTGCCTGTCATCCTACTCCACCTTTTCCTGCTGATTTTTATGTTGTATGGCATAACAACCCTTGTTGAAGAGGCGCCTCGTTTTGCCGTGGTGTACCGGCACGCGGGATATACAGAATATATCATGCGCACCGGCTCGGTTGATCCAGGTCTAGATGCTTACTTTAACTGGCCAGGGTTCTTCGTGTTGAGTGCTTTCGTGACACAAGTCGTTGGATATCATGATATACTCCCCCTTGCAGCATGGGCGCCGGTTTTCTTTAACCTGATCTACCTGGGGCCGCTTTACATGATCTTTACCTCGGCTACGACCGGTAAACGGCTGGTATGGCTAGGGCTGTGGTTCTTTTATTTGACGAATTGGATTGGGCAGGATTATTTTTCACCACAAGGTTTAAATTTCTTTTTGTACCTGGTCATTATCACCATCTTGTTGAAATGGTTTAAAGTAACAACCGGCGCGCAGCGACACATACCGGGGCGACTTTGGCAGCGCTTGTGGCATTTCTCGCCTCTGGTGCAGAAGCTCTATATATGGCTGACAGCGCCGGATACGTTCTGCACACCTGGACGGCCGTGGCAACGTACAGCTCTGCTCATCAGCCTTGTGATTATCTTTGCACTCGTAGTTTTTAGCCATCCTCTGACACCTTTTGTTGTGTTGGCGAGCGTCACCACCCTTGTTATCTTTCGTCGTTGTACTCCACGCTGGCTGCCTGTCTTGATGGCTATCATGACTGGTGCATGGCTCATTTTTATGGCACAGGGCTTTTTAGCCGGACATTTGTCCTGGGTAACGGGCGATTTCGGCCAGGTCAGTACCACTATCACGGCAAATGTGACTGACCGGGTGGTACTAGGTAGCCCGGAGCATATATTTATAGCCGCGATGCGCGTCATTATGACCGTTGCTCTATGGGGGCTAGCATTTGTGAGTGCGGTTTTTCGTGTGCGTAGAGGGTTTCGCGACGCGAGCTATATCTTACTGGCAATTGCACCATTTTCACTGATCGTGGCGAACTCATATGGGGGTGAGATACTGTTGCGTATATACTTTTTTTCGTTGCCACTGATGGTCTTTTTCGCCGCTGCCTTCTTTTACACTACCCCTGACTCTGGAATGTCACGAAAGATGGAAGTAGCGGTTGCAGGCGTAAGCCTGATATTACTTGGCGGTTTTCTTTTCACCCGTTATGGAAATGAACGTATGGATTATATGACCTATGCCGAGGTTGATGGAGTTCACTACCTCTACAGTATAGCCCCTCCGAATTCGCTTCTGATTTCAGGCTGGGATAACGGTCCATTGCAGTTTCAGGATTACGAGAAATATAACTCTGTATCCTTAGCCGATCTTTCTCCTAACGCTATTACAAAACAAGACGTTAACGTCATTGTCCAGTTTATAGAAAGTCAAACGTATTCTGACACATACCTGATTATCACGCGTAGTCAAAAAGCGGCGCTGGACTTATCTTCGGGACTGCCACCTGGAGCGCTGGACCGCTTAGAACATGCCTTGCTCAGATCAGGAAAGTTTAAGTTAATATATAGCAATCCCGATGCACAAATCTTTAAATATGTACCTTAGTGGTGCATTGGGGAAATGCGTGGATGAGAACCAGGGCCGATAAATCGGCGATGTGCACGATAAATCGGCACCTACGGTTCCCCAGGATGTAGCGAATGCGCCACTTAGTCAATCAAGTAGAGGGAGCACATTGTGAAGCGATTGCCCTGGTTGTGGCCAGCAATCATCATCCTTTCTACCATTGCTGCCGGTCTTGTCACCTTTGTGAGCACAGATACGGCATTACGTCCAATCATAGTATTGTGGTTTCTCTTTATCTGTCCAGGTATGGCGCTGGTACGTTTCTTCCATCTCGAGGAGTTGGTAGTAGAGTGGATACTCACCCTTGCTCTAAGTTTTGCCATTGATGCCATTGTGGCAGGCATATTGTTATATACTGGAAGGTGGTCACCTACCGCAACCCTCGAGATATTGATGGGCATCAGTCTTGGGGGGGTGATCTTGCAAATAACATTGGACGCTTCCATAAGTTTGGTAAGGCGAATCCGAGTTTCGTCTAAACCAGACTATATTACCAACCTGGAAACGACTCAGTTATTGATGGACGCGTGTGGATATGTGGATGATGATCGTCGAAGAGGGAGGTTCTGTCCTCGTTGTGGTAAACTAAAGGGTAAGCAAGTATACCTGGAGTTTATTCCTACACCTATTCAACCACTCATTGCCGCGTATCTCCACGCCCTTGAACCATTACGCTCTCACTTCTACGGTATCTACATCTTCGGCTCCATTGCCCTGGGTGCCTTTGAGGAACTAGAAAGTGATATCGATATCGTCGCCTTGACGCAGGAGGAGTGGGCCATCCCGGAGCTTGCGCAATTAAACGCTCTTCATACAGAACTGATTTGCACACAACTACTTGGCAAGCGCCTTGAAGTTCTCTACATTCCTTTTTGTGATCTTGGGAAGCGCAATAGAGAGATCGCACCATATCCCACCTTTCATACTGAAAAGTTCTTTCCTTCCGGATATGGTGACCTCAATTACATCACCTGGTGGACCATCAAGAACAAAAGCATCTGTCTCCTCGGACCAGAACGCTCTACTCTCCCTTTTGAGGTAGCCTGGCAGGATGTGCTAGAAACCATGCGCGACAACCTGTATGGCTATTGGATGAGCAGAGCCAGGCGTCCCTACCTCTTCCTGCGTGATGATATGTTTGAGTTCTCAGTAGCCACACTCTGTCGTATACTGACGACGATCGAAGAAGGAGAGATTATCACGAAGTCGCTAGCACTAAAGTGCTGGCGAGACCGTCTTCCCGCACGTTGGGGCACTCTCATTGAGGAGGCATGGCGTATTCGTCATCACCTCGCCGTCCCATCACTGTACCGCTCTCGCCTCAAACGGATGAGAGAGATACTGGCATTTATCAAGTATGTTCGCGAGCGAGGAGGTAAAGTATTGGAAGCATCTTCTAAGAGGTGAGAAAAATGCACGGTGTCGTATCACTCCTGGATCACGAATATTATCAACTGGTTGAAGATCTCTGGGCCGAGCTGGCGAGGGAGTTCGCAGTATGTGGCGTTTACGTCACACCCTATCCACATTTTTCTTACCAGGTTGCCAGGCACTACGATGTAAAGTCCCTGAAATCTGTCTTGCGGTGCTTTGCTGCAAGCAAAACATCATTTAAGGTAAGAGCCGGCGGATTGGGCATCTTTACCGGGCCTCATCCAGTGCTTTATATCCCAATTGTACGCAGTCCTGAGCTAACACAGTTTCAGCAAGCACTCTGGCAGGAGATTTGCAGTACGGGTTCGGGTATCCAGGACTACTATCATCCTGCTCATTGGATGCCGCACATCACCATCGGTATTGGCGATATGCATAAGAATAATCTATCCCAGATCGTTCCTTTACTGGCTGAGCGCGATTTTAACTGGGAGATCACTGTCGATAACATCGCTCTGATCTACGATCCTATCGTTCCACTTTTTGGAACGACGATCTCTATCTTCGCTCTTTAGGAGGTCCCGGTGTCAAGACGGTTATCGACCAGATTTGAGATAAAACTCAACTGTCCGGAGGGTGCTTTTCGACTAATGCGCCTGGGCATAGGCGACCACCCAGTCTACCTGCATATTAACCCTGCCTGGCGTCGAGGAATCGAGGCAAGTACTATCCTGGGTACATTCAAGCGATTGAGATTGTAAGTCAAGGACCATAGGTATAGACGGCACTTTGGAGCCGGTAACGGTAGCCCAGGTAGTACCATCGATAGTGTAAACCAGCTTGCCGGCGGTCCATTCAACACCAAGGGTATGCCACTGCCTGAAATCATAACCGCTGAGATCCCTTTCCACCTGGCAGTTATCGTTATCATCCGAACCGCAATGCAGCGTAGCTGACATACTTGCACGATTGCCGCCGCCGTCTTCATAAAAGTCGATTTCCGGCGGCCAGATGTTTGCTTGCGGCCACAGCAGAGCAATGGCAGATATGCCATTACCCCTATCGGCCCGCATCCGAACAAGGTATTTGCCGTAGGTTTGGGCATGATTGGCTGTCATGCCGATTCCGCCGGTCACGAATACATCTGATTTGGCAGCCGAATCTTTGTAACCCTTGAGAGTAAGCAGGCAGTTATTGACCGCCACATGTGATGCATCCCACCACCCGGCCGGGTCGCCCCCGGGCTGTCCGGAATAGGGATACCAGTTGGAAGTGTTCAGTGTGGTGCCGCTAAAATCGTCGGCAAATACTTGATGCCAGCCCGGAATGTCGCCGAGCGGCATGGCCTGTCCGGAAGGAAGTGTTCCGCAGGAAGACGATGTTGGTTTAGCATCACGAGTAATAGTTCTCGTTAGTTGAGGTGAACAAGAAATGCAGATCATAATGATAAGTATGAGGCAGATGAGAAGCACTGGTCGAAAGGGAAACATTTCCTTACTGTAGCTATCTCTCCTTTGAGTAAATTGTAACAAACATCTCATGTACCTGTCGCCTTAAAATAACATATAAGATTGGTACAAGTCAAAGTGCGTTGATCATAGTCCTGAGAGCCCTGTTCCTTTGGCCAGGTCCCTTCTCGGGGCAACACCTTGCCCCTATCTGGACAAAATTTAGTAATTAATAATTCGTTTACATTATAAATAAGGAAGACAAATGTATGCGTATATTAATGCTCGCCCAATCCTATCCACCTCTGGTTGGTGGGGAAGAGCGCCATGTGCGCAATCTAAGCATAGAGCTTGCCTCGCGCGGACATGATGTAGCCGTAGCCATCTTCAAGGAAAAAGAGCGCCGGCACTCGCCGCCCTTCCCTGACCCAGAAGCGCTGGGGGCGCTACGCCGCATCATCATACGTGAACGGCCCGATATCGTACATGCCCACAACTGGCTCGTGCATTCATTCACACCTCTCAAGGCCTGGAGCAGAGCCAGGCTTGTTGTTACTCTGCATGATTGCAGTCTCGTCTGTGTGCAGCAGCAGTTTTTGTATCATGGAACGCTGTGCAGTGGCCCTGGAGTGGCAAAGTGTTTGGCATGCTCTGCTGAAATTTATGGTATTGCCAAAGGTGTACCGGTAACACTGGCGAACTGGACCTGGGGGAAGGTAGAACAGCAAGCGGTTGACATGTTCCTGCCCGTTAGCAACGCAGTGGCGGAGGCAAACCAACTAGCCAGGCGCGAGGTACCCTATCAGGTAATACCAAATTTCATCCCGGACGATGTGAGCGTGCCGCTCGCCAGTGACGCCCCTTACCTTGCGCAACTGCCGGAGGGCAACTACCTGCTCTTCGTCGGCAATGTGGGACGCGACAAGGGAGTGGAGGTGCTGTTTCAAGCATATACCGCAATGGGCAGTCAGGTGCCACTGGTACTCATAGGACAACCTGAGATCGGCTTCGTTGCAGACCTTCCACCCAATGTTCGGCTCCTGCAAAGCTGGCCCCATCATGCTGTCATGGGTGCGTGGCGTCGCTGCTCCATTGCGCTCATGCCCTCGATCTGCCTTGATGCCTGCCCGACGGTGACAATGGAAGCAATGGCAATGGGACGCCCTGTTGTCGCCTCGCGCATCGGTGGCCTGCCAGACATCGTTATCGATGGCGAAACCGGCTTCCTTATCACCCCGGGTGATTATTGGGCATTGCAAGAGGCTATCCAGCGTTTACTAAGTGACCATGTGCTGCGAGCGCGTATGGGGGCTGTGGCTAAACAGAGAGTCGTCCAGTTCCAGGCGAAGACAGTGGTTCCACGTATTGAGGAGATTTATCGAGAGATGTTGCAATAGCGACTATTTTCTTATGAAAGTGGAGCATAACAAAGTAAAATGATAAAGATGAGAAGCGGAGAAACAGCCAGTGTATAAATGGATAGAGGCGTTAATAGCAGCTTTTTTCTACTATAGCGGACTGGTGAAGCTGACTTGCTGGTGGAGGCAGAGAGCGAGGCAAAGCCTGGTTATCCTCAATTACCATCGTGCGCTAGGGGGAGACCTGCGAGAACACCTGCTCTACCTGCGTCGTCACTATCGCGTGCTCCATCTTGAAACGGCGCTGGAAGAATTATACACACCACACAAGAATGCGTCGCAGAAGACAGATCGACGCCCTCCACTCGTCTTGACATTCGACGATGGATACCGTGACAACTTCACTCACGGCTTCAAGCTCGCGTGTGAGCTGCAGGTTCCTATCACTATCTTCTTGATCCCTGGTTACATTGAAAGCGGCGGGCTTTTCTGGTGGCAGGAAGGGGATCATCTTGTATCTCGTGCACAGGAGGGCAAAATAACGCTCGAAGGACGTACGTATGATCTAGACAAATTAGATGAGCGAAAAGCACTGGCGCGGGCCATCTATACTCGTGTCCGCCATGCTACATCGGTAACCGAACGAGAAGCCTACCTGGCCTCCGTTCGTAAGTCATTGGGGAAACTATCACCAGTGACTCTCGAAGAGGAGGGCATGTTACCTCTCTCGTGGTCGGAGGTGCTGGCGATGGAAGAGAGTGGATGGGTCACATTCGGTGCGCACACGATGCACCATCCTATTCTGGCCTATCTGGCCGATCCTGCAGAGGTACAGTACGAGGTGAGTGAGTGTCGTGTAGTGATAGAGCAGCAGTTAGGACATCCAATCCATATTTTTGCCTATCCTGTCGGATGGCTCGATCTCATCGGGGAAAATGGAATACGCGCTGTGCATGCGGCAGGATATGACTGGGCGTTAACCGCAATCTATGGTTTCAATACTTCGCAAAGCGACCCATATCTCCTACGGCGCATCGAGGTAGATGTAGACCAGCACTGGCTGGTACTGGCGGCAAAGGCATCCGGTGTATGGGGCTTCTTTTCTAGACTGTATTGGATGCTGATTAAGGGAATACCTTGAAGAGGTCTCTCAAATCAGTAGCATGAGCCGCGTCGCCTAACAGCGGGATCACCCCAAAAATCTCCTCCACTGTACGTAGTGTCGAGCTATGAGTATAGTGGATCGTATTCGAGTAACCTCCCCCTTTCGCGTCAGGAGAAAGCACGATCATCCCCACGGGACCGTCTCCACCTTCGCCCTCGTCCCAGGTTATGAAGATGATGCCCCCGTTCTTGTATGCCGGTGAGTCGAGTATCGCCGGAATATTCTGCGCCAGCCACCTGTCGCCTTGCTTCACAGAATCGTAGGATGGTGCACACGAGTCGTGCATGTCATCGCACAAGTTCGGCGTGATAAAGTTGTAACGTGCCGCTCTGTCCTGCTGCAAATCTGTAGTCAATTCCTTGTAAGGCCGTACGTGTGCAATACAGTGGGCCGAGTTAGGATCATTAGTGCCGGTGACATCGTCGAAGAAGACCATTGGATTGTGCTTGGGGGCATATGAACCGACCCCGGTGAGTGGGCACACTGTGCCGCTGATGTCTTCTTGATACGACTTCCAGGTGATGCCTGGAGCGTCGTGTTCTGGTCATTGACGCCAGGTGGGGCATCATCCAGGATGCCAAAATTCGTTCCCGCCTCCAACCACAAGTAGTTCGGTTCGCTTGGGTGGAGACCGGGCGGGTTGTAGTATTGCTCGGCATATGTTGCCACCGGGAGAAGCGTGTGATTGATGTAGGGCGCCGAGGAATTATTCTTGATGTCCGACCAGTTATGATTCTCCATTAGAATCAGGAAGATCGTTCTTGCGGTCGACGCGGCGGTTGAAGTAGGCGTGGGTATGGAAGTTGCAGTAGGATCAGCGGAAGGTAGCGTGCTCTCAAATGAGACACCTGGCGTTGGCGCCCCTGGTCCTGAGATTGTGCTGCAGGAGGCGAGGAGGATATCACTTATGATCGCGAGAACGATCCAGAGGAGGTAATAGAATCGCCTTGCTGACTGAAGCTGCCGGTGCATACAAATACTCTTCCATTCCAGATTGAGCAACAAGACGTTATCCCCCTGACTCATTATATCATCTTGCAGTGAAGGCACAGTGATACAATAAAGAGGTCTATTGCTTATCGCGCAATATGCTTCCGCTTTGATCAACACTTGTAGTCAAAAGGGGTGTTCACGAGCATGACGGTTTCTGAGCCGATCCCCACCAGGCACGCTGCCGGGCACCACAGGATAGGAGTGGATATTGGAGGCACATTCACGGACCTCGTTGTGTTCGACGATGCGACCGGCAGTTTCGCGGTTGGCAAAACGCTCACTACACCTCGTGATCCATCCCAGGCCGTCGAAACGCTTAAGCGGGAGAGCATTGCCGCAAGCGATGTACAGCAACTCATTCATGGCACGACTCTGGTGACGAACGCCATCATTGAGCGCACCGGCTCGCGTACCGCCTTGTTTGCTACACAGGGTTTCCGCGACTCAATTGAAATTGGCCGGGAGAACCGCTACGAACTCTACGATCTCATGCTAGAAATGCCGCAGCCGCTGGTGCCACGTTATCTACGTTTTGGAGTGCCTCAACGCACACTGGCCGGTGGTACGACTCTCCAGGAACTGGATGTCGCCTTCGTCGAGCAACTGGCCCGCGAATTGGCCGCGAGCAGGATCGAAGCAATTGCAATTGCCTTTTTGCATAGTTTTACCAACGCCTCCGCTGAACAGCAAGCCCGTGACATCATCCAGCGTATTGCACCGGGCATGCGCGTCTCAATCTCGTCAGAAGTGGTGCCTGAAATACGCGAATTCGAACGTACTTCAACGACTATTACTAACGTGTACGTTCAAGATCGTGTTGAGAAGTACCTTCGTGAGTTGCAAGTACGCCTGGATCACATCGGCTTCAAAGGCAGTCTCTTTTTGA
>WNGJ01009992.1_pt1 | contig 13243 bp, 9 predicted proteins | sample 5400611 | NCBI WGS metagenome assembly WNGJ01 (sample SAMN13153375, study PRJNA577476) | soil metagenome | isolation source: 40 cm soil or saprolite under Garry oak tree replicate 1 | place: USA:California | collected 2016-06-15
TCCGGATCGAAGCGCATCGGCCTGGACGGAATGCGCGAAGCATTTCGATACTTTTCTGAAAGAATGCAGGAGGTGGCCAGTCTGCCCAGGGTAGTGGGTTCGAGAGGAGTGCTCCGCCTCCTACGTTCCTAAAGTTGAGAGGGCGGCAAGCCTAGTTCTCCCGGCGCACTTATTGGAACCGTCAAAGCAAACAGGGAGCAATCCACATCAAACGGCAAGGGCGGAATGCGGGAGTCTTGCAGGTATTTTCCTCACTAGCGCGTCACGGCGAAATAGATCACATATGCCCAACTGCATAGCCCATGAAGTAGGCACCACAGGATGCTTGCGTTTCTGGACCACGATAGCACCATTGCCAAGGACATCCCCATGGCGTAACCCAAGGACAGTCCAGTAACAGTCACTGGTGGCGTTGATTCCAGTTCATCAATGCGCCGCTCTAATTCTTCGATTCGCGACTCATCGTCATCATCGCTAAATTGTCCCTCGCCTAGTTCCAATTCCTCATCTCGTTTGTCCATGGAAAGCCTGCCTTCCCCAAGCCCCAAAGACTCTACCACTCCGATTGTTAAGCTTTGGTTTCAGGGGGTAGACTTTTCTCCACGTTTCCGCCGGAGGACTCAATGCCGCCAGCTCTTGACGGAACTGCACAAGGGGAAGCAGCCAGAAGATTTTCTCACCATGATTCGCCGCGGCGTTCCTCAAAAGACGGCGCGGGAATCTTCGGCCACAAGACGGACTCGGTCCTTTCGCGCTACAATATCGTCTCCGAGGCTGACATCCTTAGACAGACGCGGCCAGGTGATCGAAGAAGGCGCCAAGGCCGCAATTCATAGTTTATGCATCTCGAGCTCCACTAGAGACTGGAAAGGAGGCAGCCCGGAAGCCTTCCTAATCAGCGAGTTAGAAGCAAGCCCGGAATGGCGGAACTGGCAGACGCGCTGGACTCAAAATCTAGTCGTACTTCGTACCGTGGGGTTCGATCCCTCGTATACACCTTCGAAACCGAAACACCGCACAAATCAACCAAAATCGCGTTTTTCAAGGCTTTTTGATGAAGTCGTTGTGCAAACCTCTGCAAGCTAATGATGCCAAAATCGGGGTTTTGGGAGCTTACTGTATACACCCGCAACGGTGACTCTGGTCCCGGAGAAAGGAGTCGAACCTTCACGACCTTGCGGTCACCGGATTTTGAGTCCGGCGCGTCTGCCAGTTCCGCCACTCCGGGCATTGCGTTTGACTATATCATGGGTGGCGTGGTCAGTCATGGGCGACGGGGGCAAAATCGGAGTGACCCCGGAGGCGATTCGCTACGCCCTGTGGCTGACCCACTAGGTACGCTGTTGATAGACTAAGCTATTATTCCGCCAGCGAAAGCAGCACGGTAACGAGGAACTCGGGTCCGGACGGCCGCCCCGTAAGACTTATCAAAATTTGGACAATGCCCCTTCGTTGGTGTGTCGCTGAACTGTGTCCCTGGCGAATTGGTACGGTGTCAAGGTTCAGCGCAATGTCACTTTGTCCTACCGAAGCAAAACAACAATTCGCCAACCACACGCTATACGACCCCCTCCTCCGGGACCATTTAACCTACTGAAAAGAACGGGTTGTGGCCTGGTGGCGGTCCGACTCGCTGACAACGGCGCAGCGGGCAGGTCTTGGACAACACCAGCTCAAATGTTGCTTTGTTGTTTTTTGTCGTCGCAACAGCAACGGTGGACAGGCGATTCAGCTCATCGGCCTACCTCCAGTCGCATCGTCAGCAACTCGGACGCGGAAACCAGAGTTGTACGCAAGAGCGAGCACTGTTGGTCTTCACAGAAGTCACCGTTCATCACAAGTTCGGCGGCCCTGCCAAGAGAATCACCAGGTAAAACAAAATGCAGAAAAATATGATACGCCACCCTAGCTCCCAGCCGGGATTCTTAACCTTGCGGCAAATCATCCATACGATAAGCCCATTAAAGGTAAGAATCAGGAGACTTCCAACCAGCTCTCCCAGCTCGTGGACCAGGTCAACATCATGCCGCCAGTTTGTAAAAAACGCCCGTATCATTCCCAATCGCCACGAAAGTAAACACAGCGGAACCAGATAGGCGGCAGCCGCAGCTGCTTGCTTGCTTCTCTGTTTGAGTTTTACTTTGAGCAGCTGCCAGCGAAACTGCCTGAACAATTCTCTTCGCGCTCGCAAGTCTTCACTCATCCACCGAAGCGCGGCATACTCGGGTTGTTCATACTTGGGGTCATCCATAAAGCAGTAGCCCTCTCGAGCACAGTGTCCTTCGTTGTGATGATGATACTGATAGTTCCGTGGACGTATCAACGGTGAGGTTGCCCAATATGACATGCCGTGAGTCCCGTCGCAAGAATAGAGCTTGTTCGTCATCGGGCCCACGTCGCATCAAGGCATAGCATCTGGAGTACACGAATACAGTGGTGTTGTAATTGAGCCAGGTTCAACCAACGCGAAAATGCGAAATGAGCGGGCCTCGATGTACTTCGCCGTCTGCCCGAAGTAAGCCTCGCGCCAAGGACGAACGCGGTCAGCGAGTCGAAGCCAGGTGCGTCCGACTCGGCATAAGACCAGAAGACTTGGCTGAGACGGATTCAAAGTCCGTGGTACCTAGACTCGTACCGTATGGGTTCGCCCACCCGGGGCCCATTCTTCTGGGAATCACAACCACCAGTGGTGGGTTTGAAATCACCAGGATCAAGGGCCCAGCAAGAATTTACCCATGTGGGCCGTAACGGCTGGGCGTTTTTAGGCCGAGGATATAAGACCCCTCTTTCTTTTCCTCCCGAACTGCTCTATATTCTCTGTCCGAACGACCTATGGGCGGGCAGCCCAAAAGTAAAGCCTCTTCGTGGTCCTCCGCTGAAGTAGGGCGGTTGTGGGAGGAACCCACCGAAGCCATCTCGGGGAAACAAACCGAGAGGCCGTAGGAATCCTCGCCGCTTGCGGCGGGGAGTATGTCACGATTTAGGGCGTCAGCAAACTCGGACGGCAGATTGCTTGAGGAAACGCGGGAAAGGCTGTCCAGTTGAATGCAGTTGAAGAGGCTCCTGGCGGTTTCAGTAATGACCCCGTGTAGTTTTTATGCGAGGTTGTCCCGATCCTAGCATTCTGTCCGGCACCGGGCTGCCTGCCAGAAAACACGACTTCATCGTTCAAAGCCCGGAGGCTCCCGTGATCGCCCATGCCCTACTCTGGCTCAGGAACCGACCCATTTCATTCCTCCTTGTTTCTCTGATCGTCGTGGTCCCCTTGATGGTCATCAGCTGTAGCGGGGTAAACAACACGATGCAAAGCCCCAATACGGGGACCATCAACGTCTCGCTCAGTGATCCTCCCAGTTGCATGCCGCCTACAGGTCACTTCACGCACGTGTTCATCACTGTGCAGTCGGTCGAAGTGCATACCAGTGCGACTGCAGGCGACAGTTCGGCGGGCTGGCAGGAACTCGCTCCGCAACTCGCTTCCGCTCCTCAGCAGATTGATCTTTTCTCCCAGGCAAACACCAACTGCGTGCTTGCGCAATTGGGTTCCGCGAGCTTGCCCGTAGGAAGCCTTCAGCAGATTCGCCTCGTGCTGCTGTCCAACGCGCCAGCTGCAGGCGCTGCCACGCCTTCTCCAAACGCTTGCGCGGGCCACGGCTTCAACTGCGTGGTTACGGATGACGGTTCGATCCACGAGATCATGTTGAGCAGCGAGGCACAAACGGGGTTGAAAATTCCTCCCGGCCAGATCATGGGAGGTGCCATTCAAGTCGCTGCCGGACAAAGCGTGGATCTGAACATCGATTTCAACGCGTGCTTCTCGATCGTGCAAGAAGGGAATGGCATCTTCCGCTTGAAGCCCGCCCTGACAGCGGGCGTCGTCAGCGCCAACCATTCCGGCATTGGCGGGCGGGTCGTCGACTCCGTCAGCAAAACGCCGATCGCTGGAAACGTGCTGGTGGCCATCGAGAAAACCGACAGTACCGGAGTTGACCGCGTCCTCATGCAGACTACGGCAGATTCGCAGGGCAATTTCCGCTTCTGTCCGATGCCGATGGGAACGTTCGACATCGTAGTTGTTGCGCTTACCGCGAGTAACGCGCCTTATAACGCGACGACCGTAGTGAATGTGCCCAACGGTTCGGATCTCGGCGCCATTCCGCTGGTCGCCGAAACCGGTGCCACCGGCCCCGCCAATCTTCAGGGCTTCCTAACCGCGAAGACCGCAACCGGCGGCGCTACCGTCGACGTGAGTCTCGCGGCGCTCCAGAGCATCTCGCTTTCCGGCAACGTCACGCGGCAGTTGAATATTCCTCTCCAGAACACAAGCGCATCAGCGGCGGGCCCGGCGGTGAATTCTACGGGCTTGGTTTCCATCACCGCCAGCAACAGCTGCCCTATGGGAAGTCCCACAGGAGCGAACTGCGCCCAATACATGCTCGTGGTTCCTGCGAGCAATCCGAGCGTAGCCGTGTTTGCGGCAGGCGGTCTTACGTTCTCAGCGCCGGCGAGCGGCGACGTTCTCTTTACCGTGGACGCACAAGCGGCCGTGCCCATGAGCGGTGCAAATCCCGATTGCATGCCGCCCGAGATCATGACCTCCAACGACGCTAGCACACCGCCACAGCCGCTCAAGGTGACACCCGGCATGACGACGAACGTCGCTCGGATGGACTTCTCCAGTTGTTCCTGATCGGCCTCGCCGCGGGAGTTCCTCCATACACTCGCAGGCTTGGCCGGCGCCGATTCCCACGCAAGCTGCTACGCTCCTCTTCCGCCGAATTCCGCCGAAAATAATGCGAGACCTCTTCATTGAAACGGTTTAGCATGCTTCATGCGGTTTGTCCGGCCGGGGTGTCGGGCCACGCTGTAGAACTGTTGGATCCCAGGAGAAACTCGTGCGACGATCGAGGTGTCTTCTCTTTTCGTTGATTTTTTCCGCCGTCGTTTGTTTTCTAGCTCCAAGTCTCCTCACCGCCGCAAACGGCCCCACGAACCGAACCTACCTTCACAAGAACTGGCAAATCCAATCTTCCTGTGAAGCAAAAACCACGGGCGATCAAATCTCCCTCGCGGGCTTTGACGCCGCAGGCTGGCACCGGGCCGAGATTCCGGCGACCGTCGTCGGCGCTCTGGTCACCGACAAGACGTATCCCGATCCCGATTACGCCATGAATCTGGACTCTTTTCCGGGGATGAGTCACTCGAACACCGAGCTTTTCGCCAATACGGATATGCCCGACGGAAGCCCGTTCAAGTGCTCTTGGTGGTACCGAACCGAATTCGTCTCGTCCGCGGGCGCAGACAAGAATGTGTGGCTCAATTTCCTCGGAATCAATTACCGTGCCAACATCTGGGTCAACGGACAGAAAATCGCCGATGCCAACGATGTCGCCGGAACTTACCGCGCGTATGAATTCAACATCACGCAATTTCTCAAGCCCGGGAAAACGAATGCTCTTGCCCTGGAAATCTTCGCGCCCGACAAATACGACCTGGGCATCACATGGGTGGATTGGAATCCCACGCCGCCGGACAAAAACATGGGGATCTGGAAGGAAGTGTTCCTCACCTCCAGCGGAGCCGTCGCCGTGAGAAATCCGTTCGTCTCTTCGAAACTTGACGGGCAGTACAAGTCCGCCGAATTGACCATCAGCGCGGAACTCCGCAATGCTTCAAAGGCGTCCGTCAAAGGAATGCTGCAGGCAGAATGGGAAGGGATCGCTCTCGAGCAGCCCGTGGAATTGGCTGCCGTAGAAACGAAGACGGTCAAATTTTCCCCGGAGCAATTCCCGAAACTGAAATTGGCCCATCCCCGGATCTGGTGGCCGTATCAAATGGGTATGCCGAATCTCTACACCGCAAAGCTGCGCTTCGAAATCGGCAAGCAGATTTCCGACACCGCGAACGTCACGTTTGGCATTCGTGAAATCACTTCCGAATTGACCGACAAGGGTTATCGCCTCTTCAAGGTCAATGGCCGCAAGCTACTGATTCGAGGCGCAGCCTGGGCGCCCGAGCTGCTCTTCCGGTGGTCTTCCGCAAAGCTCGACGCCGATCTTGGCTACGTGCGCGACATGCGCCTGAACACCATTCGCCTGGAGGGCCGCCTCGACCGCGACGAATTTTTCGAAAAAACCGACACGCTCGGCATTCTCGTCATGCCCGGCTGGACCTGCTGCGACGCCTGGGAACGCTGGAAGTATTGGACCGGCGATCAGAGCCACGTTGCCGCCGCCTCGCTGCGAGATCAAATCACGCGCTTGCGCAATCACCCGAGCGTGTTCGTCTTCCTGAATGGAAGCGACAATCCTCCCCCTCCCGATGTCGAGCAAATTTATTTGGACATCGAGAAGGAATTGCAATGGCCCAATCCCGTTGTTTCGTCCGCATCGGCGGAGAAAACGACGCTGACCGGCGAGTCCGGCGTCAAGATGACCGGCCCCTACGAATATGTACCGCCGGCTTACTGGCTTCAAGACACGGAAGCCGGGGGCGCGTACGGCTACAACACCGAAACCAGTCCCGGCCCGGCCATTCCTCCCCGCGAGTCCCTGGAAAAATTCATTCCCAACGACCATCTCTGGCCAATCGACGAAGCGTGGAACTATCACGCGGGCGGCGAACGCTTTACTAACGTGAACATTTTCACCGACGGTTTAAATCGTCGCTACGGCGAAGCCACTTCCCTCGACGACTATGAGCGCAAGGCTCAGGCCATGACCTACGACGGCGAGCGTGCCATGTTCGAAGCCTATGGCCGCAACAAATACACCGCCACCGGGGTGATTCAGTGGATGCTCAACAACGCCTGGCCCTCTCTGATTTGGCACCTGTACGACTTTTATCTGGTCCCTGCCGGCGGTTATTTTGGAACCAAGAAAGCCTGCGAGCCCGTGCACGTGCAGTATTCCTACGACGGCAATTCCGTCTACGTGATCAACACCACGCATGAAGCTCTGAAGGGAATGAAGGTGTCCGCGAGAATCTACAACATCGATGCCAAGGAAAAAACCTCGCGCAATACGACGCTTGATCTAGCGGAAGACAACAGCACCAAGGCCTTTGACCTGCCCACGCCCGAGGGTCTTTCCACCACGTATTTCCTCAAACTTCAGCTGCACGATGCCACGGGAAAACTCGTCAGCGATAATTTCTACTGGCTATCCACCAAGCCCGATGTGCTCGACTGGGCCGGGAGAAGCGACACGGTCTACACACCGCAAAAGGATTTCGGCGACTTGACCGGACTAAACGGCCTGCCAAAGGCCAAAGTGACGATCACCAAAACAACAGGTGGAACCGGATCAGAACAGTGGATGACCGTTTCGCTGGTCAACCACGGCGACACCGTGGCCTTCATGATTCATCCGCGCCTCACACGCGGCAAGGGCGGCGAAGACGTGGTGCCCGTTTTCTGGAGCGACAATTATTTCTCGTTATTGCCGGGAGAGAAAAAATCCGTCACGGTGCGCTTTGACAATTCTTCGCTTGCGGGGACGACCCCGAGACTCGTTGTGGACGGTTGGAACCTCGAACCGGTGGCGCGATAAACCAGGCGTTGTGTTTGCTGCTCTGCGGGATGGCCCACAGGCACAGCGGGTTCGTTTGGCGCGCGGGCGGCCATTGCCGGACGATGCCCGTCGAGCCGCTCCACTGGCGCGACGAAGCAGTAGCCCAGGCGCGGACGCGTTTCGATGAACCGCGGGCTTTGCGCTAAATCTCCAAGGACACTGCGAAGCTTGTTCACCGCCGTATTCAGGCTGTGGTCGAAGGCCACGTAGGTGTCGGGCCACAGTTTTTCGCACAGCGTCTTTCGCCGTACCACCTGTCCGGCGCTTTCGATCAAAGTCTCCAGAATTTGGAAGGGTTTTTCTTCCAGCTGGATGCGCATGCCGCGTTTACGAAGCTCCCGCGATTCGAACGAGACTTCGAACGCGCCAAAGCGCACCAGGGAAGGCAAGTTTTTCTCGTCACTCATGCGCCCTGCCCGCGGGGTTCCCTGGCCTCGACCCCCAGGTTGCCCGCCGATGCTTTCCTTGTCCTCTTGAGTTTTTCGCCTAAGTCTCCATTCCCCAAAGGCTGTAACGCTGATAAAGACTTGTTCTTTCGTTGTTTTATTCCCGCCAACCTTTTGCCATGAAACCCCAAAGCGTTTTCTCCGGTGCGCCCATTGCCGCGCCTCGCCGGGACGCAGAAGAAAGGAGCTCGAAAGCGAACCGGTTTTCGTGGAGGCCGCGGACTGCAGGCCTTCGAAGGTCACCAATCTCGAAGTCCTGCGCGTTTTGCTGAGCATCGTTTCCAGACCTGGCAGGACAAAGCAGGCAACGCTCTTCCCATCACCGATACCGACATCGGTTTCCGCGGTTCCACCGGCGCCGACCGTTTCCTTCGCAGACCTCACCCAGACACAAGGAGAAACGAACCCCGAGTCTCTCAATGGAGGTACTTTGCAAGCGAATCTGATCATTCCGGAGCCCTGCCATTTCCTGAACCCCGCTCTGGGTCCGGTGGCCCTCATTCGTCCGACCTCGACCAGGCTCAACGGTGCGGTGGCGGCAATCCAGGGCTTCGTGGATGACGGACTGTTCATCGGGCAGAAGGATCCCGCCTTCCTGAACACGGTCTTCCGGTTGGCGGAGGAGGCTGACGACGCTCGCCGGGCGCTCTAAGTCGTTCTGCTTTGCGGTCCCCGGTTCTAAAGGATCTCCGGCAACTTGTGGGTCCGGGCCTCATTAAGCCAGGGCCACTTCTTATTTTCTAAGTGGGGTCGACATTAGAATCACCCGGCATCGGGGGGCCTCAAAGACTGATTTTCCTTCTGTTCCCCCCGGCTCTATTTCCCAATTCACGCAACCATTACGCGCTCGTCCAACATCCAATGCGGTAGAATTGGGGGGGTAGGCAACTCCGCCTGGGAGAACGCGGAGACCACCAGCTTTTAAAGAATCGGGATGAGAGAGGGAGGTATGCGTAACCTGAAGCGTTTTTTCACTGCCATCATCGTGGGGCTGTTTTTTGTGAGTTTGGCCGCCGCCGACACTCTGGAGCTCAAGAGCGGCAGAGTTGTGCAGGGAAAGTATCTCGGTGGCACGCAGCACATTCTTCGTTTTGAAGTGAACGGCGAAGTTCAAACCTTTAGCACCAATGACATTGTCGCGCTGACCTTTACCGGCCGGTCCTCGAGTCCGGCGCCTGCGGCGGTCGACGCTCCCGCGGCTGCACCAACGCCCGTACCTGCCGCTGCCCCTGCGCCAGCACCGGCGCCCGCCGCTGCAAATGGCGTGGTCACCATTCCCGCCGGACAGTCCGTGCTTATCCGCATGATTGATGGTGTTGACTCTTCGAAAAACCATGTCGGCGACGTCTTCCACGCCAGCCTTGAGACGGACCTGACCGTTGGTGACACCCTCGTCGCGCGCAAGGGAACGGACGTCTATGGCCGGCTCGCCGAAGCGCAGAAGAGTGGAAACTTCTCCGGTAGATCGGAGTTGCAGTTGGAACTGACGCGCCTAGTCATTGACGGGCACGACTATCCGATCGTCAGCAGTGACTACACGCTGCAGGGCAAGGGACAAGGTTCGTCCACGGCCAAAAAAGTTGGCGGGGGCGCCGCCGTTGGGGCCATTATCGGCGCCATCGCCGGCGGCGGCAAGGGCGCTGCGATTGGCGCGGCGGCTGGCGGAGCCACCGGCGGTGCGGTACAAGTACTGACCAAGGGTGCGCAGGTCAAGATCCCCAGCGAAACGCTGCTGGAATTCCGCCTGCAGCAGCCCGTGAGCGTCACGCCCAGTCAAAGTTAAGGCCTTATCCGACGGTCACTTTGCGCGAGGGTTGACGAAAGGCGCGCTACGGCTCGCCTTTCGTCGTGTTCCGCAGCCGTTCCTCTGCTTGGTAGCATTGCCGGATTGGAACCATTCACCGCACTTTCCCCCTTGCCACTCCTGCTGTTAGTCACTAAGATAACACCCTACAGTTGGGGTGATTATTTCAAGGCGGAGAGACCATGCCAAAAGAAAAGCCTCGGGTGAACATCGGAGAAGTCATCAAAACCTATCGCAGCCAGCGCGGCTTGTCGCAGGGCGACATCGAGCGCCGCACCGGGCTCCTGCGCCAGGACGAGATTCGTTTCCTCGCGGAGATCAAAAAGTACAGCACCACGCTTTCCGAAGGTGACAAGCGCTTGGTTTTAGCCATGATCCGCAAAATGGCCACGCTGCTTCCGCCGCAGGCGGTCAAGAAACTCGTCGCCCGCCGCCCCACGGCCTAGCCGACCAGGTCATAGGTCTGCCGGGCTGAACCCCGGCGGAGGAAAAGTGGAACCCCTCTTGGGCCTAGAGAAGCGCGGGTCTTGCGCCGACCACCTAACATCCGAATGGGGGGCTGCTCTGCTACAATGCAGGCAAGATGGCGCGCACCTTTAGCAGGCCGCGTTTTGTTGAACTCCTCGTCAAAACACTATTCGTTTCGCTGGTAGCGGCGGCAGTTTCCCGACCGCAACCAGCTGCTCGGCCCGCTCAAGCGCCCGCGCCAGCCGCAAATTCACAAAAAATCTACGTGGTTTTGCCTTTTGAGAATGCCGGTGCGCCGGCCAAACTCGACTGGCTCAGTGAAGGGCTGGAAGAGCTGACCATCGAGCGCCTTACCGCCGCGGGAGAACAAGTCTATTCGCACGCGGGGAGAGCCGCCGAACTCGAGCGCTACGGGCTGCCGAGCGGCTCCACGTTCAGCCGCGCAACGATGCTGCGCGTTGCCGAAGATCTGGACGCGGATTACGTCATCTACGGAAAATATGCCGCCAAAGGCAGTACACTCACCGTCGAAATGCGCGTCCTCAGGATGGATCCTTTGGCGCTGCGTGCGCCGATACAGGAAAGCGGTCCGCTCGAATCGCTGATGGAACTGCACACCCGTGTGCTTTGGCGGACGCTGTCTTCGGGCACCGGGCATTACGCGCTGAGCCTCGCGGATTTCACCAAGCGGCAGCGGCCGCTGCGCATGGATGCGTTCGAGCAATACGCGCGCGGGCTGCAGGCTGCCGACCCGGAAGCCAAGCTGGCGCACTTGCACGAAGCAGCGCGCTTGGAGCCCGAATGGCTCGATCCGATTTTCGCGCTGGGAGAAGCCTATTTTTCAAAAAAGGACTACAACGCGGCGCTGGCCTGGTTCTTCAAGATTCCCAAGACGTATGACCGGTATGGCGAAGCGCTTTTTTTCAGCGGAGTTTGCCGCTTGCAATCGAATCAGGCAGACCTTGCCGAGCAAGCTTTCCATACGCTGCAAGAAACTTTAAAGAGTAAGACCGGAAATGGTGCCGACTTGCCGGAAGTCCTGAATGACCTGGCAATCGCGCAAGCCCGTCAGGGCAAGGGGGCGGCCGCGCAAGCCAGCCTTCGCCGGGCGGCGGAACTGGCTCCGGGAGAAGACGACTATTCGGTCAATCTCGGCTTGCTCGCGCTCGAGAGCGACGATGCCGCGGCCGCCGCGGACTATTTCCGCGAGGCTGCCGAGCGCGAGCCGGACAGCGCGGAGGACCGCGCTTTGCTGATCCTGTCGCTCGAAAGAGCGGAAAGGAATGCGGAAGCCGACCAGGAACGCGAAGCGGCGAAAGAAGCTTTTGGCCCAAACGGGTTGCCGGTGATTCGCTTGGATAACTCGCCAGACAAAAAGAACGAAGCTCTGGCGCGTTTGACGCGGATCAAGACGGAACTGGACGTGAGCGAACTCCGCGCGGAACCGGCGGAAGCTCCCGCCGATGCTGCTTCGGCTGCGGCGGGGAACGACACGCCGGCCACGCGCATCCGCCGGGGCAGGCAAGAACTTGCCGTCGGGCATTTGGAGGCGGCCGAAAAAGAATTTCGCGCTGCGCTTGCGGCGGAGCCGGGCAATGCCGCGGCGCATCGCGGCTTGGGAGAAATCGCGCGCCGCCAAGGCAAGATGGAGGAGGCGGTCAAGGAATTGCAAGCGTCGTTGGCGACTCGCGACTCGGCGGAAGTCCGTACCATGCTGGCGAAAATCTATTTGGACCAGAAGAAACCCGAGCTGGCGCGGGCGGAGGCGGAAAAAGCCGTGAAGCTTGCGCCCAATTATGCGGGGGCGAAGCAGTTGCTTGAGCATTTGCAGAATTCCAAGGCCACTGCCAAGAAGCCGGGCGGGGGTGCGCCATGAGCGCTCCAGGGCCATCCGAGAGAAGAGCCTGTCGCTTCCGGCGGGCTTCCGCCGCTGCCGGTTTTGTGATTTTTTCCGCGATGGGTGCCTTTGCCGCCACGTTGCTGCCGCCTTTGTCCGGTGCCGAGGTGCACGGCAGCAATCCGCTCGTTGTGGAATTGAAACTCGACGGTGAGGTCGAGCCGATCCTGGCGGCCTACATCGACGAGGGACTCGCCGACGCGGCGCGGCGGCACGCCTCGCTGGTCTTGCTCACCATGGATACCCCGGGCGGCCTGAGCGATTCGATGAAAGATATCATTCAGCACATTCTCGCTTCACCCGTGCCTGTTGCCGTATACGTCTGGCCGACCGGAGCACGCGGCGCCTCGGCGGGGTTCTACATTCTCCTCTCCGCGGACATTGCCGCGATGGCCCCCGGTACGCATGCCGGCGCCGCTTCTCCCATCATCGCCATTGGCGGATTCCCTCAGCAAATCGACGAAGTCTTCCGCAGAAAAATCAATCAGGACGCCATGGCGTTTCTGAGGAGCTTCACGGTGCGGCGTGGCCGCAACCCCGAACTGGCGGAGAAGGCGATCACCGAATCCAAAGCGTTCACGGAGAAGGAATGCCTGGATGGCAAGATGATCGATTTGATCGTCAACACATCCGATGATTTGATACGGGAGCTTGACGGGCGTACGATCACGCGGTTTGACGGCACTAAAGTCACGCTGGCGTTGCAAAGCGCGGTGCTCGAGCCTTTCGAGTTATCCGCGCGGCAACGGTTCCTCGCGCGCATTGTCGAGCCGGATGTTTTCTTTGTCCTGCTGATTCTCGGGGTGCTCGGGCTGTACACCGAGTTCACGCATCCAGGCGTCATCGCCCCGGGAGTGATTGGCGGAATCTGCCTGATTCTGGCGCTCTACGCGATGCATTTCCTCCCGGTCAACCTGGCGGGATTGTTCCTCATTGCGTTGTCGCTGGCGTTTTTCATTCTGGAAGCCAAAGCGCCAAGTCACGGCGTCCTCGCGCTTGGTGGAATCGTTTCCATGTTCTTGGGTGCGGTGTTCCTGATCCGCTCGCCGTTGACGGC
>WNGJ01006557.1_pt1 | contig 13242 bp, 19 predicted proteins | sample 5400611 | NCBI WGS metagenome assembly WNGJ01 (sample SAMN13153375, study PRJNA577476) | soil metagenome | isolation source: 40 cm soil or saprolite under Garry oak tree replicate 1 | place: USA:California | collected 2016-06-15
CGATCTGGCCGAGCGCGAGCGCCACCAGCCCGACCGTCAGGGTCCAACTCACTGTGGCATGTTTGCGCTTCCAAAATCCGGATGCGCATTCCCAGAACCGCCAAAGCAGCGCACGTCTTTGCGATGTGTCGTTTGGCATTTCCTACCGCCCCTTTGATGGCGATGGGACCATCTTAGCTGTTCTTAGAGCGGATTGCTGTCATGTCGAAAGATCCTTCCGGGGTCGTGGCTGGGATTGTCCGGTCATCCACGTTTTCCTTGCGCAAGATTGGCGAGAACAGGCCTGGCGCGCCGCGAGGCGGAAACCGCCCACCCGCTCGCCTCAGTCGGCGGGCCGTCTCCTCAGGAAGGAGAGCACCATATTTGGGATGAACACTAGAAAGCTGGCCGCGGAGATATAGCTGCCGATCCAGGACACCAGGTTCCAATGGCGGTACGCGTCCGGAGCGTCCGCCACCCGCTCCGCCACGCGCGAGACGAGAAGGACTTGTGGCATGAGCATGGTGTTGACGCCAATGAACAACAACCGGAAATGAATCCTACCTAGGAGATTGGAATAGGCATAGCCGGTAATCTTCGGAAACAAATAGTACCAGCCGGCGAAGAAGCCGAACACCACGGTCAAGTGGAGCACGTAGTGCAATCGCCGGCCATCGCAACACCTGACAAACGCGGGCCGATCGGTTCAATCGCCGCGAAGCACGAATTGTCGCACCGACGCCGCCCCATTTTGTCTCAATTCAAGGACTATCAGCGCCACTACCCCCAGGGAGACCGGAGGTCCAAACCCGGTCCCCTCAATAACGCCCCGGCCTTAAGCCCCTATACGGTTGGGCTTTCTTTAATCATCCGCGGGAGTAGCCACATATGTCAATCGATTTTGGTGGTGTTTGGAGCCTCGCCCTCACCCTGTCGGCAATGGTCGTTTTGGCTTTGGTGATCGAGTGGCGACGGAAGCCGAAGCCGATCAAGCCCGAGTCCGAGGAAGCGCTTGACGCTATCCTCGAGCGTTAGCGCCTCACCACCATCAACCCTGCTTGAATTCCTCCGCCCCTTTGGCGAGCCGGACTTTATCCGAATGGGATCGTGAACTTGGCCTTCGGCCGCGCCGTATGCGCCACCTTGTTGTGGACAAGCGATGGAGCCCCGAGGTGCTTACGGAGTTGGAGCGCATTTATCGGGCAAGAAAGGCGGCCTGATGGAAGAAGTCCACGGTTTGGACGAGGTGGTCGGATTGGTAGGTCGGATTTATACCCGACACGGCCTCAGTCCTCCGTTCCACTTCCGGGACGCAGCGCAGCATTGGGTCGGCGAGGACGAAAGAGGGATGATGGATCGAGCCGCGGCCGGCTTCATGTGTTGCTCGCGCTGTCGATCGGGACGGTCATCTACATCACCACGTTCGTGTCGCATTAGGCGCCCGACAAGGCGGGCGGAGCCACTATTCCTTTCCAGGACGACCACGATCATGTTGCTGCACGGTGCAGCAAATTAACTCGCCGTGCATTTCCGACAGCTTCGCATAATTCCGGTTTCCAAATCGACGAGGGAGGGGACGGTTGCGCGCACTCCAAAACTATCGGAAGCACGATGCGTTCCCGGCCATTTGGGAATAGGGGTAACCACGCAATGGCGACCGCGGTCGCGTTGTTGTTTGTGGTGTCGAGCTCGGCTGTTGCGCAAGTTCCACAGAACCCGGAGGCATGTGCGCTGCTGCGGGCTTATTTAGATGAGGCCTATAATCGCTTCATCACGTCAGGCCTGTCGCCGGATGTGGCGATGGCTCTTACGGATTGGATGGTGGAGATGCGCCGCAAGACTGGGGATCCATGTTACTGGCCGCCGCCCCACCGAGAAAGCTAATCCGCTTACTCGACCCAGCGGGCGGTTCAAATTGACCATACGCCTGTTCACGTCTGGCGACCGCGTCCAACTGCCAGTCGAGTTCACCGGTTGATGTCGGGTGTCGCTCGGGCTCCAGCCCGAGCATATTACCGACGAAGCCCAAAAGGGATTTCCGCGGCGTCGGGGATTTCGTTGTCAAAGCCGTTATCGTTTTCGCCGTAAGACCGTGACGGCGTAAAAACCGAAATTCCCATATCAATACCTTTCAAAAAACCGGGCCAGCTCACTATAAGCCGAGCGGTGAACACATCTTTTTGATTGCACTTTCCGCTGCCGCCGACGCACTATATGGAGAAGAGAAACAGGACGGTTTCGTTCAGCCAAGGCTGACATCATGGCATACCGCGCCAAACGTCTCCTCGTCGATTTCCGCCGGCGCCTTCGGCGGCAGGAGGCGTCTGTTGGCGCTATCTTGGTGCTGCTCTTGGCTGTGGCGACAGTGGCAGTGACTTACCTCTCCTACTGACGATGCTTTCGTTGCGGTGAAGTAGTGGCCGGCGCCCGCCCCGTGGTAGCGCCCTGGCCCGAGCGGCGCATTGGCGGGCGCCCGGCCGAATTTTTTTCCCCGGTCGCGTCCGAGCGGAGCCGCCTTGACGACACACTGGCGGCGCACCTTCGCTTCCGACCATCCCCCGGGGTGAGAATGTGACAACGCGCGGCGTCGGAATTGCCGGCGGGGGAACAACGTGGATTGCTGCCGGTGTAATTGGCCACCCATTCTGGGCAGCGGCCATGATATCATGCTACACGCCAGGATCACCGAATGTCTGGGTTGACAAGGCGGCGAGCAGGCACACGCGGTTCGCATAATCTATGCTTCGGCGACGGCCGTCGCTCGCCCACGAACGAGATCAGGATTACTCCTCGAAATTCACATTGTCCCGCATGCTGCGACGCACAGGGGCGTCCGAGAAGGGTCAGAATCGACCGTGATGGTCCGCCCTCATGGACGGCAGCTTATCCCCCGGATAGCTTCCATGCCCAGGCGGCACCCGCTCTGCCACGAAGCACTTCGTAATAGCTCGGTAGTAGCTCGCGACTCCGAGCTCTCTCTCTCGTCACCGCAGTAACGGTCTGGTGCGCGCCCTGTGTCGGAATGGCTGCGAGCCTGATTGGGTCTTGGCATAGACTTCGGGGGTAGCAGACGCGCTGCCATCCGCACTCCCACGGACCGCACCGCCGCTCGAGATCAGTTGGGGCCCGCCGGCGCGGCGGTATACGGGAGTCTGTATGAAGGTGATGCATAAGGCCTTGGCGGCGGGCCGTACTCGGGCGGCGGCACATGGTCTGTTTGCGCTTTATAGGCCGGGGGCGACCCATGGACGGGCGCCGGGAGCCCGTATGCTCGCGGTGGCGCTCCACGTTCGGGTGGAAAATCATAGCTGGAGGGTGGCGGCGTGTAGCCCGGAGGTGGCGGCGTCACATCGGCGGCTCTGGCGAAATCAGAAAGTGCCAACGAGGCGAGTAGAAGTGCCGGCGTAACGATCGCAATGGAAAGATGGCGCATGGCATACTCCGTTCGATGCCTAGCAATTAACCTCCACACGACGATAGAGTGGCTCAAGGGCAAGCATCCAGCAATTCTGCGCCGCAGCGCGAGCCTCGGTTCGAGCGTTCACACCTTTGATGACAAGCGCCAGTTCCTTGGCGATTTTGTGGAGCGGGTCGTCAATGACCGCTACCGTGTGCAGGTCATCGGAGCCGTTTCCGTCAAAACGCAAAATCAAGATTTGCAAGAAATCGAAATGCGAGAACTTTCGTTTTGTCTTCGCCGAGAAATCGACAGATCAACGCTCCATAAAAAACCACGCAAGAAATTTGCAGAAGCATGCCGGCTGCGGTTCTTGAATCGGAACGGTAGTAGAAGCTACGGAGCAAGCGGGCGCGTGATGAACGGTGCCCACCGTTCTCTTACCTCTGGTGTCAGGCCACCCGCAGCGACGCAATCTCGCAGGAATTCCAAGGATTTCTTGGGTTTTCGCTCCTGCGTCTTACGGTCGACATGAACGAGGCCAAAATTGCCCCATCCCTCACCCCATTCGAAGTTATCAAGTCCGGCCCACCAATAAATACCGCGGAGGTCCACTCCGGCTTGCACGGCTCGGTGGAGTTGTTCAATTCCCTCGGCAATTGCCCAGCATTTTCGGTAATCCTCGACACCTTCGATCGGATAGCCATGTTCTGTGATGTAGATTGGATAGCCGTACTTTTGCCAATAAGCCAAGGGTACATGGTAGAGCACCTCCGGACACATTTCCCATTTCAGGCCGTTGGTCAGTTCGCATACGTCAGAGAACACCTGGTTAGGCGAGTAGGAAACCTGCCCGTCCCATCCGGCGCGTACGTCCTGGCCGCGGTTGCCAGTGCGTCTGAAATAGAGGTTTAATCCCAGTCTATTGATGACGTCTGGTCCCCCCATATCTCGAAGAAGGTCGATAAAGAAGTAACCTTCATCGTCCCAATATTTTTTGAGTGCGGGGACGTTCGTGTCGTTCCACGTCGTTGCGTGGGCTATCGATATCTCGGATTCCGGAGCGATGCTCAAAATGACCTTCCGAGCACGGATGTGTGCTTCGGCGAGTCGCTCGAGCATCTCCATGTATTCGATATCTCCAAGCTTATGCGCAAGCCAGCGTCGCCAACGGCGCGTAAACATCGCATCGACGGTCGGTTCGTTGATGATGGTGTGGAGCATTGGTGTATTGCCAATACGTTGCATGCCTTCGTAGACAAGGTCCTCGAAGTATTTTGGCATGTCGGGGTTCTTCCACGAGCCGATGTCATCAGCCCAGCCAGGCATTTGCCAGTGGTACCAAGTCATGGCCGGCTTGGAGAGTCCCATTTGTTTGCCGATCCTCGGCATGGCGGCCAGGTTCGAGAGTTCTTCTTGGTCGAATTTACCGCGTTCGGGATTGATGCGTGCCCATGGCGCATTCAAGCGTACACCATTCACGCCATGATCGAGCCATAGGCGGAAATCTTCGGGCCAGTGGCTCTCAAACTCGCATGCGCGGCTGGCCACAAAATGCACCAACTCGCGTCCGTTGTTCAAGAGTCCTTTGCTCTTGAGCCACTCCATACGCTCAAGGCTTCGTATCCACCTACCCCAGTTGGAGTCGACCCATGAACCGTTTTTGCGGAACTCGGAATACACTTGCATTGCGGCAAGGCCGACTCCCTGGACTGGAAGCATGGGTATCGTCGATGTCTGTACCATCGTGCGTTCTTTACACTATTGTCGGCCCACTGGCCGCTTCGGTCAGTGTATCTCTTTGCGTATGACAAAACAATTGACACGAGGTATTTAAAAATGGTGAAGCCTGTAACGCACGTCGTCGGCTTCAAGTATTTTCGAAAGAGCGTGATTTTAGATACGTATTTTCCGCTTGCCATCGACGGTCCAGTGACCCCAGTGCCCGCCCAGCTCGCCTTCAAATTGAGCTTTCCAAGGCTCGTCGTATGCCTCAAAATGCCAAATTTTGATACCACCGGCATTTGCCCACGCAGCAACGTCGCGCGCATATCTGATGGCGTTCTCGACGGAAGCAACTGCTGGGCCATTGCTCTGTCCTCTGCTCGGCCAGCCGGTCTCGGTAATGAGCACTTCTTTGTCGCCGACCATGGTTTTGACCAGCCCGTAAATGCGCGCTAGTTCGGTTACAGCATTTTCGATGCTTACATGTGCCCAGTATGGATAGCTGTGCATCGCGACCACATCACAAGCCGCCATCACCTTGGGATTCTTGATCAAATGTTTGGCGTCCTGAGCAGTAGTTACCGGCACCTGCGGGCAGCTTCTCCGGAAATTTTCGATATATCGGATGTGTATCGCCGGAGGCACACCGCGTTCGCCCCGCTCTTTCATGAGGTCGAAGACGGATTCGTTGCCTATGATTGCCAAGTCGACATGACCGGCATTGGCTTCTCGTGTCAAACGTTCGACTTCCCGGCGATTTCTTCGATTCCGAGTTCTTTCGAGCACTGCTCCAGCGGCCACCTTGAGCCCAAGCTTGTGCGCTTCGAGACCAAAGTCCGGCATGGTGTCGTTGTACGTGCGCACCCACTCCACATGCGGTGCGATTCGCTTCAGTTGTGGTAGATAATCTTCCTTTTTAACGGGCCAATTCGACACACTGAAACATAGTCCGTGCAGCTTCTGCGATTTTTTCACGCCGGTAACTCCTTTTGTGACCCCTATTCTCTTGCGAAATTATAAAAGAGAAAAACGCCCCCGCTACTTGTCAGCGAGGGCGAGCCGTTCGCTATTCCGCGCGCGGGAAGCCCGGACCGGTGCACGGCCCGAGGTAAGATGTGTGATCCGCGTAGATTAGAATTCGTACGCAATTGTACGGATGACGGCGCCATGTTGCGGTACTTCACAAAGAGTGCGTTCTCCCTTGGGCGAGAAATGGAACGGAGCAGCGGTCAAAATCAATCCGGAACGGTTGCACAACCGGTTATCGAGACCTGTTGGCTTGTCTACGTTGGGGACAAACTGACCGTATGGTACGTGCTCTGTGACGATCACACTTTTGTATTGGATTAGCTTAGGCAAGATCAAAGCTACTTGAGCGTTGCTGAGATGTTGAAGAACTTGGCGAATGAGGGCGACGTCGCCCGTTGGTAAGGGGTCCTCGATCGCATCGACGAGTCGGAATTCAAGTCTTGGGTCCCGGAATCGATCGCGAAGATGTTCGATCAGCGACGGCACGATATCGCAGCCCACGTAACGTCGCGCCAAGGCGATCAATTTTCGGCCCACATGAAAGTCACCACATCCGATATCGACGACGACCGGTTCGGCACCCCAGCCAACGAGATAGGCGCCAACGGCCGCGATATACGGTTCAATCAGGCGTTCATCGCGGCTTCCGGACCCAGAGTAGAAGCGCCCTCCAAATACATGACCACCCCACATCTTCTTTCGGTAGATAGTTTCAAAGACCTCGCGCGTCGGCTTGCCCGTCAGCTCTCGCTGCAAAGCCTCTAAAGCCGCACGAAGCAGCAGCGCCTTTGCTTTTTTATACACACGGCGAGTGAGAGGTGCTTGCGTCATAGACAGATTTCGAGCAACGGCGTGCAAATGAATTATCGGGTATCATCGCTAAGAAAGGCAGGCTTTTCCAGGTTTCCAGTCGACGACCGATGAATTCCTAGACTACGCCAAAGCCATGAAGGCCAACAACACGCCAGCCGGGTTTGCACTCGGCCACGCCACCGGAGATGCCAATGCCTGGGTCTATTGGTGCCTGTGGGCGTTCGGTGGCAATCTGGCCGACAAGAACGACAGGGTCATCGTCAACTCGACTGAGACCGAAAAGGCGCTGGAGTGGGCGAAGTAACTTTACGACAACATGATCCCGGGTGTCGCCTCTTGGAATGACGCCTCCAGCAACAAGGCATTCCTGGCCGGCGAAATTCACTGGACCGGTAACGGCATCTCGATCTACGCAGCGACGCGGCACGATCCTACTAAGGCCGACGTCGCGGAGGACATGGACCACGCCTATTGCCCGCTGGGACCGGTCGGACCTCCGACCGAATTGCAAATTGTGTGGCTGCTCCTGGCGATGGCCTGTAGGAAATACCCGCAGGCATGCAAGGCGCTGATGGCGTTCCTCGTGGAGGCCGATCAATTCAACAAATTGCTCTATGCGTCGCAGGGTTTCTTTCTCCCACCCGCTGAATGCTTTTGCTGCCAATCCGGTATGGACCGAAGATCCAAAGCGGACAGTGTTCTGCGACATCGCCAGCCGCTCGCTCACAGTCGGCGGATTGGGCTCGGTCAGCGAGAAGTCCGCAAACGCCCTCTTCGAGTTCGTGCTGGTGGACATGTCCGTGAATTTTTGCCTCGGCCGCGAGGACGCGAAAGGCGCAATCAAGATCGCCGAGGGGCAGTTGCAGCGGATTTATCGGTAAGGTTGCAACCCTCTCCCACCCTCTGCCTGAAGGCGAAGGGGGGAACAGTTGCAGGTTTGAAGCTTACAACTCGACACTCGGCCGAATGTCGGCTTCGGGTCCAGGCTGTGTGAAAACTCTGCGTGGTATAACCGCACCCAGAATTTTGAGGCTTGTGGTCGCGCTCAGAGCAAAAAAAACGCAAAAATTCGTCCTTCGCTCGGCATTACGACCAAATCAGATTTCGTTTTCACACAGTCCGAGGTCAAAAACGGCTATGGCGGCCGTTCGACTGGCATGTCCGCAGTACCTCAGATAGCTGACGACTTGCTGCAATGCGCAAGTCGGCGGAGTCGGGCCAAAAGGCGACATCGCGCCTCTGCTTCAAAGTACGCGCGGCACGATCAGTCCCAGGCCGGCGAAACAGCAACAGTACCTGGATCACCTTGCTGAAGGTGGGACGGCGCCCTTGCGCTGGCTCAATCGAACAACATCGGGAGCCGTCGCGGTCCGCGCACGGTCCCTTCCGACCATTTGACCTCGATCGCGGGGTCGAGACGGAATTCCGCGATCCGTGCCAGCCACTCCTCGAGCGCAACATTGATTTCCATGCGCGCCAGATTCGAGCCGATGCAGCGGTGAATACCGAGACCGAACGCGGCATGCGGATTCCTTGCCCGGTCAATGACAACGCGGTCCGCGTCGGTAAACTTGTCGGGATCGCGGTTGGCTGCCGGGAACGACAGCAGCACCATCTGACCGGGCTTGAAGGCGCAGCCGTTGATCTCCGTCTCCTTGATGACCTCGCGCGCCATGGTCACCGGCGCGTAGGCCCGCAAAAATTCCTCGACTGCCGTGGGGATAAGGTTGGGGTCGGCCGAAAGGCGCCGTCGGTCGTCGGGATGCGTCGCCAGGTGCCACAGGCAGGAGCCGATTGCGCTCCACGTGGTGTCGATGCCCGCGATCAGCAACAATCGCAAGGAGCCGGCAATGTGCTCATCAGTGAGTGGCCGGCCGTCGATCCGCGCATTGATGAGATAACTGATCAAATCGTCACTGGGGCTCCGGCGCCGCTTTGCCATCTCCTCCTCGAAAAACGCCTGTATCTCCATGTTGGCGCGCATCAGGGTTGCATAGTCTGTGATCCCGAGCTCGAGGGTTTCGTGGATCCATCTGCGGAAGCGGTCACCGTCCTGTTCGGCGAGACCGAGCATATGGGCGATGACGCGCACCGGAATTTCTTGCGCATATGCGGTAGCAGCATCGCCACCCGCTTTCCCGGCCAGATGACCGAGAAGTTCGCGGCATATGTGGCGCACTCTGGACTCATGAAGCTTGATCGCGTCCGGCGTGAAGGCCGGCAGCAACACCTGCTTGGCTCCCCGATGCGCCGGCGGGTCCGAAGTAATGGGCGGCGCGGACAGCAGGGGCGGCCGTGTTTCGCGCACGATGATCCGGCGCGACGAAAAATGCTCGGTGTCGTAGGCGATCGCACGGACGTCGTCATAGCGTGAAGGAAAGTACGCCCCCATGAATCGCTCGGTATGCGCGATCGGGCAGCGTTCGCGAAGGTCGTCCCAGATAGGAAACGGGTTCTCGACCCACCGCGGATCGAGATGATCGAAGTCGGTCGCCCAGTCAGCGACCGGCGGACGGTTGCTCATGGTGCTCCCCTCAATCTTCGTTCACGTCGATGGCAAGCTCCGGGCAATTGGCCTGCGCGAGCCAGGCCTTCTTCTGCAGCTCCTTCGGCACGGTGCCGTCCCCGCGCGCCCGCGCGTAGCCAAGTTCGTCGAGTTCAAACAATTGCGGTGCGAGCGCGGTGCAGCGATTGTGTCCCTGGCAGCGCGCAGGATCGACCCGCACCGTCAATGTCTTGTCTTCTGACATCATTCACGCCCGGCTCAGGCCCCGGAAACGACAGCCAGGAATGATAAACCGTTCGTCAGAGACAGTACACCAAGGCGCTTTCCGGTCCGTATGGAGCGTCCTACGTCCTCGCCCGCATTCGCACCTGGAAGCTGTCGAACAACATCTCCGCCACCTGCCACCACAGATAGCTGTCGCCGCGGAAGGCGACGTAGCTGTCGTAGATCTTCTTGAAACGGGGATTGGTCGCCGCTAACTTCATGTCGGTAACCGTCAGCAGTTGTGGGTCTGATGCTTGCAGCTCGACACTCGGCCGCACGTCGGCTTCGGGTCCAGGGCCGCCTTCCCGACTACGTTGGCATCACGACCGCTTTATCCCAGATAGCTGCGGACTTATTGCAACGCCGAAGTCGGCAGAGTCGGGCCTTAAGTTGGTCAGGCGAGGGCGAGGTGGCGTCGTGTGAGATAGACAAGGGCATTCCAAGCAACGGAAACACAGAGCGCCACAATAAGGGCCGTCACAGACCCGAGCAGTATCACCGTGAGATGCAGCGTCAGCAGCGCTACGCCAAATCCGGCAAGGCCCGGAATAGCATTGGCCAGCACGGCTGCCGTCGCACTACCGCCGACACGATGATGCAGAATGAGCATGATGCTTGTGTAGATAATAGGGAACACAGCAAGGACGCCACTTCCCGTCGGACCAATTCGGAAACTCAAAGCCACAAGCGCGCCGACGAGTAATGCGACCATACTCGATCGTACAACAAAATCATACCAAGACGTTGTCGACGCCACACACCAAAAGACAATGAGATTGAGAACTGACGCTGACCAGCCGGTCCATTTTTTGAAGGTGATGTCGTGTCGCTGGAAAAACCGCGAGATCGCGCTCTTGCTGGTTCGAATCCGCCGCTTGTCCAGTTCCGCAATGGTCTCCTCCAAGGTCAGGTCCGATTGTTCAGAAACGAGAGCCAATATCTGTTTCGCATGCCGTTCCAACGGAGAAACGCTTCCACCGCGCGGTTTCGGCGCGCAACGCCCGGTCTCGTTCCAGCACTGCAGCCATCGCACCGCCGAACTCGCATCAATTCCGAAACTTTCCGCCGCCTCCCGCCGTGATGCTCCTGTTTCAACTGCCTCGATCACGCGCCTCCGCAAGTCAGCAGAATAAGACTTCGGCATTGCCTACCTCCTTCAAAGGAGAATCAATGCCAAAGAATCGCTCATCTCTAACTCCTTGGGAATCCCGCCGATTCAAATCGGACGGGAAACCCTCTAGGACGGCTGCGAGCCATAGCACAATGCACATGATACACTCATCCGTCGTCGAGCGATTTCGCGTCGTTCCCATGTCCTGCGCTGGGACCAAGTCGATTTCAATGGCGCCGTGCTCCACGTGCGGCGGGTCAAGAACGGCACGCCAAGCACGCATCCGCTTCTGGGCGACGAGCGGCGAGCCTTACGGCGCCTGCAGCGCGAGAGCCCGCCGTCGCCTTTCGTCTTCGTCAGCGAGCGCGGCACGCCGTTCACGACTGCCGGTTTGCGCGGATGATTGAGCGGGCGGCACGCCGAGGGCTGGGTCTCGAACTGAAGGCCCACCCGCACATGCTTCGCCATGCCTGCGGCTATGCCCTCGCCAACAACGGGCATGATACCCGCGCAATCCAGGGATGGCTCGGCCATCGGTCGATCACGTCGACGGCGGTCTACACGGCATTGGCGCCGAACCGGTTCAAGGATTTCTGGCGGGAGTGGGCACGATGGCGCTGCCCGCGATGTTTTCGAGATGGCGGAAGTAGTCTGGGGCGGTCCGATCTGATCGTCAGCGTGTCGTACGTGCTTGCGACGGCCGCAGAACGGGCTTGGGCGCAGGAGGCTCCGAGTTCTTGTAGAGGATGTATTGTTGGACCGCCTGCAGCTTGGTGATCTCCCCCGTCAGCTGTTCCTGGCCGGCGGTGAGTTGGCCGACCGTTCGCGCCATCTGTTCTTGACTCGCGGCGATCTGCTCGACCCTGCGCGTCATCTGCTCTTGACCGGCGACGATCTGGTCGACGCTTTGCCGCACCGCGTCGAGGTCAAGCGACGTTGCGGTAAGCTGCTGCCGATCCGGAGATGAGGCCTCCGATGCGGCCGGCGCGACTATGTCGGGAGTGCTCTGCGCCATCGGGGCGGCTTGTGGCGTCAACCAGCCAAGTTGTGGGAACGCGCTAGCGATCGCCTTTCTGGCCCCATCGTCGCGGGATTGCCAAGCCAAGGTAGCGGCCACACCGATGCAAAACGTGATCGCGGCGAGGGCGAGCGGGATTCGCTTACCGAGTTTCAGCCGCTCGCTCTGGGGCTCATCATTTCTCAGTTTGGCTGGGTCGATGGCCACCAACTCGACAAGTTTTTTGACCGGTAGCGCGCCTGCTGACATCTCGGATTGTGTGGGGCTCGGCATGGCACTTATCCGCTCCTCTATCGATTGCTTTCAGTTTGATCATTTCAGCAGTTGAAAGGGGTGTTCCTTAGTCAGCGCCCGTCATAGATGTTTTTCGTGTGGGCGCTGCGAGGCAGAATCAGCAGTAGTGTCGAGTAATCGGGAAAAGGTTCGATTCGGTAGTGGCGCGGCGGCGTCCGCTATGGTGGCTGGATTCAGCACTCCAAAATGTCGACCGCTGGCCACTTCCGCGTATGTACGTCATCCGCCGCCAAGGGACTGGGGGGTTCGGCTTGGTCGCGTCGGTCACATGCCCAGTATCCCAGGCAAGAAGCCTCTCCTTGCGTATCGTTTCAGTCGTGAACAGCGCTGTGCCCTCAAAAAACTCGCCGACGCCCCTCGCGGTCTCACAGCGCACTTACTCGTCGTAGCGCACGGTTACTCAACCGAGATGCTCTCTGGCCTTGTGCTGGCCGGGCTCGCAGCTGTGGTGACCGAAACCACGAGAGCGCGTCGCGGCGTGGCCTTGGAGGTTGAGCGTATCTGTATCACGGAGGCCGGCAGGCGGGCGCTCGAAGGGTAGGCCGCTCTTCAATAGACGGGAGCCTCGCCACAGCAATCGCCAAGGCGCTCGGCATCGGGCGGGTGAGCGTCTATCGGGTGCTGGACGTGACGCAGGCCGCTGATTGAGCTGGCGACCCAGCACTGCTGCGACGAGACCACGATAAACGTCGCTTAGGCGAGCGAATAGGTTGTGATCATAGGGCGGGCGCCGGGCTGCGCCGAGCGCTTCGCTTGGTCCAAGGCACGGCGTCGCTCCGGTTCAAGTTTCTCAACTTGTCCGGTAGCAATAACCGAACTTGAGACGGCGTATTCGCCGCACCTTGGGCAAGCAGAGCGGGCCGGCGTTCCTAGGAGACCATAAGAGGCCGGGGTTCTTGCTGCGCCGTGGCACAGCAGGAGACAATTAATACCCTGGGCACTTCCCTTCGGCCTTTGACGCGGGCTTCTAGTTCATCGTTTCCATGAAACTGATCATTTGGACGGGATTCACGTAGTCCATCATGGCTTGTACCCTGAGCTCTGATTCGAGGCGGGGGTTCGAAGGTCATGACAGCATGGCGGCAAGCGATTGAGTTGTCGATTGG
>WNGJ01010116.1_pt1 | contig 13239 bp, 13 predicted proteins | sample 5400611 | NCBI WGS metagenome assembly WNGJ01 (sample SAMN13153375, study PRJNA577476) | soil metagenome | isolation source: 40 cm soil or saprolite under Garry oak tree replicate 1 | place: USA:California | collected 2016-06-15
GTGCTCCTCAACTCGATGGCTTGCCCGAGACGCTCGGCCAAGCCATCGAGTTGAGGAGCACCACCGCCCTCCCCTTCCCACCGCTCCATCGTGGCGAGTTCAACAAATCCGAGCCCGCGGTAGACGAGCGCGCCGGCCGGGGTCGCATCAAGCAACGCAGCGCGGGATTGCCCGCGCAAAACGTCGATGCATTCGCCCATCAGGCGACGCGCCAGGCCGCGCCGCCGCCACGCCGGATCGACGATCACCATGGAGATGTAGCCGAAGCCGTTGTCGTAAGGCAGCGCGGCGCCGGTCGCGACCAGTCCGTCATCGCCGTCGAATAGACCGATGGTGCGGCCGTGCGCGATGAACAGGCGCCAGTCGTCGGCGGTCTGGTTCCAGCCGACTTTGTTGGAGAGCGCGAGCGCGCCTGGCACGTCGGCTTGCGTGAGCGCCGCCTGGACGAGCGCTTCAGTAGCGCCCATCGCGCACCTCGAATTTGGTCGCCTTGCCAAGGCTCGCCATGTCGCGGGCGACCCAATCGGCGGTCCAGTCGAGCATGGTCTCGATCGATACGGCCGGCGGGCCGAACAGACGCTGGGCGCGTTCCGTGTTCGTCAACCACGCAGTCGGCGCCTCTTCGCCGACGATGTGCGGGCGACGGCCGAGGCGCGCGGCAAACTCATGGGCCAACGCGCGCACCGAAAGCGTCTGCGGCCCGCTCACGTTGAGCGGCGTCGTGGGCGCGGTGCAGTGAAGCAGCGAACGCAGCGCCTGCGCGCAGGCATCGCCCTGCCATATGACGTTGACGTGGCCCATGGCGACGTCGACCGGCGCGCCATCGCGTACCTTGCGGGCGATGTCGTGGAGCACGCCGTAGCGCAGGTCGATGGCGTAGTTGAGCCGGAACAGCCGGCCGGGCGTACCGTGCGCTTGCGAGAAATGCTCGAACATACGCTCGCGCCCGACGCACGACATGGCGTATTCGCCGGGCGGATCGGGCGCCATGTCCTCGCGCGCGCCGCCGCCGTCGACCGGCACGAACGGATAGACGCAGCCGGTCGAGAAGGCGACGATGCGCGCGCGGCGGAACACCTCGGCGACGATCGCCGGCACGTGCACGTTCATCGCCCAGGTGAGCGGCAGATCGCCCTCGGCGCCGAACTTGCGTCCGGCCATGAACACGACGTTGGCGAACGGCGGCAGCCGCTCGACAGCACTGCGGTCGTGGAGATCGCAGGCAATGGTCTCGACGCCGCGTCGTTCGAGCGCCACGCGCACGCCCGCTTCGCTGAAGCGCGCGACCGCGATGACACGCTTGGCGGGCGCCGCGCGGCGCGCCATCCAAGCGAGCGTCGGCCCCATCTTGCCGCCGGCGCCCAGCACCAGAATGTCGCCGTCGAGCCGGGCCAGATCGGCGATCAGCGCCTCGCTCGGCCGCGCGAGCAATTCCTCGAGCGCCGCGACATCCTTGACCCGGCGCGGCAGCGTTGCGGGATCGGCCAGCAAAATGGACTCGGTCGTCACAGCCCTGCTCTCTTCCACTCACGTTTGTGCAATGCATGCGTTCGCAGGCAGCTCTGCGCTCGGCTTTCATGCGGACGAATTCGACCGGCGCAACGATCCTATCATGTCGCCGGAATCGACCGCCGTCATCACGCAGGCGGGCTGCTTTCTTGCCCTGCCAAGTGCGACGTGGCGCGGTGTCAAAAAACATATTGACCTGCGGTTGCAGCAGGCGATAGCGTGGAATTTACACGAGCGGCGGACCCGCGCCATTGCGCGCGCAAAGCTCCGCACCAGCTTTCTCGGGTCCGTAATCGACGGATAGGAGGACACCATGGATTTCATCGAGAGGTTCTTCGGCGTGGGTCCCGATGGCGGCGACGGATCGGCCGAACTCATGATCGTGGCCGCGATCGTGATCGTGCTGGCGGGGGTCGCTGCAGCGCGGATGCCGCGCCTACGTGAGGGGGCTGTTCGGGCCAAAGTTTTCATAACCCGCCGATAGACTGCTTGGCTTCAACTAAAGTTGGGAGGCGAATATGCCCACGGCACGCCAATTGAACGTCAAATCACTTTCGCTCCTTCCCTCGCAGGAAGCCGTAAAGGTCAAGAGGGCGGCAGGTTTTAGCGCACCGGAGGCGTTGGCTGCGGCAGCCGAGACTGCCGCCGCCGCTATTGCGCCGGGCAAGGAGCGCTGGACGATCAAGACAGGGACGGACCCGGACGCCCGGCGCGTTGGAACCGAACCGGCCCCGGGCGCGAACGCCGCCGGGATCGTTCATACCACGGTTGACGAAATGATCGAACTGGAACGCCCGGAAGGAATGACCGACGTTCGCAGGGACAACCCGGCATTCAAGACCAAGCGGGCCGAGCCGGTCGAGTTCGTCATCTGGCAGCTGAGTGCCGACATCACGGCCATCAAAAAGGAAGGGGACGGCGATCTTCATCTCGTTCTGCGGAGTGACAGCGGCGAGACCATGGTCGCGGAGAGTCCGACGCCGCATGCCTCCCTTCGTTACCGATCAGAGTCCGTGGCTCGATGCGATGAAGGAGGTCCGCGACGCTATTGCGGAGCAGTTTGGCGCCAAACTGGCCGGGGCCGTGCTGCAATCGACTGCTGAAGGGGCCGCGATGTTTCGCGCGCCCGCGACCCATCCGCAGGGAAACGCGGCACTGTTCGAAGCACTTCAGCCGTTCAAGACGAAGGTGGATCCGACGCCTGCCGTCGTGACCGGCGTCGGCTTTTTCGATCGCGTCCATGACCAGATGGGCGTCGCCAAGAACGGAATCGAACTCCACCCGATCCTGACCATCAAGTTTACGTAGTTCGCGGAGCGGGACGGATCGCGCGCGGGCGCCCCGTAGCCGGACGCTCACGCGGCGGGGCCTACATCAGGAACACGCCCTTGCCGCTGGTCTGCTGGTCGAACAGCCGATAGGCCTCCTCGGCCTGATCGAGCTTCCAGCGGTGCGTGAACAAATCGTCGACCTTGATGTTGCGGTCGGCGACGAATTGCGCGCACTCCGCCTGCCCCACCTTCGAGAAGGTCCACGAGCCGACGATGGTGAGCTGCTTACGCAGCATGTCGGGGCTCACGTCGATCGTCACGTTGCCGCCCTCGCCGACGAAACAAACAGTGCCCCAGGCGCGCGCGCTGCGCACCGCGGTGATGCGGCCCTCGGGCGAGCCGGATGTGTCGAGGGTGGTGTGAGCGCCGCGCCCGTGCGTCACGTCCTTGATCGCGCCGACCGGATCGTTGCTGCGCGGATTGACCAGCACGTCGGCGCCGAACTCCTTGGCGCGGGCAAGGCGCTCCTCGCTCACGTCGAGCGCGATGACGCGCGCGCCCATGGCCGCGGCGAGCTGCGTCGCCGAAAGGCCGACCGGCCCCTGCCCCACGATCGCGACCGTGTCGCGCCCGGAGAGGTTCAGGCGGCGCAGCGCGCCAAACGCCGTGCCGGTGCCGCAGGAAATGGCGGCGCCGGTGGCAAAGCTCAGGGACTCCAGCAGCGGCACCAAGGTGTGCGCCGGCACCTTCATGCGCGGCGCGTGTGCGCCGTGGCCGGTCGCGCCGTAGACGATGCTGCCGTTCGCGCACATTTGCGACCAGCCGGTGAGGCAGTGCTCGCAGGTGCCGCAGCCGTGATAGTGATGCACCATTACGCGGTCGCCGACGCGCGCGACGTTCTCCGCTACGCCCGGCCCGACCGCGGCCACGACTCCGCACGGCTCGTGGCCGGCGATAATCGGCCCGCTCACCTTGCCGAGCCCGAGCGAGGCGGCGCCGCCCGAGGCGCGATAGAATTTGAGATCGCTGCCGCACATGCCCGAGGCCTTGATGTCGAGCACGACCTCGCCGGGGCCGGGCGCCGGGTCGGGAAATTCGGTGAGCTCGAGCTTGCGGTTGCCGAGAAAAGTCACTGCGCGCATGGCGTCCTCGTGCCTACTTCTGCCCCGGAGCGAAGCCCAATGTGCGCTCGAACCGCTGGGCGTACAACGACCAGACCTCGGGGTTGACGACGCGCGGAACGGGCTTGCCGTCGAGCGCATCGATGAGCTGCTCGGCGGCGATGCGGCCCATGTTCACGCGCGCTTGATGGGTGATGCCGGCGGTGTGCGGGCTCGCCAGCACGTTGTCGAACTGGAGCAGCGGGTGATCGCGCGGCGGCGGCTCCTTGCTCCACACGTCGAGCCCGGCGCCGGCGATGCGCTTGTTGCGCAGCGCCTCGAAGAGCGCCGTCTCGTCGTGGATGTGGCCGCGGCAGGTGGTGATGAAATAGGCGTGCGGCTGCATCAGCGCGAACTCGCGCGCGCCGATCATGCCCTGCGTCTCCTCGGTGAGCGGACAGTTGAGCGACACGTAATCGGCCCGGCGCAGCAGGTCGGCGAGCTCGACCTTCTCGGCGCCGCGCTCGGTGATCTCGTCGGTAGACAGATACGGGTCGTAGGCGAGGACGCGCATGGCGAAGAGGCCGCGCGCGAGTTCCGCGACGCGCCGGCCCACGTGGCCGAGGCCGACGATGCCGATGGTACGCCCATGCACGTCATCGCCGACGAACGAGTTGCGGTCGATGGTGTCGCCGCGCCGGATCGCGCGGTCGGATTCGGAAATGCGCTTCGACAGGGTGAGCATCATCCCTATGGCGTGCTCGGCCACCGCCTCGCGGTTGCCGCCGGCCTGGTTGAGCACGAGCACGCCGGCGGCGGTGCAGGCCTTCACATCGACCGTGTCGTAGCCGGCGCCGTTGGCCGAGACGATCAGGAGGTTCGGGATACGGGCGATGAGATCGGCGCTCGCGTGGAAATGCGGGGCAATCTCGTAGCGCGAAGAGCCGATCTGGTAGGCATGGGCGGCAGCGAACACCGGCTCGACCGCGGTGAGCGCGCTGTCGTTCTCGAGGCGGTCGAGCCGAATGTCCGGCCGCTTGGCGATCGCATCGAGATAGCTCTGGTGCGCGAGGTATTTGACATAGAACGCGCGCTTGGTGTTGACGACCATGAGTCCGGTTTCCAAGACGTTGAGGCAGGACGAAAAGCGGCGGGGTTCCGGCCGCCGGCCCGAACGTCGCAACAATCGCGGATATCGCCGGCGGGGGCAACCCGCCAAGCCGGCGTCCGGCGGGACCGAACTGGGAGCTAATTCAGGAGATCGGAAATGATTTGAGCCGAGCCGCGACAGCCGCGTTCGGCCTTGGCCGTCAGGCGGAAAAATTAGCAATTTATTCGACTTAGCAGTGTTCCGGCGCCGCCAAACCGCTGCAAAGCATTGACTTTCCGAGGGTGATCACTATGTTCCGGGCGCTGGTCGGAAGATTAGACAGATTCGACCGTCTCTTCCCCGCGCAAGCCGTCGTCGTTCCGTGACCGACGAAGCTCGGTGCGGGAGGACATAGATTCGAGGAAAAATGTCGTTTTCACAGCTCGGGTTATCCGAGAAGGTTCTCTCCGCCGTAACGGCGGCAGGCTACACCACCCCAACGCCCATCCAGCAACAGGCGATCCCGCACGTCCTCAAACGGCGTGACGTGCTGGGCATCGCCCAGACCGGCACCGGCAAGACCGCGGCCTTCGTGCTGCCGATGCTCACCATGCTCGAGCACGGGCGCGCCCGTGCGCGCATGCCGCGCACCCTCATCCTCGAACCGACGCGCGAACTCGCCGCGCAGGTCGAGGATCATTTCGCCAAGTACGGGGCCAACCATAAGCTCAACGTGGCGCTGCTGATCGGCGGCGTCTCCTTCGACAACCAGGACGTCAAGCTCACGCGCGGCGTCGACGTGCTGATCGCGACGCCGGGACGGCTGCTCGACCATTCCGAGCGCGGTCGCCTGTTGCTCACCGGGGTCGAGCTTCTCGTCATCGACGAAGCCGACCGCATGCTCGATATGGGTTTCATCCCGGACATCGAGCGCATCTGCAAGCTCGTGCCGTTCACCCGGCAAACGCTGTTCTTCACCGCCACCATGCCACCGGAGATCCGGCGCATCGTCGACACCTTCCTGCACAATCCGGAACGGGTCGAGGTATCGCGGCCGGCGACAACTGTGGCCGCAGTGACGCAATTGCTCGCGCCCGCCGGCCGCGAGCCGCACGACAAGCGCGACGAACTTCGCCGCCTGATCCGCTCCGAGGCGGGCTTCAAGAACGCGATCATCTTCTGCAACCGCAAGCGCGAAGTGGCGGTGCTGCACCGCTCGCTCGTGCGCCACGGCTTCAACGCGGTCGCGCTGCACGGCGACATGGACCAGCCCGCGCGCACGGCGGCGCTCGATCAGTTCCGCCGCGGCGAGGTCTCGCTGCTGATCGCCTCCGACGTCGCCGCGCGCGGCCTCGACATCCCGGACGTGAGCCACATTTTCAATTTCGACGTGCCGCACCACGCCGACGATTATGTTCACCGCATCGGCCGGACCGGCCGCGCCGGGCGTTCCGGCACCGCCATCACCCTCGTGACGCCAGCGGACCGCAAGGCGGTCGACGCGATCGAGAAGCTGATCGGCCGCACCATCGATTGGGCCAAGGCGCCGCCCCGGCCCGAGCAACCTGAACGCGAGGCACGCCAACGGCCGGTGCATGCGCCGCGGCGGCCCGAGCGCCCGAATACGCCGCCCACCGCGCAGATTGCCCGGATCGATGAGGCGCGTCCGCACCGGCCGCGCGGCCAGGGCGGACGCGAGCGCGACGCAGACAGTTCCAGCCACCTCCCTGCCTTTTTGCTCCGCCCCGCCCGGGTAAAGGCTTAAAATCACACTTAAACGCTGCATGCGGCAGTTCGCGTTGCGGGTAGCACCCATGCGCGCGCCCAGCCTGTACGTGTGTTTTGTTTACTTCCCGTTCACGGCTCTCCGTTAGGGTGCACTGCGGGGTCGGTACTGGGGTGCGGGCCGTTGGGTCCGTGTAAGGCGTCTAGAATGGCCGTCAACGGTAACGAACACGAGCGCACGCTGGCGTTCGCGGAAATCGCCCTCGGCCAGATCAAGGCGCTACGCCAGCCGGCGTATCCGCGCAATTATGAAATCTGGTACACCTACGCCACCGGCTACAACGCCGCGCTCAATCAGAACATCAACGAGGCGCTCGCGCGCAAAGGCACACTGAGCGCCGCCGACATCGACCAGATCTACGACGCGCATCTCTCCGCGACCCGCCTCACCGACCGCATCGACAACGTCGGCGCCAAGGTCGTCGACGAGATCGATCAGATCATGGCGATGATCGACGCCGCCTCGGGCACGGCAGCGAACTACGGCGAGAGCCTCGCGACGGTGAGCCAGAAACTCGGTGCCGCCGACCGCGACGGCTTGCGCACGATCATCGAGAGCCTGGTGGGCGCCACCAAGGAAATGGAGAAGACCAACCACGCGCTCGAGGCGCGCCTGAAGGCCTCGAAGCACGAAATTTCCCAGCTCCAGAACAATCTCGAGGCGGTGCGCAACGAGAGCCTGACCGACCCGCTCACCACGCTCGCAAACCGCAAGTTCTTCGACCTCGCGATGGAGAAGTCGATCGGCGACGCGGTAAAGACCGGCGAACCGCTGTCGCTGCTGATGACCGACATCGATCACTTCAAGAAATTCAACGACACCTTCGGCCATCTCACCGGCGACCAGGTGCTGCGCCTGGTGGCCCAGGCGGTCAAACAGAACGTGAAGGGCCAAGACGTGGCGGCGCGCTACGGCGGAGAGGAGTTCGCGGTAGTGCTGCCACGCACCGGCCTGCAGCAGGCGCTCACCGTCGGCGACCACATCCGCCGCGCGGTCATGGGCAAGGAATTGATGAAGCGCTCGACCGGCGAGCACCTCGGCCGCATCACCATTTCGGTCGGCGCCGCGCTGTTCCGCACGGACGATACGGCACAATCTTTCATCGGGCGGGCCGATGCCGGCCTTTATGCCGCGAAGCGCGCCGGCCGCAACCGGGTTATCAGCGAAACCGACCCCGAGGTCGCCGAAGCCGACATGGCCGCGGCCTGATCAGGCCATCCACACTCGTATTTCGATCAGATCAACGCGCGGGCTCGAGGGTGCCATCGGAGGCCGGCGTGAGCGCGACGGATTCGCCGCACCCGCAGGCGGAAGTCTGGTTCGGGTTGTTGAAAACGAACTGGGCCGAGAGCTTGTCGACCTTGTAGTCCATCTCGGTACCGAGCAAAAACAGCACGGCCTTCGGGTCGATGAGAATCCGCACGCCTTTGTCCTCGACCACCTCGTCGGCGGGATCGACCTTCTCGGCGTATTCCATCGTGTAGGCCATACCGGCGCAGCCGCCGTTCTTGACGCCGACCCGCACGCCGGCGACCGGCTTCTCGGCGCGCGCGGAAATTTCCTTGATACGCGCCGCCGCCGCGTCGCTCAGGCGCATGACCTGCAACTTCGGCCTCGGCTTTGTCGTCGATGGGGTGGCCATCGTTTTCCTCATCTGCGGCGCGGACTGCGGCGCGAATCGATACATCTCATATGTGGCCCCGCACGGGCCGGAACGCAACTTTCCTCACCACATGTTCAAGGCGACGCGCGCCTCGTCCGACATGCGGCTCTGATCCCACGGCGGATCCCACACCACGTTGACGGCGACCTCGCCCACGCCGGGCACGCTCGCCACCGCGTTCTCGACCATGGCGGGCAGCTCCGCCGCCGACGGACAGTTCGGTGTCGTCAGGGTCATGTCGACCGTGACCTTGCGGTCGTCGGCGATGTCGACCTTGTAGATCAAGCCAAGCTCGTAGATGTCGGCGGGGATTTCCGGATCGTACACGGTTTTGAGCGCGGCGATGATCTCGTCGGTCATGCGTGCGACGTCGTCGGCCGACGGCGCGGGGCCGCTCGCGGACGCAGCCGTCGCGGCTTCCGCCGGCGCCGCCGCGGCGAGATTCGCGTCGCTCGTGTCCTGCTCGATCATGCGAAGAAATCCTGCGCCTTGATCAGCGCCAGCGCAAGGCTGTCGACCTCGGCGCGGGTGTTGTAGAGCGCAAATGACGCGCGGCAGGTTGCGGTCACGCCGAAACGCGCGAGCAGCGGCATGGTGCAGTGGGTGCCGGCGCGCACCGCGACGCCGGCGCGGTCGATGATGGTCGCGACATCGTGCGGATGCGCGCCCTTCATCTCGAACGCGAGGATCGCGCCTTTATCGCGCGTGGTGCCGATGACGCGAATCGAATTGATCTCGCGCAGCCGCTCATGGGCGTATTTGATCACGCCGCTTTCGTGCGCGCGGATGCGCGGCTTGCCGATCGACTGGACGTAATCGATCGCGGCGCCGAGCCCGATCGCCTGAACGATCGGCGGGGTGCCGGCCTCGAATTTGTGCGGCGGCTCGCCGTAGCTGATGCGATCCTCGTAAACCTCGCGGATCATTTCGCCGCCGCCGTTGAACGGCGCCATCGCGTCGAGATGCTGATAACGCCCGTAGAGCACGCCGATACCGGTCGGCCCGTAGAGCTTGTGGCCGGTGAACGCGTAGAAGTCGCAGCCGATGTCGCGCACGTCGACGTCGAGATGCACCGCCGCCTGACTGCCGTCGAGCAGCACCGGAATGCCGCGCGCGTGCGCGAGCCGCACCACCTCTTTGACCGGCACCACGGTGCCGAGCACGTTCGACATGTGGGTGATGGCGACCAGTTTGGTGCGGTCGGTGAGCAACCGCTCGAACTCGTCGAGCAGGAAATTGCCTTCGTCGTCGACCGGCGCCCATTTGATTACGGCGCCCTTGCGCTCGCGCAGGAAATGCCACGGCACGATGTTCGAGTGGTGCTCCATGATCGAAAGCACGATCTCGTCGCCCGGCTTGATGCGGTCGACCCCGAAGGAATAGGCGACCAGATTGATCGCCTCGGTGGCGTTGCGGGTGAACACGATCTCCTGCACCCGCTCCGCGTTGAGGAAGTCGCGCACCTTCTCGCGCGCGCCCTCGTAGGCTTCGGTCGCGGCGTTGGCGAGGTAGTGCAGCCCGCGGTGAACGTTGGAATATTCGCTGGTGTAGGCGCGCTCGAGCCGGTCGAGCACCGCGCGCGGTTTCTGGGCGGAGGCCGCGTTGTCGAGATAGACGAGCGGCTTGCCGTAGACCTGCCGCCACGTCGTAGGCGCCGTTGGTGACTGCCGGATGCATCGCGTCCGTCATCGTTTTCATCCGCGTGCCTCGAGCCACGTGGCCGCCGCCTCGGCGAGCGCGCCGCGCAGGTCGTCGTTTGCGATCGTCTCGAGCGCTTCGCCGACGAACGCCTGGATCAGCAGGGCCTCGGCCTCGTGCGCCGGAATCCCGCGAGCCTTGAGATAGAACAGCAGGTCCTGATCGAGCGCGCCGGCGGTAGCGCCGTGGCCGCACTGCACGTCGTCGGCGAAAATCTCGAGTTCCGGCTTGTTGTCGGCTTCGGCGGCCTCCGAGAGCAGCAGCGCACGCGTCATCATGCGGGCGTCGGTCCGCTGCGCGCCCGGGCGCACGATGATCTTGCCCTGGAACACCGCGTGGCTCTCGCCGTCGAGCACCGACTTGAACAACTCGCGGCTCGTTCCCCCGCGCAGCGCGTGATCGACCACCATGGTGGTGTCGACATGCTGGCGGCCCTTGATGAGGCTTGCGCCGGAAATGGTCGCGGCCGCCCCCTCCCCGGCATAGCGCAGGTAAAGCTGATTGCGCACCACCGCGCCGCCGGTCGTGAACGAGAGGTCGTTGAGTTCGCCGCGCGCGCCGAGCGCCGCCATCAGGGTCGAAATGTGGAGCGCACGCGAGCCCTCGGTGCCGATCTTGATGTGATCAACCTTGGCGTCGTCGCCGATCGAAAGCTCGAGCGCATTGTTGACCTGATAGTCGAGGTCGTCCGGCCCTTCGTGGCTCTCGATCAGCGTGGCGCGGGCGCCGTTGCCGATGACGATGAGCGAACGCGCGAACACCGCCGCCGCGGCGCGCGCCGCGTAGACGAAGACGAGGTGGATCGGACGCGTGAGCGCCACGCCGTCGGCAAGGCGGAGCACCACGCCGTCCCCCATGAACGCTGTGTTGAGCGCCGCCGCGACGTCGTCGCTCGGCGCCACGGTGCCGATGAGACCCACGACCTCCTTGTCGCCGCCGGCGAGCGCCTGCGCCATCGAGGCGATCGTCACGCCGGGCTCGAGCGCGGCGAGGTCGGAAAGTTCCGGCACGAGGGCGCCGTCGACGAGGACGATCCGGCGGGCCTTAACGCCGCGCAACGCGGCGCCGGCATTTTTCGCGCGCGCGATACCGGCCGCGTCCGGCGGGCCGGCGAGCGGCTTTGCCTCGCGCATGAGCGCGCGCAGGTCGGTGTATTTCCAATCCTCGATGCGCCTGTGCGGCAGGCCTTCGGCGGCAAAGCGGCGGAACGCCGCCTCGCGCCGGCTCGCCAGCGGATCGCCGGCGCGTGCCGGCGCGTGGGCGGCGAACGCCTCCGCCAGGGCCTGCTCGGCCGCGGTTCGGATCGGACGAACGTCGGCGCTCATCTAAAACCTCACACCGCCTCTTCCTGGAACTGGGCGTAGCCGCGCGCCTCGAGTTCGAGCGCCAGCTCCTTGCCGCCGGTCTTCACGATGCGGCCCTTGGAGAGCACGTGCACCACGTCGGGCACGATGTAGTTGAGCAGGCGCTGATAATGGGTGATGACCACCATGGCGCGCTGCGGCGAGCGCAGCCGATTGACGCCGTCGGCCACGATGCGCAGCGCGTCGATGTCGAGGCCGGAGTCGGTCTCGTCGAGCACGGCAAGGCGCGGCTCGAGCAGCGCCATCTGCAGGATCTCGTTGCGCTTCTTCTCGCCGCCGGAGAAGCCGACGTTGACCCCACGGCGGAGCATTTCCTGCTCGATGCCGAGCTTGCCGGCGGCTTCGCGCACCCGTTTCATGAACTCGGGCGTCGAGAGTTCCGCCTCGCCGCGCTTGCGCCGCTGCGCGTTGAGCGCGGTGCGCAGGAACGTCATGGTGGCGACGCCGGGGATTTCCAGCGGATATTGGAACGCGAGGAACAGGCCCTTGGCGGCGCGCTCGTCCGGCTCCATCGCCAGCATGTCCTCGCCGTCGAACAGCACCTGGCCTTCGGTGACCGCGTAATCGGCCCGGCCGGCAAGCACATAGGCGAGCGTCGACTTGCCCGAGCCGTTCGGGCCCATGATGGCCTGGACCTCACCCGCGTTCACCACGAGACTGAGCCCGGACAAAATCTTCCGGCCGTCCACCTCGACGGACAGGTTCTTGATTTCCAGCATCGGCATGAGAAGTCCTTGCAAACTTGTTGTGTCGCGTCGGCCGCCGCGCCGGGTCAGCCGACCGAGCCTTCCAGGCTGATCGAAATAAGCTTCTGCGCCTCGACCGCGAATTCCATCGGCAGGTGCTGGAGCACGTCGCGCACGAAACCGTTGACGATCAGCGCCACCGCCTCCTCGGCGTTGAGCCCGCGCTGGCGGCAGTAGAACAGCTGCGCCTCGGAGATTTTCGAGGTGCTCGCCTCGTGCTCGAACACGGCGGAGGAATTCTTCGCCTCGATGTAGGGCACGGTGTGCGCGCCGCACTTGTCGCCGATCAGGAGCGAGTCGCAATTGGTGAAGTTGCGCGCGCCGGTCGCCCGGCGGTGCGCCGAGACGAGACCGCGATAGGTATTGTTGGACTGCCCGGCGGCGATGCCCTTGGAGATGATGCGGCTCGACGTGTTCTTGCCGAGGTGCAGCATCTTGGTGCCGGAATCGACCTGCTGGCGCCCGTTGGAGATGGCGATCGAGTAGAACTCGCCCTGCGAATAGTCGCCGCGCAGGATGCAGCTCGGGTACTTCCAGGTGATGGCGGAGCCGGTCTCGACCTGGGTCCAGGAAATCTTCGACTTCCTGCCGCGGCAATCGCCGCGCTTGGTGACGAAGTTGAAGACGCCGCCGCGCCCCTGCGCGTCGCCCGGGTACCAGTTCTGCACGGTCGAGTATTTGATCTCGGCCTCGTCGAGCGCCACGAGTTCGACCACCGCAGCGTGGAGCTGGTTCTCGTCGCGCATCGGCGCGGTGCAGCCCTCGAGGTAGCTCACGTAGGAGCCCTTGTCGGCGATGATCAGCGTGCGCTCGAACTGGCCGGTGTTGCGCTCGTTGATGCGGAAGTAGGTCGACAGCTCCATCGGGCAGCGCACGCCCGGCGGCACGTAGACGAACGAGCCGTCGGAGAACACCGCCGAGTTGAGCGTGGCGAAGAAGTTGTCGGTGATCGGCACGACCGAGCCGAGGTACTTGCGCACCAGCTCGGGATGCGTCTGGATCGCCTCGGAGA
>WNGJ01009572.1_pt2 | contig 13238 bp, 19 predicted proteins | sample 5400611 | NCBI WGS metagenome assembly WNGJ01 (sample SAMN13153375, study PRJNA577476) | soil metagenome | isolation source: 40 cm soil or saprolite under Garry oak tree replicate 1 | place: USA:California | collected 2016-06-15
ATGAAGCAGGACGCGAAGCAGCACGTTCGGTTGCAGCTTTGTTTGATTACAACAAGGTATATCAACTGTCCTTCTCAGGTGACACAAGGAAAGACGCCAACGATTACTTACGGCACGGAGAGTCTGACGAACTCGCCAGTCTCTGTGCCAACGCAAGGAGATTCCTCCCTGCCGAAATAGAGTCAGGGTTTCATGCCTTTGAGAAGATACTGAGCGAAGAACCACGTCTGGGGGTGTCTTATCCATTCCCGACGTGGAATTACATGACTTATGGTATGCGCACCGGAGAGAGCGTCTTATTGACTGCTCAGGAGGGTGTAGGCAAGACTGAAGTCATGCATTCAATCCTCCACCAACTCCTGAGAGAGACAGATGAAAACATTGGCGCTATCTTCCTGGAAGAACCTAAGCAACGTCTTCTACAAGCAATTGCAGGAATTCACCTCCAGAAGCCGGTTCATCTACCGGACGCATGTATCACCGCTTCTGAGATATATCAGGCGGTTAAGGACACTGTTAGGGTGGACGATCGTCTCCATCTTTACTCTCACTTCGGCTCAGATGATCCTGACTCAATTCTGGACACTGTTAGGTTCTTGGTTGCCAGTCGTGGCTGTCGTCGCGTTCTTCTTGACCACATCACTATGGTTGTTAGTGGTCTTGGAGGAAAAGACGAGCGGACAGCCCTGGATTATCTTTCGACGCGACTCGAAATGATGGTGAAGGAGTTAGACTTCTCATTGATTTTTGTAAGTCATGTCAATGACGACGGTCTAACCCGAGGTAGCAGGAATATATCAAAGATAGCGGACATCAGGATTGATCTCACTCGTGACTTACAGTCTATCGATCCTGTTGTCCGTCGAACTATTCATTCCACGATCAGCAAGAATAGGTTCTGCGGTAGGACTGGGCCTGCGGGCTATCTCCTATTCGATCCATTGACCTATACATTGTCAGAGGATTTATCTTATGGTCAGGCTCAATCCGCGGCTAATGATAACGCCAATTGGTCGGTTAGTCGGGTGGCGTAGATTGCATCCAGAAAGAATGGGTTATTCAGGACAATTCTATCCCTTCAGGTTGAAGGGAGCTGCACATCGTCACGAAAGACTGAGATATATTTCTTACATCGAGTTTGATTTCATTAAACATTACAAGGCATGGCCAGGTTTCTGGGAAGACCACATCCTGGGTGAAAGAGACGGCAAGACTTATGTCTTGAACCTCTCGGAATGTGCCCAAGACACAGGACTATTACTATGACTTTTCCATGGACGTTAAACTATTGGACATCAGGCGAATGCCAAGCAGCGAGGGAGAAGCTAGATGATGAAGTTGCTCAGGGCTTTAGGATTAATCCGGAAAGAAAACAACTCTTCAGAGCACTCAGTCTTACGCCAGAAGATAAAGTCAGAGTCTGCATCGTTGGTCAGGACCCCTACCCAGCTCATAGGTATGCGACGGGGGTTGCTTTCTCTATCCCCGAAGACGTACCAGAACGTGAGTGGCCTCCTACATTCAAATGTTTCATTTCCGAATACTGTTCTGACCTCGGATACGGTAGTCCACGTCATGGTAACCTCGAACGATGGTGTTCGCAAGGAGTGCTTCTTTGGAACGCAATCCCAAGTTGCCGAGAAGGTACATCACTTTCTCACAACTGGAGAGGTGACGAGTGGTATGGTCTTACTGCCGAGATCGTGCAGCGGCTCAGTCGCAAAGGTATCGTCTTCGCGTTCCTCGGCTCTACTGCCAGACGCTTCGTCGATCTGGTTGACCGATCGAATAATGAAGTCATTGTGACTTCACACCCTTCGCCCCGAGGGAGTCGTAGCTCCAAGACTCCCTTTTCAGGTTCACGTCTATTCTCAACCATCAACGCTAAGCTAGTCTCACAAGGACTAGATATCGTAGATTGGAGGCTCGATGGTAGTGCTAGTAAGAAAGACGTACAAGGATCAGACGTGGGCGGAAGCAGTCTTCTTCAAAACATTACCGGAGTTGATTTGGGTGGACTCAAAGGGAGTCATAAACCAAATCTCGCTGTGTCAACATTCGAGATCTGACCATGACGCTCAAAGAACAAATGGAAATAGCGTGGAATAGCAAGGGATGCACTTGTCCTTTCCATCTAGTTCGTTGGCTCTTATCAGAAGATGGTTGGATGTATCCTGTCGAAGGAACTAGACTTAATCCTAAAGGTAAGAAAGCTCCTAAAGGCTATTCCTTTCTTCCTAAGAATTACAGCGAAGCATTAAAAATTGTGCGGTAAATTTTGAGGTCAGTACTAGAAAGACTTTTTCGAAATCAAACCCCTGAAAAGACGTCTACTGCAGGCCCGTACAGGGCCTATCTAAGCAATTTCTTCAGAGACGTAGGGGTATACCTGATTTGAATTTTAACTCACTACGAGCCTTCTCTGTGGCTCTGGAAGGCATTCTAAAATGAATGGTACACCTACTAACATTGATGACACCGAGGACACGAATATCGTCTCCCTCGACGAGTTCAAAGCCAGGCCTAAGCCTGCGATGAAGGAACCTCCGTCCGGATCAGATTGGCTATCGCGATACGAAGTCTTGGCAGTGGGTTGACCCTGTCGAGTTCTCCCGCGTATTCGAATACCGTGGAACACTATGGGAACCTCAAGAAGGTGAAGAATGACTGTTATCGATTTAAGAAATCAAGATGAATGGTATGAAGCCACGCTGGCTAAACGAACGCTGGCGTGGAACAAGCAGATGAAGAAGACGTTGGCTAATGATAACCGATTTGATTTTGATAAAGCTATAATCAAAGAAGAAGAAATCATTAGGTCCTTTATAGACAAAGCGAGGGACCAAGCGGCCTGATCAGGAGAGGTTATGGAAACTAGTTTGAAGTTGTTGGTTGCTGCCGCGTGTGTCACGACGCTGGTCTGTGGATCAGTCTACATCCAGAAGAATGTCGGCTTCTTTCCTCTGCCGTACACGCACACAGTGCTGCAAGCGTCTACATCCAGAAGAATGTCGGCTTCTTTCCTCTGCCGTACACGCACACAGTGCTGCAAGCGAAATGATTACTACTATCGGGCGGTGCTCTCTCCCGCCCGGTAGACTTAGGAGATTTTATTGCGTGTAGTAATTGATATAGAAGCTAATGGTTTGAAGCCTACTAAGATTTGGGTAATCGTTTGTAAAGACATCGACACTGGAGAAGTTAATGTTTTCAGAAGACCTTCAGACGACGCATCCGAAGCTAAGCGGTTTCATGACTTTGCTGGAAGTATTACTCATTGGATTGGGCATAATCTGCTTGGATATGATTATCCTGTACTGCATGACCTTCTTGGTCTTGAAGTATCCGACCTTCCTGCAGTATGTACTGACACATTAGTCGTCAGTAAAGTCGTAGACTATCCAAGGCAAGGCCACAGCATAGAAGACTATGGCCTTGAGTTTGGTTTAGAGAAAAAGAAATTCTCTGATTGGCATAAGTACAGTCAGGAGATGGAAGACTATTGTATCCGCGACGTAGATATAACTCATAAAGTATATCAGAAGTACTTAAGGTATATTAGTAATACGGATCATTACGATAGTCTGTTAATGGAGTATAGATTTCAATTAGTAGTTAATGACCTTAGTAGTAATGGTTTCTATTTCAATAGAGATAAAGCACAAAGGTTATTAGATAAGGTTACTGAAGACCTTAAGGTAATAGATACAGATATACTGAATACTTTTGTACCTAGACTTAAGTCCATAAGGACAGTCACACCGAGGGGGACAAAGTATGGAACTATTAATCTTTCTTCCATTCCTAAAGTCATGCGCGAAGATATCGCTGACCTTAGTATTGATGCTCCTTTCTGTTATTGTCATTGGGTTGAGTTCAACCCTTCGTCACACAAGCAGATTATTGAGGTACTTAATCAAGCTGATTGGAAGCCTATAGATAAGACGCAGACTCATATCGATGCAGAACGTGAAGCCAGCCAATTAAAATACAAGAAGCGTACACCAGAGCTTGACAACCAGTTGAAAGAATTGTATAACAAATTAGAGACCTTAAGAACAACGGGGTGGAAGGTTAATGAAAACAACCTAGAAACTCTCCCGCCTTCTGCCCCGTCCTCTACCCGATTGCTAGCTAAAAGAATTCTTCTTGAGTCCAGGAGACGAACACTCACTGAGTGGCTTGCACTCCATGATCCCTGTACCGGCCGTATCCATGGTCGCTTTTATGGCATTGGGGCCTGGACTCATCGCATGTCTCACCAAAAACCTAACACAGCTAACATCCCCAACGAGTTTGATACAGCAGGGAAAAGAAAACTGCTGGGCAAGGAGTTACGCTCCCTGTGGTGTGCTCCTCGTAACCGGCTGCTCGTTGGGGTTGACGCCGAAGGAATACAACTTCGTATCTTTGCTCATTACATCAACGATCCTGAGTTTACGAAGGAACTCATCAATGGTGACCCGCACACCCTCAACCAATCCGTCCTCGGAACCGTCTGCAGAACACGAGACGCAGCAAAGAGATATATCTACGCCCTTCTTCTTGGAGCGGGTAAGAACAAGCTCCGCGAGATTTTGGATTGCTCGGATGCTTCTGCAGAAGAAGCTTATCAACGACTACTTGCGAGATACCCAGGTTTTACAGATCTCAAGGAAACGATCATACCTCGTGACGCGAAACGAGGATGGTTCATTGGATTGGACAATCGTAGAGTTAGGCTTCCCGGAGATACCGATGGAGCTAGGCGACACCTCGCTATGTCGGGCTATCTCCAAAACGGAGAAGCTGTCGTAATGAAATTAGCAACCCTGAAGTTCTTGCCTCTCCTCCCTCAGGGTTGCTTCCTCGTTAATTTCGTCCATGATGAATGGCAGACTGAAGTTCCCAACGATCTGAAGATTGCTCTGCGTGTCGCCTCTCTCCAGGCAGACAGTCTTCGGATTGTTGGTGAAGACCTTAAACTGAACTGTCCGTTAGCTGGGAGTTATTGGAACAAGAAACGTAAAGACTACACTATAGATAATAACTGGAGTTTAACTCATTGATACATCCGTCTACTTTTGAATATCTAAAGCCAACCGACGAACAGATTGAAGCTATGTCGAAATCACGTATTGCTTGTGCCAACTGTGCAATTGAACTTCAACTTGTTGTTCCAGAAGGTCCAGATAAAACATACCTACTTAGAAAGCTACGTGAAGTTAGCATGTGGGCTAACATAGCTATTACCCGTCAAGCAGATGGAACTCCCAGAGAGTAAGACAAGTTAATACCATAAGGATTAAAGATTAGTGGCTGAAAAAAGATTTGTAAAGAAGACTAGAACTGAATACGTCTCAGGTAAGCTGAGTTGGTGTCGATTGGTTAAACCTGATCTGACTTATGAAGCTGCATGGACGGCAATGATCCATCCTACGCCAGAATCTCTAGAGAAGATTAGAGACTGGCAGAGTGAAGGATTGAAGAACGTAATCAAAAAGGATGACGATGGATACTATACTAGATTTAAATGCCTGGTCTCACGACGTCGTAAGGATGGAACTACGTGGACCTTCGAACCACCGCAAGTCATCGATAGCGAAGGTCGCCCAATGGACGGAAGCGCTGTTGGTAATGGATCAGACGGAACTCTCAAACTCGAAATCTACGAACACCCTACGCCAGGTGGTGGGCGTGCAATCGCAGCCCGTCTTATCGGTGTACGAATTGAAAGCTTAGTACCTTTCGATCCCGAGACTGATTACAGAGAAGGCGAAGAGCCTAACAAGGACCTCCGTGAGCGTCCTCCACTATTCTAAACAAGGAAAGATTATGAAGAAGTTTTATACTGATGTTATTGTTAATACTGGTGCTGCTCTCACTTACTCCAGCTTTGGTGGCTATGTGTATTCTCCTAACAACACTACTACGGAGAAAGAGTTTGACACCTACGACGAAGCAGTGACCGCTGCCAAGAAAACTTCTGCCAAGCTTCGGGAGGACGTGACAATCTATACGATTGATAGCGTCGTGAAGTTTCCCGTCGATGATTACAAGGTTGAAAAGGTGGATTAACGGATACGAAGTAATTGGAAGGGGCTCAGGCCCCTCCACTTAGTCTATTGCGGAAACCCTCTCCGGCCCATGAGATCGTTGCTTATGTCTGGGATCAGGTCCAGAGCGTGTTGTGGTCCAAACACAACGATAGACATCAGCTGAAGGTAGTCAGCAGAGCTGGCGCATACAGGTATAGCCTGTCTGTATCTAAAGCAAGTAGTCTCTTCCGATGACAATCAAACGACGTCGAGTAATAGTGCCAAGAGCTACTACGGTGGAGATGAAGACGAGCATGACTGACTATCCGTCAAGCAAGCAGACTGCTGCCCTTGATTGGAGTGCGTACAGGGCTGTCTTCGGAGACTTGGCTGAACGGTTGAATGAGTAAGTCCGTCGAGAGCCCGTCCCATAAGCGGGTTGTATCTAGGTTCAGATGAGTATGGATGACGTGATCTACCCATATGACTTCTACGGAAGCTCATCTAAGAGATGTGGTCACTGGAGCGTTCAGGCTTAAACCCTGCGCGAGAGAAACCCTGACGTAGTGGTATCCCGAGGTGACAGAATAAGTAATCTTAACCCCTGCGATGTCTATGCCGATGGTGCCCAGCCTGAGGCGCGTAAGTCCGAAGTGTAGCAGATAAGCAGCGTGGCTTCCCGGTTGGTTCGAGTCCAATACATTGGGTGTAGGGAAGATCGAAGGTATGGGTGATGATGAAGGACATGTGGGTGGTGCGCAAGCTGCCTAATGCAGGTTCAAGTCCTGTCCTCGCGAGAGTCGTATTCGAGCACTACCGGACCAGTAAAGTGAAGACCAATCTAGTTGGTGTTATGCCACACCTAAAAGAAGCAAGCGCTAGCCACGTAAAGAAGGCGAGAGATTAACTGAGCTATAGCTCTCAGCTATAGGAAGACTGATACTACTGTTAAGTGGACGCTATTGTTGAAGGTCGCTTACCCTGTAGTTCTGGTTCTCAATTAGCATTCATAACTCTACCGTCTCTGGCCCGATAAGAAGCCACAGGTCTTCTGTAAAGTGAGACGCTCTCTGATCCGTCACACGACGAGTAACGAAAGTGTGTTTGGTGTGAGCAGTAGGTAGGACGAGCGGAAGCATGAGTGCATCCCAGCGATTGTCCATCGCCAGCGGGAGATAAGACGTCTGACTAACAGACGGGATCGGTCGTAGTGCCGACGTAGCAAGAAGTGCTATCCACGGTTGGATGGTGACCCCTACGTGAAGTGAAAGCATACGATAGATGGAAGCGAGTCGCGAGACAGCTAATGACTACGGATGTCAGGTCGTGGCGAAGTGATGAACTAGCCAATGACTTTAAGAATAAGACACTACCCGTCGCCTGATCCTTACATGATTGGGTGGGTGCCGACGTCCTCGGCCTTGTGTGCATCTAAGACAGACGCAAGTCCATAGAACTGAATTCTAGTAGCACTAGATGAGTGTGAACCACCTAAGGAGAGAAGGATGGTCGAGAACAGCAACATCGGGCAGAACCCGATGCACCACAGAAGGCCAAGGCCCCCTTAAGTTATTGAAGAGGAAGGGGGAGGCTGGAGATGATTCCCAGCCCCCTAACTTCCCGACAGGAGAGTCCTATGAAATATCGGGACTACAAAGCCATGGAGATGATGTTCAAAGATCAGTCTCCTAAGAAGGAAAAGATGTCAGACGTCGAGACCTTCTTCAAGGTCTACAAGGCAATCAAGAAGTTCGAAGAGAAAGAGAAGTTGCACAAGAAGGAAGATAAGAAGGAAGAAAAGAAAGAAGAGAAGAAGGGTTTCTGGCATGACATGTCGACTCTTCAGAAGATGACTGTCCTTACGGCTATCGTGCCTGTCGTCTTCACTCTCGAGTTCATCGTTCCTGTACTCCTTCTCGTCAAAGGATTGGGGTTGCATCCATGAGAGGAAACTACGAAGACAGACACCCGAGTGACTTCGTCGTCGATCCAACTCACAGTGGTAAGGCAACTTGCCACAAATGTCACAAGTGGATCGAAGAGAATGAGTATCTGGGATACTATGATTTTCAACACAAGTATGAGTTTCCCAAAGCTCATTTCCACAAGCGTTGTTACAACAACTACGAGCATTACTACGGACTAGACAAGCCCATCGATTGATGGGCATTAGTACGGCGACCAAAGGTCGCCTTTAGGTAATTATGAAACGTATTGAAACATTAATAGAAGATATATATGAAGTCGTCAGAAATAACGGATGGTACTCCGAAGACATCTCCCGTGGATTTGTCAGAGAGCTTGACCAAAGACTCATTGAAAACGTTAACTCCAAACCAAAGATTCCTTCGCTCCGTCTTAGCCAGATGGGAAAGAAGTGCCCGTGCCAACTGTGGCACTCCATTCATTCATCAAGCCTACAAGAACCCCTCCCTCCCTGGGCAAGAATTAAGTACACCTACGGACATATCCTCGAAGCGTATGTAATTAGTATGGCTAAGGCAGCCGGACATGAAGTCTTGGGAGAGCAAGATGAACTTCGCCTGGATGGTATCGTTGGGCATCGTGACTGCGTCATCGACGGGAATATTGTTGATGTCAAATCTACTAGTAGTATTGGCTTTCAGAAATTCAAAGACGGGAGCATTAGGTCAAGCGATAATTTCGGCTACCTTGATCAGCTCGATGGCTACGTTCTGGCTAGTAGGGACGACGATCTCGTCAGGAACAAAGAATCTGGATTTCTACTTGCAATTGATAAAACACTAGGAAAGATATGTCTATATGAGCATCATGTTAGGGAAGAAAGTATTAGAAAACGAGTCACAGATTATAGAGCTATCGTCGCTCTTGATCGACCTCCGGTCTGCACTTGTGAAGAAGTACCCGACGGCTCCAGCGGAAACTATAGACTGGGCACTACAGCAAGCTATAGTTCGTTTAAGCACTGCTGTCACCCAGGACTTCGGACCTTTCTCTATGCCGAAGGACCTCGCTACCTGACGAAGGTTGTGAGGCGTCCTGTCCGTCGTGACGGTACACCAATACCAGAAGTAGACAGACACGGTAAGATAGTATATAATTAATACGTGTCTAGAGAATACCACCTCCTTCGTAAGTACGGAATAAATGAAAACCAGTACAATGAACTTCATAGGAAACAGGGAGGCTGTTGTGCGGTTTGCCAACGACCTAGTTCTGTATTCCGCAAGAGACTTTCAATCGATCACGATCATTCCTCAGGGGAGATCAGAGGTCTTCTCTGTATCCACTGTAATAGATACATCGTCGGTAGACATCGTAAAGAGTCTGGCGCAGAGTTACTTCTTGCAGCATACAAGTACCTCAACAGAGAATACACAGGATGGATAGTTCCACCTAAACCCAAACGAAAGAAGAAACATGGTAAACGAAAACGGAAAAGATAATTATTGGTTAGGGTTTGTGACGGGATTGTCTGTCACATTCTTTACGTTGCTTGCAGTCGGAATTGCCGGCGAGAAATTTAATTTATTTTAATTACCTTGAACTACGCTGCGATACTCCAGACATACAGTCTGTCTGAAATAATAGAACTCAATGATACTACAGACGAAGATGTCTTGGAGTTTCTAGTAAGACAAGGTATTCTTGAATTGCCTGAAATAATACCATTATGATAAAGCATCCTTCAGATCGCGCTGAGAGAAGAAGACTTAAACGATTAGACAATTCCGAGCGCTCTCGGAAGAAAGATACCCTAGACGAGATCACTCGTCTGGAGTTCGATAGAGCGCTGCAAAGGGAGCTATCGAGTGACCTCAAGGAGTCCGTTTCTGACCAAACTACATCGCCGCAACTGTGAGACTATCGAGAAGACTACGTCTCTCGGGTTTCTCAAGGATGCAATCATCACACAAATCCAACCGATATTCTCAGGAAGAGAAATCGTTGATCTCGACATCGGCGTTCAAGACCCGGTCACGATGTCTGTTTATTTAAGAAAGGAGGGTCGTCGAAAGAAGTGACCAGGAACTACAAGAAAGAGAACTACCCATCTTCTGACGCTGAATATGTTGCCAAGTACAATCTGGAATGGCGTCTAGCTAATCCAGAGAAATATTTATTCAGAAAAGCTCAGTGGCATTCTCGTCAATCTTCTCGTGAATTCAATATTGACGTAGAAGATATAAAAATCCCAACACATTGCCCTGTTCTTGGAATTCCTATTATTCTAGGTCTGGACAAAAGTTGTGATAATTCTCCATCAATAGATCGGTTTGATAGTACTAAAGGTTACGTCAAAGGAAATGTAAATGTAATTTCTTGGCGTGCTAATAGACTTAAAAGCGATGGAACTCTAGAAGAGTTCGAGAAACTTATTGATTGGATGAATAAAAATGTCTAGAAACTATGCCAAGGAAACAGCCTATGAAGAGAGACCGAGGCAAGTCAAGCGACGTGAAGCCCGTAATAAAGCAAGAGGCAAAGCCCTCAAACGAGGATCAGTCCACAAAGGAGACGATAAAGAACTCGACCACGTCGGATACCATCCGACTGGAAGCCTGGATCGTGTCAGGACTGTTGTTGTCAGTCGTTCAGCAAATCGTCGCCGTCAGCCTCCTCATAAAGGATACAAATGACTGATACAATTTCTATGAAAGATTTTGATAAAGCTGTAACAGCTTTAAGAAAAGCTAACGTACCACCGCCTTATAAAGCTATCTATTCGGACATTTCGTCCCAAGGAAAAGAGCAATGAATGCCAATATCGATATCGACATGGCTGGGATTGAAATCGACCCGGCCGAAGAAGCTTTCAAAACCGCAGAAGACTTCTTCAAAGCAGCTGGCATCACCCAGGACTCAGAGTTCTCGGAAACCCCGGAAGGGAACTAGGCCAGACTATCCGCCAATCCAACCTCCTGCAGCACCTCCTCCCGCTGCAGGATAAACTAAGGGAGCCTCCGCGAAAGCAGGGCTCCCTCTTTTTATGAAAGATTATCTATGAGTGGTTTCAATCTATTAGCGCCTTGCAAACCGTCAGAAGTAGAGTGTCTACCATGTCTACTCTACAATCCGGCGCCTGACCGCAATAGCAACCCCGGTTGCGCAAAGAAGAAGGACAACAAGATGTCCCGTATTTATGATGATGAACTCGACGCGTTCGTCGAGACGACTGCTCCCTCCCGTTCTGACACTGAGACCAGCCGGCGTTGGCTGCGTGATCGTGTCAGCCAGATCGGTTGCGATCTGTTCGATCCTCTTGCTCGTCAGTTCGGCGTCAAGGATGACAAGTCTCCTCGTACCTTCGCAGATGTGTTGGCTCGGCTGACGTCTGGGAAGTTCACGATCCCTGAGGAGAAGAAGAACAGGGAATCGTATGACCCCTTGAACTGGGTTGAGTGGCGTGATCCTTCCATCAAGAAGGATGAGGCTGGCTTCAAGCTGGCTGAGGCTGCTCTTGAGACTGCGAAGGTGCAGACTCTCGATAGCATCAATGTTCTGGATCCCGAGAAGGGTCTGTCTGCTATCCAAGCTCTCCAGTCGTGGAAGTATGTGGCACCCGCTGCTACTGCCTAACTAGCTTAGGCTAGACGAAGAAAACCCCCAGGTTCCGAAAGGAGCTTGGGGGTTTTTTCATGTCTGAATGCTAGAAATGATAGGTTTTTCACCATTTCCAGAGGTCATCTGCTTTCTCTTTAAGCTTCTTTAAACGAGCTTTATCGATCTCTGTGTGAGGATATTTCTTCATTAACTCTCGTATTTCATTATCAACTTTACCTCTTTCAAGAATTCTATCTAGACTTTCTTGATGCTGCGATCTTCTATCGAATGTATCTTTATCCCAATCTGCAGGTCTAGATTTCTTCAAAGCTTTCTCGGCATCTCTCCAGTAATGTTCTTGACCTCCACCACCTATACGATCCCACGAACCCTGACCATTTTCTGCTTCGGCTAACTTCCTGGCGAGTTGTTCTACGTCACTAATTCCACCGTATACAGCTAAGTCTTTTATATTATCATTAGCGGCTTTTCTAAAGTCAGAAACACTAGCTGGAGCTACAGTAGGATCGCCATACCCATATGGTGTAGCCCATGTAGGCTCATCGACTACCTTCTGCACACTCCTAGGAATACGGCTTTCTTCAGTAGACCAAGGAGTGACTTTCTTTCTAACGTCTGGACTTAAGAGATGACGTGTATCGACATTCCTTGCTTCGACTTCACCGGCAAGTCTTTCATAATTCTTGTAGGCTTCTGCGTAAGCTAACTTACGACGTTCTACATCTAACTTAACCAATCTAGAAGACTTATCCCAACTCTCGAAATCAGATTTAGACCATACTTGGTTTTTGTAAAGTCTATTCATCTCTTGCTTAGCATCATCCACTTCTTTTTCGAATCGTAACTTTGCAGCAGGATGAGGTGCACCTCCTTTAGCGAAGTCTTCCTTTTCTTGAATAGCATGCTGGACTTCGTGAAGTAATGTGCCTTTGTCAGCTCCTTGTCCTAGTTCAATAGTGTCAACCGAATCCCATGAACTATCTCTACCTCGGACACGCTTTACTTTTATATCTTTAAGGAAAGGGTAAGCTTCGTAGAGTTCCGGATGGTCTAGAACATTCGATAAAGGTTGAATAGGTCTTGTTGTTAATTTACCAAGATCCATATTAGATTTACTATCGTCTATCTCTTGACGCCACTTCTCATCGACACCTTTCATCGTCTGGGTTTTATTCCAGATCCGAGTAGGAGATGCACCTTGTGCTTCCATATCCTGAGCGAGTTGATGTCGGACTGGATCCCATGTATTACTACGTACACCCATGAATGAACCCAGTGTACCATCAGCCATCTTAGATGCTACCGGAGCTGGCCCTGTTACCATCACTCCAGCTAGATCAGCTGCTCTTTCGATTTCTTGAAGACTGCCCGAAGGAACTTCTCCAGTCATGACATCGTGTGGGAGTTGAACTGCTTTACCAGCAGCTATTGCTGTACGTTCTACCCAATCGTAAGGTCTGTTTTCTGTGAAATCAGGTATCTCCGGTGTCCTGGTGCCACCTTCTACTTTAAACTCACCAGCGGGCTCCGTAGGGCTTCCTGGAGGCATTGTAGAATCAACCAAAGGTTGCTGAGGATGGACTATGATCTTAGTAGAAGGAGTTTCATCATCTTTGTTAGAAGAGGATTGGATTAAATAATCGAATCTACTTTCATAAGTCTCACCGTCACTAG
>WNGJ01009628.1_pt1 | contig 13238 bp, 16 predicted proteins | sample 5400611 | NCBI WGS metagenome assembly WNGJ01 (sample SAMN13153375, study PRJNA577476) | soil metagenome | isolation source: 40 cm soil or saprolite under Garry oak tree replicate 1 | place: USA:California | collected 2016-06-15
TCAGCGGGATCGACGTCAGGACCCGGATTCGGGTAGGGCTGGCGTTCGGCTTCTTCGAGGCTTTGATGCCGGCGCTGGGCCTCCTACTGGGACACCAGGTGGCATGGCTGTTCGGTGGCTACGGGAAGTACGTAGGCGGCGCGATCTTGATCCTGACCGGCGGCTACACCATCTTCCAAGAGCGCTTCATCAAGAAAGATCAGACCCAGCACACGGAGATGACCGCCCGCAGCCTGTTGATCACTGCGCTGGCCCTCAGCATCGACAACCTGGCGGTGGGATTTGCGCTGGCCGTTTACCCCATCGACATCTGGCTAGCAGCTGTCACCTTCGGGGTGGTGAGCATCGTGATGTCGCTGGTCGGGCTCGAGGTCGGCCACTTCCTCGGCAAACGGGCCGCGGAGTGGAGTGAGGAGATCGGCGGCGGCGTGCTGATCCTGGTCGGGGTCGCGATTGCGCTCGGAGTTCTAGGCTAGTCCGGTGGCCGAAAAACCAGCCCTCGAGCAGGTGCTGCTCACCACCGAACGCCACACCGCGACAGTGGTGCTGAACCGACCCGACCAGCGCAACCCGCTTTCGGCGACGATGCTGAGCGATCTGGCGGCCGCCTTCCGCTGGTGCCAGCAGGAGCAAGAAGTCCGGGTGGTCGTCCTGACCGGCGCCGGCCGCGTGTTCTGCGCGGGCGCCGACCTGACGAGCTTCGACGGAGAAACCACCAGCCTGGAGAAGTTCCGCAGCCGGGACCTGTTCGTCGACCTCTTCATCCTCATGGCCGAGCTCGGCAAACCGATCGTCGGTCGCATCAACGGCCACGCGCTCGCCGGTGGTCTCGGACTCGCCTGTTCGTGCGACCTGTTGGTCGCCGTCGACACTGCGACGTTTGGCACCCCCGAGATCAACGTCGGAATCTGGCCGATGATGATCCAGGCCATCCTGTCACGCAGCATCCCGCGCAAGGTCCTCTTCGAGATGGAGATGCTCGGCGACCGCTGGACCGCGACGCAGCTGCAATCGCTCGGCGTGATCAATCGCGTGGTCGCGCATGAGCACCTGGACTCGACCGTCAACGAGATCGTGGAGGCGCTGGCCAAGAAATCGCCCGTGGCCATGCGACTGGGCCGCGATTCCCTGTACCGGCAGCAAGACATGGACTTCCGTTCCGCGCTTCATTACCTGCACGGCCAGTTCCTGCTCGTGTCGCAGACCGACGATTCGCGCGAGGGCATCAAGGCCTTCTTCGAGAAACGCGACCCGGACTTCAAAGGGAAGTGATGTGACCGACAGATCTCGAGACCTGCGCGAAAACGCGCTGAAGGGCGGGACGCGCTACCTGCCGAAGCTGCACGAGCAACACAAGCTGACGGCACGCGAGCGGTTGGACCTCCTGCTCGACGAGGGTTCGTTCGTCGAGGATGGGCTGTTCGCGAACGTGACCGCCGAGGAGCTGCCGGCGGACGGCGTGGTGACCGGCCTCGGCACGGTCGAGGGCCGCCAGGTCGCCGTGATGGCCAACGACCCGACCGTGAAGGCAGGCAGCTGGGGCGCGCGAACAGTCGAGAAGATCATCCGCATCCAGGAGACCGCGACCAGGCTTCGCGTACCGCTTTTCTACCTGGTCGACTCGGCTGGCGCTCGCATCACCGACCAGATCGAGATGTTCCCCGGGCGCCGCCACGCCGGCCGTATCTTCTTCAACGAGGTGCAGCTGTCGGGCTTCGTGCCTCAGATCTGCATGCTGTTCGGTCCGTCGGCGGCTGGTGGCGCGTATATCCCCGCCTTCTGCGACGTGGTGATCATGGTCGAAGGTAACGCCTCGATGTACCTCGGCTCGCCGCGCATGGTCGAGGTCGTCGTCGGAGAGAAGGTCAGCCTCGAGGAGTTGGGCGGCGCGCGCATGCACGCCACGGAGAGTGGTCTGGGCGACGCCCTGGTCGGCGACGACAGAGAAGCGATCGAATTCGCCAAGGCCTATTTCCGCTACATGCCACAGCGCGCCGGCGAGAAACCGCGACCCTGCGAAGCAAAAGCCGCGCACGTCCCTGCCAAACCAATCGCGGACCTCATCCCCGAGGAACCGAACCGCGGTTATGACATGCGCAAGCTGATCGACGCGATCATCGACGAAGGAAGCTGGCTCGAGATCAAGAAGCTGTTCGCCAGGGAACTGCTCACGGGTTTCGCGCGCCTCGACGGCCAGCCCGTCGGCATCCTCGCCAACCAGCCCATGCAGAAAGGCGGGGTTCTGTTCAACGACTCGGCGGACAAAGCCGCGCGCTTCATCTGGCTGTGCGACGCGTTCGAGATCCCTCTTCTCTTTCTCGCCGACGTACCGGGATTCATGATCGGCACCGACGTGGAGAGGCGCGGCATCATCCGCCACGGCGCGAAGATGATCAGCGCTGTCTCCGAAGCTACGGTGCCCAAGATCTCGGTGATCGTGCGCAAGGCGTACGGCGCCGGGCTGTACGCGATGGCGGGTCCGGCGTTTGATACGGATGCCGTGATCGCGCTTCCCTCTGCCCAGATCGCGGTCATGGGGCCCGAGCCCGCGGTCAACGCGGTCTTCTACAACAAGCTCGCCGAGCTACCCGAGGACCAGCGCGCCGCGAAACGCAAAGAGCTGGAGGATGAGTACCGCGAGGACGTCGATCTGTACAAGCTGGCGTCGAACCTGATCGTCGATGACGTCGTCGAGCCCGACCAGCTGCGCGAGACCCTGATCGCGCGGTTCCGCGCTTACTCAACCCGCACGTCCCGGCGCGTCGACCGCAAGCACGGGGTGTTTCCGGTCTAGAAGAAATGCGCGGCGGCCAGCCCGACTGCGAGCGCCACGACGCCCCACGCGAAGGCCTTCAACCCCACCTCTAGCGGCCTCAGCAGGGCAGGCTCATCGAGGTTGGTCTCGGATCCATCGATCAGGGTCAGAGTGCCGGTGACCGACTTCGTCTTGCGGCGCAGCAAGCGGGCTGGCGTGCTCAAGGCACGCTGTCCGAATGAAAGAGCGTAGGCGGCGGCGGCGACGGCAACCGCCGCTACGGAAAGCCGGCCGGTCTGCGCGAAGTACGCGGTCAGCACGGGAAACGCGCCCCACGACAGGGCGAACCAGAAGTCGCCGTGGAGACGGCCGCCAAGCAGCTCGAGGTTGTACGCGAACACAAAGAGCACGCCGGCGGCGATCAAGGGCAGCAAGCCGAGACCGACAACGAAGAGTCCCGCCAGACCCAGGCCGACCGCGCCGCACAAACCCAGGATCGCAGCCACCCAGAGGGCGGTGGCCGGCAGCTGGGTTTTCAGTGGCCGCCCGCGCAATTCGTCGAGGGCATGCGCCGAGATGCCGACGGCGAAGAAGAACGCGAGAAGGGTGGCGGCGAGCCGCTTCAGGTCCAGCGTCGGGGCAAGGCTGGCTCCGATCAGAACGTAGGAGAGATGCCACGCCGTGTATGGGGGATGAAGGATCGCCCACACGTCGCGTCGCCAACCTGGGGCCCGCGTGGCGTAGTAAGCGGGCGCCAGGCTCCGCGCCTCCTCAGGCATGTTCCTTCTGACCCCACATGACAAGCCCGCCGCCGAGACTCATCACCTGATCCTCGACGTCGACCATCCCGGCCTCGCGCCAGGCTTCGAAAAGGCGGTCCGGCGGCCAGCGGCGGTAGAACGCCTCGATGTTCGGACCGAGAAAGCGACCGGCCCGCCACCAGGGATTGCCCCCGAGCACGAATCCCGCGCCGGGCATCAGCGCGCGAGTGTAGAGGCGCCAGCTCATCCGCCAGAGCGCGTTCGAGGGCACGTAGAAGTCGAGGCCGGCCATGCCACCGGCCGGGCGGAGCACACGGGCCAGCTCGCGCAGCGTCGCCGCTGGATCGGCCACGTAACGCAGCAGGTAAGTGAACGTGACGGCGTCGAACGACGCTGCCGGAAACGGAAGCTGCTCGGCGCGCGCGCGCTGCAGCCTGATCCGGCGGTCGAGGCCGGCGGCCTCAACGCGTTTCCGGCCTGCCTCGAGCATCGGCTCGCTGATGTCGACACCAACGACCTCGGCGCCAGTCGCCCGGGCGAGCGCGATCGCCACACCGGCCGTGCCGGTGGCCGCATCGAGAATGCGGCGCGGCTTCATGCGGGTGATGTGCCGGACCAGCTCGCGACGCCACCGGGCGTTCTGGCCCAGGGAAAGGACCTCGGTCAGGCGGTCGTACCTCGCGGGCAGGTCTTCGAAGAGATGCGCCGCGAAGGCGTTCTCGGCGCTCACGGCCGGCGGGCCGGAATCTGCCATCGGCTCCTCCAGCGTAGTTTCTCTTCGGAATGTCGTCTTGGGCCGAGTTCGCGGCCGCCCAACCCGAGTTCGCGTCGCGGGTGCGCAAGCTGATGCGATCGCGTAAGCACCTGACCATGGCGACGCTACGACGCGATGGTTCGCCGAGGATCAGCGGGACCGAGATTCAATTCGCCGGCGACCAGCTGCAGGTCGGGTCGATGCCGCACGCCAGGAAGGCGATGGACTTGCTGCGCGATGCGCGCGTCGCCATTCACGGACCGACGCATGACCCTGCAAAAAACGGCACGTGGCGAGGCGAAGCAAAGATCAGCGGGCGCGCGGTCGAGATCCCGGCGGGGGGCGACTCGCATGCGTTTCGGATCGACATCGACGAGGTGGTCATCACGCAGCTCAACGACGCGCGCGACCGCCTCATCATCGAATCGTGGAACCCCCGCCGAGGGTACCGGAAAACCGAACGCGCCTAGACGAACAGCGGCTCGGAGTGGGAGCGCTCGATGAGCGTTTCCATAGCCTGGTCTTCGGGCTGCTTGTGGAAGCGGCTCGCCGCGTCGAGAACGAGGGGAAGCAGGTCGACGTCGCCGACGCTGTTCAAGAAAACTCCGGGCCTGGCCAGCACCCACGACACGGCGAGGTCGATGTCGTCCGGCAGCTCCAGCGGCTGGTACCACGTGGTTCGCGTGTGCTCTCGCTGCATCCACGGACGCAGCGCAATCGACTTGATGGTCTGAACGGCGACGCGTCGCTCCTCGCAGGTTGCCACCAACGCGTCGAAGTTCTCGCGGTAGTAGGCATTTTGCATCGTGATGAAGTTGCACGGCAGCAGGACCGTGTCGAAATCGAATCGCGCGAGGCTTCGTCGGTGCGTGGCTGCGATCTGCGTGCCGTGGCCCGTGACGCCGATCCACTTGATGAGACCTTCCTCACGCGCCAGCAAGGCTGCGTCCAGCGCGCCACCGTCACTCAGGGCCTGGTCCCACTCGATCGGATCGGCCAGCGAGTGAAGCTGCCACAGGTCAACGTGATCGACGCCGAGGCGGTCGAGCGATCGGTCGAGCTGTTCGCGCGCTCCCTTTTCGTCTCGCTGATCGACCTTGGTCGCGAGAAAGAACCTCCCGGGCTCGCGCTTCAACCAGGGTGCGATGCGCAGCTCGGAGTCTCCGTAGCTCGCCGCGGTGTCGATGTGGTTCACGCCGTGGCGGAGCAACACCTCGAGCGTCTCATCGGCGACCTTTTGCGACACATTGCCCAGCGACGCGGCGCCGAAAATGACCCTGGTGCTCTTATGGCCGGTGCGGCCGAAGTCGGCCTTCGGGATCACCATCTCAACTTACACCCACTGCGGCGACGCCCCGCGAGTGTGTATCGTGGGTCGGCGTTCGATCAATTCACCAGGAGGCTGCCGTGGAGTTTTTCAACCTCAAGACCAAGCAGAAAGTCGAAATTCCAGACAACGAGCTTAAGAAGCGGCGCAGCGTGCGGACCACCAGCGGCGGCAAGCGACAGGAGCGCTACGCCGTGATCGCGGTGGTGCACGAAGGGGGCAAACCGCTGCAGCTCTTCAAGTTCGTCAACAAGGAGACCTTCGACTCACTCGACGTACCCGAGTCCAACTAGCCGCCTGATGCGGTAGCCGCCAGCGGCTCGAGGCTCAAGAGCGTGCCCGAATAGGCGGCGAAATAGACGCGGACGTTGTGGGAGCCGCGCACAAGGTGGTCGGCGAGCGTGGGGTCGATGTCGAACTCCTGGTCGCCGACCTGCACCTTGTACCGGAACTGGCCGGGGTATTTGTAAGAGCTCGGGAACGGCCGGGCGAGCGCGTTCGTCCTGACTTGCTGCCTGGTGATTCGCGGCTCACCAGTGACTGACTGCACACGGCCGACGACTGCGTCGCCCAGCACCATGACCACGCCGATGCCTCCGAACACGGTCATGACCAGGGCAATGAGGAAGAACAGCGTCACCAGGATGCCGCCGATGATGCCGAGATCCCGAAAGGCGCCGATCAGGTTTGGACCGATGGCGATGGAGATGACGAGGCCGATTCCCGTCAGAAACAGCAGGGATGCGACGCCGCGCAGCAGCTTGAAACGCTGGCCCACTGTGATTCGTCCGGCCCGGTTCGCCTCAACGTCTGACAACGGCCGCCTCGCGGGTCAGTCAAACAGGGAAGCGATGTCAGGCCGGTTGATCGCCAGCGCGAGCCCGCGCCCGTCGCGCTCGGCGTAATCCTTGAGCGAGGCATCGGCGCCGTGCTCGAGGAGCAGACGCACCATTTCAGGACTGCCACCCATCACGGCGCCGTGGATCGGCGCGGCCGCCTGCGCATGGGCGTTGACCTCCGCTCCGGCCTCGAGCAGTCGCTCGGCGACCGCCACGTCGCCGCCGATCGCGGCGAAATAGAGCGCCGGCAGGTCGTGTATGCCGCGCGCTTGCGCGCGCTCGGGATGCTCCTTCAGCGCGCGATCCACGTCATCGAACCGGCCAAGCACAAGAATCGTGAAAAAGTCGATGTGCGCGCCATGGTTCAGCAGGAATTCGATGATGGGGCGATTGCCCATCTGTGTCGCCGCCTCGAGCGGGGTCTCGTTCCACGACGCCCTGGCGTTCATCAGGTCTGGCTTGTTCACGACGATCTCCTTCACCCGCTCGAGATTGCCGTGCGCGTTCCCGACCAGCTCGTCGATGACGACCTGCGTGGCCTGGTCTGTGCCCATTACGCGCCGTCGAGGAACGGGATGACCGCCACCGAGAGCGCCGGTGCGACGTTGATGTCGTAGTGGGTCAGGCCCGGCAGGATGGCCAACCGGTGGTGTGTCATGCCCGAGCGGTCCCAGTTCGCGTCGCGCAGGCCTCCGCCGAGCAGGCGGAAGAACTCGACCGCGTGCGACGGCGGGATTCCGTCGGCATCGCCGATCACGAGCATCACCGGCATTTTCAGGCCCGGAATGTCCACTGACCAGTCGTAGTCGACCTTCAATGCATCGCTGAGCTGCTTGACGAGAACCGGCCAGTCTTCGACCTTCGGTGCGAGTTGCTTGTAGGCCTCGTACATGGGGCTCTGCTTGAGGAACTCGGCGGTCTCCGGCCCCATCGCCGCCATGCCGGCGGTCATCTCGGGGTACCAGCCCTGCCTCTTGAAGACGGTCGACACGAGAACGAGGCGCTCGACGAGCTCGGGATGCTGGATCGCAGTCCGCAGCGCGACCGCGCCACCAAGCGAGAAGCCCATGAGTGCCGTCCGCTGCAGGCCGAGGCTCTTGATCAGCGCAGCGATGTCGTCGCCCATGGCCTCGAATTTCATCGGCCGGTCCGCGGCCGGAGAGCGGCCGTGGGACTGCAGGTCGACGCCGATCACGCGGTGGACGGCGGCCAGGAGCTGGACGTTTGGCCCGAACATCTCCAACGAGCCGAATCCCCCGTGGAGGAGGACGAGCGGCTTACCGCTGCCGAATTCCTGGTAGCCGAGCTCGATCCCGTTCACCCGTGCCAGATTGGTTTTGGTCTGCATAGTCACTAATCCCCGCTTTGATTGGTCTTTGTGAGGCGAAAAACGCAGCTTGTCGAGCCGAATTCGGTCGTGGCTGAGCCGGCGAATCGCCGGTTCTGACCTTACCGCGTCTTTCGGGTCTAGCAGCCCTGGGAGGGCAGGGGCTGAGCCCCGAGAGGCCGACCGTCCTTCTGTTCGCGGTGAGGCGGCGAGTCTTCGGTACAACCGGGACAACGGCCGAAGATCCTGCCGAACGAGTCAGCGAGCCAGCCGGTCGACGCGTGGCCACGGCCACAGATGACGCAGGCAGGCGGCTCGAAGAGCACGTCTGTGAGTCGGCGCAGAGCTCCTGCTACCCCGGACCGCTTGGGGACGGGTTGGCCAGACATTTCAGGCGCAACCAGTATGGGCTGGTCGAGAATCGTTGGCTAGTGGACGTTACCCTTGCCGATCCACGGACCAGGGGGTCCTGGGCCGCGGTAGACGCTCGCCGTCAATTTCAAGATCGACGCGCTCGTTATAGAAAGCAATGAGATTCTCGATCTTTGGGCACTCGGGAATCGGCGATGTGTACGACCAGGCGAGATCCTGATGGGTAGTCCCGCCGGCGCTCACCGACCAGTACGAAGCCACTCCTTTGTAAGGGCAGCGAGTGAGGGTATCGGTAGGCTCGAGCAGTTCCATCCTGACGTCAAGCCTTGGGATGTAATAGCGAACCGGAAGGCTCGTCTCGAACAGCAGCCGTGGCCTGCGCGTCTCCGCCACGAGTTCGCCATTGACCATCACCTTCACATGCCGCGAGGAGTTGAGAACGTCGACTCGATGGCCTGGATCACGCGGATGGACGAACACCTCATCGTCTTCTTCGTACCAGGCGTCCATCAGGTTCCAGCGGAACATCACGAGCCCGGCCAGTGCATCCAGACCGGCTGGGGGCTGCGGCACGGTCCAGGCGGCATTCTCGGCAGTTTTGCTGCCGGCCTCAACCGACCAGAGCTTGACCAGGCCCAGGCCTGAGACAGAGTCGGTCGCGGTGGATTCTCGGATCAAATCCCAACGTACGTCCTCCCTGGGAAAGGCGTAGGCATTGTGTGGCGGCGGGAGGTACAGGAGTTGACCTCGCCCACTGTCGGCGACCGTGGTCCCGCCGAGCAGGACCCGGATGCGCCGATCGGTGGGCTCCAGATGAACGCGTCCCCCACGCTCGGTCCACATTCGGTAGAGCGCCTCGCGCCTCGCGTCCTGCCGGGTGTCCTGCACCGGCTCAGCCTACGCCAAGCTGCGGCCACTACTGGCCACCTGGCAACAGACACGCCATGCAGAGGGCCTGCGGGGGTTCAGTACGGGGGACGAAAGTGCGCCCGGGCTTGTGGAATAAGAACCTTTCGACAATTGTCAAGCCGATGAGGATCCGGCTCGCGTCGCGGCACGCGAAGGTCCGACGGCAGGGTTATCCTGTCGAGCGGCCCTCGATGTTTACGTGATTCCGAGGTCTGAGATCGAACGTCTGCTAGGCGCGGTAGGTGAGGCCCTGGTGCGTTTTGAGTACGTGACAATCCATGTCGGTTTTAGTTACCGGGTCGGACAGTCGGGGCCGCGATCGCCGGCATAAGGTCTGGGTGGGGGCGTCCGACCCAAACAGGGCCCCACAACAAGCATCCCCGGAGTGGCTATAAATTCTCGCCTGGCGACAATTCCCACGTTGACTCTCACTGGCTGGATGCGACTATTTTCCTGGCCCCGGTGAATTCAGAAGGCGCAAGCCGGACGGGTTCGCTGGGGTCACTGGTTTGAGCAGTACGACGGCTCGATCATTAGAGAGTGATGGAAGACAATCCCAACCTCGGAGAAGAGCCGGAAGTAAGGCCCCGCCCAAGGGAGGGAAATCCGCGCACACAGGGTGACGCGCGCGCGCCGATTACGCGGGACAGGATCGCTGAACGGGCATACCTGATCTCGCAATCGGAGCAAGCGGGCAGCGACGACGATGAGAACTGGCTTCGGGCCGAGCGGGAGTTGATGGAGGAACAAGAACCGGAAGAGGCTTGACGTACTCGCATTAGTCCTTTGGTTGCGTGCACGACTGGCGCTGGCCTAGCCTGCCGACAGAGCGGTCGCTGATGGCAGGTGGCGTGAGTCCCGCTTTACGGCTATACGGGGGGACGGAAGGTGCGCCTGGCAGGAATCGAACCTGCTGCCTTTCGGTCCGGAGCCGAACGCTCTGTCCGGTGAGCTACAGGCGCGATAGGTCTTACCCAGTCTAAACTCCGGGCCCCGTGACCCGGATCGCGACCTCGATCGCCCTCTTGCTACTTGTGAGCTCGTGCCAGAACGAGACGCACGCGGTCTTCAGCCCTGTGCCGAGCCCGTCACCGCATGCAGCTCCGACCGCCGCGATCTTGCAGTCCGCGGACGTTCCGGCGACCGTGAATCCGTGCATCGGATCGGGCCCCCTCGACGTCTACCTCTCGGTGCGGGCCAACTCGGATCCCCCGCTGGCATCCCAACTCAGCGGCGCCTGGGACGACCTGCTGCCACGGCGCGCGAGCGGGCGCGATCGCCGTTTACGCGGGCGACCCTTCCGCCTGCAACGCGGAGCTGGGTGCGACGACGACCGTGAAGTCGGTCGCGAGCGTGGTGATCCAGTTCGATGACGAGGGCCAGGCCGACCGAGCGTGGGAGGCGGGTGTGTTCGGCTTTGTGCCCCCCGCGCCAGGTCAGCTGCTGCCGGGGCTGACCCGCGGCGCGGATACCGGGCTTGGGCTGAGCTCGTTTACCTACGATCGGCCGTCGGTACGATTAGCCTGCTGGCGGCACTCCGTTTACGTCGCATTGGTCGTGGTCAGCAACTTCGATCTGAGTACGTTCAAGGCTGCGACGGCGGTAATCGACCCCCGCCTAAACTAGTTCTCCTTTCTGCGCCTGTAGCTCACCGGATAGAGCGCTTGCCTGCGGAGCAAGAGGCAGCAAGTTCGATTCTTGCCAGGCGCACCATCACGGTGGGTCGTCAGTGGGCGGTGAAGTAGCTCTTCAGCCCTGCCGCCAGGCCGACCGCGATCCGTTGCTGACCCGCGGGATCGCTCGCGAACTTGGCCTCGTCCGGATTCGTCAGGAACAACGGCTCGACCAATGCCCCAGGCATCTGGCTCGGGCTATCGACCCAACCCTTGAGCGCCGGTCCAAGCTCGATGAGGTGGCCGTACGCGCTTCCCGACGGCGTGAGCGTCGGCGCGGCGAGCTTGTCATCGGTGAACAAGCCCCGATCCACGCTGCCGATCGAGCTCACCAACGAGCTCTGCAGGGCAGCCGCGAGCTTCTTGCTCTTGGAGGCGAACGGCCGCCCCGCGTCGTAGAAAGTTTCGGTCCCGCCCACCGACGGGTCGTCGAACGCGTCGAAATGCAGCGAGACGAGGACCGAGGCCGTCGCCGCGTTCGCGCATGCGGTTCGCGTAACGAGGTCGCGATGCACCGCCGACGCCGTCATCGCGCCTGCGATCGAATCACTCGCCGAAAGCTTCGCCACCGACGAGTCACCGGTTCGCGACATGACCACGCGGTAGCCGTCCGCTCGCAGGAGTGCCGCCAGCCGATTGGCGACCGCGAGCGTCACGTCCTTCTCCAGGACCTGCCGGACGCCCACGAAAGTGACAACGCCGGGGTCCAGGCCGCCGTGACCCGGATCGAGGAACACGGTCGGCCCCGTTCGCGCGCCGGTTTGCGCGAAGCTCATGCAGGCGCCGGACTCCAGGCCGGCCAGGGGCACCTGGATGGGGCCCAGCCCGCCCTTGGCTTCGGTGTCAGGCACCACAGAGCGCGCGGCGAGGACAGCCAGGCTGCCCGTGATCACGAGCGCAAGGGCGAGCGCAGTGCGGAACAGGGACGACGACCCCTGCCGGCGCCGACGGCGGGCTGCGACGTGTGGCGGGTTGGAAATCGGCCGCGTCATATTAGCGGTGGCACTAAGAAACCGCCGGAGCGGGTCGGGCTACTTGATCCGGCTGTTCTCCGCCGTCGAGACCTTCTTGCTCGCCTCTGGGTCGATGTTGAGCACCGCCAGAATCACCATGAACGCCTTGTTCTGCCACTCGGCGATGTAGAACGACTGGCTGGCGATCGACTGGTTCAAGACGATCGAGTTCGCGGTCAGTCCGGTCTTGGAGCCTTCGATCGTCGGCGCGGAGCGCAGCTGGGCCGGGCTGAACCCAAATATGGACTTGTTGGTGTAGGCGTCCGCCGCGGTCTTCTCGTCCTTGAACTGGACGACGAAGTTCACCACGAGCTTGTAGGTGGCTGTTCCGACGTCGGTCGAGGGGTCCTTGATCGCCGCACACCGAGTCTGGCTGTCGCTGTAGATCGCCGTATACGCAGCCTTGGCTCCGCTCGTCTGGGCGTCTTGCCAGTACCCCGCAACCGACTTCGACGTGTTCGGGTCGGGGCTCTGCTCAGCCTTGATGAAATCCTCGATATTGCCGCTCAGGTTGCACCTGACCATCCCGCCTGGCAGGTCAGTAGGCTGGACGGCCACAAAGGAGACGGTCGTGCCCTGGCCGGCGTTCGACGGGCCCGCGCAAGCGACGACGGAGAGCGCGCAGGCCACCACCAGGGGCCATGCCTTGAGCACCGGCGCAGACTACCAGCGCGTCTCGCGAACCGAGCCGCCCTAGAAGAAGATCGTCTGCCGCCGCGGCCGAAGTAGGTTCACGGTCGACTGGATCCACTCCCTGACCTGCTCACTTAGCTCGAGCACGAGCCGCGCATCCCCGGCCGCCTCCGGTCCGTGGTGCGCCACCTCGATCGGCTTGCCGAAGGCGATGAACCACTTGGACGGCAGCGGGATCACGCCGCCGAGGCCCAACCACGGAAAGGTCGGTGTGATCGGCAGGGTAGGCAAGCCGAGAAGCCTCGCGATCGGCTGGAGGTCGGCCACGACCGGATGAACTTCCTCCGAACCGACCACCGCGACCGGGATGATCGGCGCCCCTGTCCGCAGGGCGACCTGCACGAATCCCCCGCGACCCAGGCGGCGGATCCGGTAGCGGTCGCGGTAGGGCTTGGAGGCGCCCTTCACGCCCTCGGGAAAGACGCCGACCAGCTCGTCGCGCTCGAGCAGCGCCGCGGCGTTGTCGGGATGTGCGAGCACGTTGCCGGTCTTGACCAGCAGCATGTTGGTGAAGGGCATGGCGAACGCCCAGTCCACGACCAGCATCCGAGCGTGGCGCGGGTGTGGATGCTCGGCGAGGATCGCGGTCCGGATCATCGCGCCGTCGTAAGGAATGATGCCCGCGTGGTTGGCGACCAGAAGCGCGCGCCCGCGCGCGGGCACGTTCTTCACACCATCGACCTCGACCCGCCAGTAATTGCGATAGAACCAGAGCGCGACGTTCTTCACGCGCTCCGTAAATTCGGGGTCAAAGCCGAAGCCGTCGCTTCGGAGTTCCAGCTGGGCACTGGGACTCACAACACGGAGAGCCCCCA
>WNGJ01009446.1_pt1 | contig 13236 bp, 12 predicted proteins | sample 5400611 | NCBI WGS metagenome assembly WNGJ01 (sample SAMN13153375, study PRJNA577476) | soil metagenome | isolation source: 40 cm soil or saprolite under Garry oak tree replicate 1 | place: USA:California | collected 2016-06-15
ATGTGCGCACCTCGGGGTTCGCGCTTGCCTATAGCACCGCTACGGCCGTCTTTGGTGGATTTACGCCCGCGCTCAGCACGTATCTGATTCACGCCACCGGGAACCGAGCGGTTCCAGGATTGTGGTTGTCCTTTGCGGCCGTGTGCGGACTCCTAGCAACACTGTTGGCCAGATCCCAAATCGCCATGGTTGAGACTTGCCTCCCGGCAACTCTTCAAACGTAATCATCCCGTCCGACTGCCGTCCAAAACGGCCGAAATTTGAATCGAATTCAGGTAACTTAGCGGTGTAAGGTCAACTGAGTCAATCAGTGAGCGGCGATGGGAATCGAACCCACGTCTGAAACTTCGGATGATATTGGGCATCCTGGTTTCCCTTCTCTCCACATAGGCAAAAAAGATGATCGCTCATGCTGCTACATCGAACCGAAAGTCGATGCAGAGGCTGTTAGGTTCAATTCTGGCCCCCGGCACCACCCACGCGTGTAAGAGCCTCTTCCCCGAAGAAGTCTATGTTTCCGTTGGCCTTAAAGCTGACCTTTCCATTTTCCTCGGCGCGCTCAAGTGTGAACTTTCCGACTTGCTCCGCGAGGAGTGCCCTTGCTTCATGAATCGCCGTCGGGTTCGCCAGCAGCTCGCGCAAGCGCGTCAACCGCGAAACAGCAAATCTCCTCAACTCCCCGAGTTTTTCTTGGAGCGACCCAGGACAGGGCTCAATCACCAGATTCATGATTTCCCGAAGCCGAGCCTCGCGCTCAGTGATCGCAGCCATTACGGTGGATGAAGTGTTCCCCACGGCGATCATTTCAACTAAGCGCCTCAGTTCCGTCTCGATCTGCTGCTTCTCATCCCGGAGAGCCTTGAGCCCTGACTCGAATTTTTCATGCCGCTGCCGAATCTCCTCTTCCAGCCCGCAAATCACGTAATCGATGAACTCCTCGCGGAGCACCTTGTCCTGTAATCCCGCCAGAAGACGCTCCTCTATCTGTTGGCGCTGGACCCTGAGATTATTCTTGCAAACGCTATCGCCTCGCTGGGCATGGAGTGAGCAACCGTACTCCGACCTTGAGGTTTTTGCTCTCCCACCCACCAGTGTGATGCTGCCACCGCATTCTCCGCACTGGAGCAATCCAGAGAACAAGTAGACCTGCTTCTGCTGGCCGCGTGCCAAGCCCGAGCTTCCGATGCCCCAAAGTCTCTGTGTGGTCTCGAATCGACGCTCAGCTGCAGCGAACAGTTCTTCTGACACGATCTGCAAATGGGGCGCGGAAGTCACAATCCACTCGGATTCTGGCCGGCGCCGATAGATTCTTCGGCCAGTTCCCGGAACACGCACCTTGCGCTTAGTGTTCCAGATGATCTGCCCTTTGTATCGCCGATTCTTCAAGATATGCCGAACGGAGGAGACGCACCAGGATTGACTCACCCGGCCTTTGTGCGGCTGCGGGGACCTCACGCCTTCCGTGTTCAGGAGGCAGGCAATGCGCTTCAGTGATTGGCCCTTGCTGTGGAGCTCAAACATACGCCGAATCGTCGCCGCCTCGCACTCGACAATTTCGAGCTTAACGCCGTCCACTCCTCCTCAGCGCAAAGTTGCTCGTGGAACTCCGCGAGCACTGGTCGGGGCTGCCTTTCACCGTAAAGAGACGGCGACAAGAAGCGCCAACCAGGTTATGTCGCACCCTGTCGCTTGTGCTTCTTGTTGTGCCGAGTTAGCGTGGCACAGGTCGCTCAGGCTTTCTGGCGGCTGCGGAGGTCCTCATGCTTCAAATTTATCGTTCCAGGCGCTTGTCTTCGGCAATGCTCATGGCCGCCGTTCTAACGGCCGCTGTCCTCAGCGCCTGCAAGGACTTCCACACGAGCTGCTTAAGCAAGATAGGTGTGTACGGTTGTGGTGGGGCATCTCTCGTTTCCATCGAGATAACGCCAGCAAATCCATCTATATCCGCAGGCTCGACGCAACAACTGAAGGCCACCGGGCATTGGCAGGACGGAACCACTTTGGATATCACCAAGTCCGTAAACTGGAGTTCCTCTGGCACCAACGCTGCAACCATTAATTCCTCCGGCCTCGTCACCGCTCATTCCCTGGGCCGGCCCAAGATTGCAGCGGCTAGTCCCGACGGCTCCGTGAACAGTTCGACGCACATCATTATTGTAGGCGGCCCAGCTGCGGCGGCGCCTCGCTTCGCCTACGCCACCAATCTGAATGACAACACCATCTCGATCTACGCGGTAAACGCGACGACCGGCCAGTTGCGTGCCAACGGCTATCTTCACACCAGCAGCGGCCACCCCGATTCCATCTGCCTCGACCCCTCGGGAAAATTCGCCTATGTCACGAATGGTCTCACGAGCGACGTTTCTGCGTTCATGATCAATCCCTCGAATGGTTCTCTCAGTCCCGTGGCCGGCTCGCCCTTCGCCGCCGGTTCGTCGCCCTTCGGCGTAACCGTGGATCCCTCCGCATCGTTCGTCTATGTTTCGAACAACGGGTCGGATAACATCTCCGCTTTTAGCATCGACCGCTCCACAGGAGCACTCACTCCTGTTCCCGGCTCGCCCTTTGCATCCGGCGGAGTCCCTGATTTCATAACCGTGGACCCCGCCGGTAAGTTTGCCTATGTCGCGAACTTTGGTGGGTATACGGTCGCCGCTTTCAGCATCGACGTCACCACCGGTGCACTCGCCCAGATTACGGGCTCGCCTTTCCCGGCTGGAACGCAGCCTGAATCGGTCTCTCTTGATCCTCAGGACCACTTTGCCTACGTCATCAATCAGAATGCCAACACTGTTTCGGTTTTTACCGTCGATCCCACTACCGGCGCGCTGGCGCCAACCCAAGGCTCCCCTTTCTCGACAGGCATGCAGCCTTTTCACTTCACCATGGATCCGGCCGGGAAATTCGCCTTCGTCTCAAACGGTGGTTCCAACGATGTTTCCGCCTACACGATAAATTCCACCACAGGCGCACTCACGCAGGTGCCGGGTTCCCCGTTTCCCACGGGAACGGAACCCGCCTGGCTCGCTGTCGATCCTACCGGCAAATTCCTGTACGTCACGGCAGAACTCTCCAACGACATATCGCTCTATGTCATCAATTCCACTTCCGGCGTGCTCACACCTTCCGGAAGTATGCGAGCGCGCGGCGGGACTCGTGCCATCTCCATCAGCGGTGGCGCCAGCCCAGCCGTCTACACACCCAAGTTTGCTTGGGTCGCGGACAACAACGGTGTCTCCGGTTTCTCGATTGATTCAGCTTCAGGCGCGCTGACGTCTCTCGGTGCCGCCGTTCCAGCAGGCTCGCTCCCGAACTCGATCTCCGCGGACCCAGGGGGCAGCTTTCTTTATGTCGCGAACCATGGCGACAACACGGTTTCAAGTTTGAAGATCGACGGATCCACAGGCGCTCTTACTCCGGTGGGCTCTGTCCCCGCAGGAACAAATACCGTCGCTGTGACTGCGGAGCCTTCTGGCAGGTTCGTCTACGTCGCCAACCCCGGCTCAAATGACATTTCCATCTACTCGCTGAACCCTTCCACCGGAGCCCTGGTGTCGTTCGGCCCCAATGCCCCCGCAGGATCGGCTCCTGTGGCTCTCGCCGCCGACCCTACCGGCCAATTTCTCTACGTTACGAATAGTGTGTCTGGCAGTGTTTCCGCTTACTCCATCGACCCCGCCACGGGATCTCTTACATCCGTGGGAGCGCCCTTCCTGGCCGGAACTTCCCCTGACGCGGTGGTTGCAGATCCCACCGGCCGCTTTCTCTATGTTGCAAATAATTTTTCCAATGACATTTCTGTTTACGCCATCAATGCGCAGAACGGCGCGCTGTCCCTCGTCGGCGTCCCCGTTTTTGCAGGCACCACTCCCCGCGGTCTCGCCGTCGAGCCAAGCGGCCGCTTTCTCTATCTCGCCAGCCCTGCCTCGGATACCACGACGGCCTTTCAAATCGATCCTACGTCTGGTTCACTGACCCTCTTGGCTGGCGTGCTCACAGTCCAGAATCCAACCTCTGTTGCGGTGGATCCTTCTGGCAGGTTCGCCTACGTAACGACTTCCGCCAACGGCCAAGTGGCCGCTCTGATGATCAATCCTGCCACGGGTTTGCTAGGGTCCGTCGCAGGTTCGCCCTATCCGGCCGCACCTGCCGCCATCTCCATCACAACCACTGGTAACATCCGTTAGCCCCACTGAGCCGCCAGAGCCGACATCGTTAGAGATGTCCGGTAAGTGCACTGGGTCCATTTAGCTGGTTCCCACGTCGAGGGAAGCCTGTTGTGTTACCTTCCTGATCTCGATGTGCCGAGGTGAAATATGCCGTTCTGGGAGAATTTCAAGCGAAAAGAAGTTCCACAGGTCAAAGCGTTGGAAACGCATTCCCCAAATTCTCTCACAGATGGAGCGGAGTTTTCTCTGCAGTCGTTTGGGCTGGCGCTGCTGCAACAGGAATCCGCTCTAAATCTCAAACAGAATGTTTTCATCTCCCCTCTGAGCATTTTTCTGGCACTGGCCATGACCGAAAACGGGGCAGCGGGAGAGACCAAAGCGGCAATGCGCAGGGTCCTAGCCTTGCCTGCCGATGCCAGCGAGGAAGCGGTCAACGAGTCCACAGCTGCGCTTATGACGACTCTCCAGTCTCAAGGTAAAGCGGAACTCGCCATTGCAAATGCCCTCTGGGTAGACGTCAGCTCGACGATCGCACCGGATTTTGTGCGTCTGTGCCAGCAAATCTATGCTGCGACAGCGCGGACGCTCGATCTCAACCAGCCTTCCTCCGCCGTGGCTATCAACAAATGGGTATCCGAGAAAACCAGGGGCAAGATTCCGAGTATTGTGACGCCAGCCACCATTGCAGGCGCAATTGCCGTCCTGACCAACGCAGTGTATTTCAAAGGCAAATTTTGCATTCCATTCGAGAAGGAACAAACACAACCCAAACCGTTTTACCTCGCGGATGGGCGTGAAAAAGTGGTGCCGATGATGCGAAATTGTGAATTGCCTGATTCATATCGGAGCGGAAAAAGATTCGAGGCCGCCGTCCTCCCCTACAAAGATTCAACAATTGCACTTTCCATGCTTCTCCCCGCCAGAGGCACAAGCCCAGACCAGATCCTGACAGAAGCGTCCGAGCAAGAGATGCTGCTCGCAAAGGAATCGTGTGAACTCGATCTTTCCATGCCTCGTTTCACTATCGATTTTAGCAGCCACCTCAAAAAGTCTCTTACACGGATGGGGATGGGCATTGCGTTCCAATATCCCGGCGCGGACTTCTCGGCACTCGGGTCTCCAGAGTTTTTTCTCGGTGAGGTAATGCACAAGGCACGCCTGGAAGTGGATGAAGAAGGAACTGTCGCAGCAGCAGCGACTACCGTGTACTATACGCTGGACAAGGCATTGCCGCAGAAAACGCTTGTATTTGACCGCCCCTTTGCTGTTCTGTTGAGAGACACAAGAACCGGCGCGATCTTATTTGTCGGCGTAGTCTACGAACCATGAGGTCGCGTAAGACTTGTGCGATCGTCGTTGCCTGAACCTGGCGCCAAATTCCTTCACCAGCCCTGAGAGCCGCGGGCTAAGTCCCGATAAGTCGTGCCCTTTGGCGTGCGGGCGCACAGAGCAGGCCCTCGAACTCGCTCGCAACTTCGGCGCGGAGCCGTCTTATAATTAGAACAATTGTGAAACCTGGGTCCGATTAGGGTCCAATAAGTCGTGGCAAAGAGTCCCTTAGAATACCAATGACGGTCAGTACCGTTAAGTATCACTAAGTTACAGAAAACTGTCACTCTGTCACGGCAGAGGTCGCGAGTTCGAGTCTCGTCGTCCCCGCCATTCTTTTCAAGGACTTACGGGTTTTCTCGGTGAATTTCGTTGCACACCTGTTGCACAACAATCAAAGCTTAATCCCTAGGTTTTGCCCTGGATAAGCCCCGAAAACGCATCGTTGACGGCTTTTCGCACGTCCGGCAGAACGGTCAGGGGCTTGATGTAATGGCGGTCGGCGACGTCTTTGGTGTTGCCCAGGGCCTTCGCGGCTGTCTCGCTGCTCTTTGATTCCATGCGCACCTGAGTACCGTGAAATCGGCGAACCGAATAGAAACCGTGCCATTTCGGAACAGACTCGTCCAGCTTGAAGAGATGGCCCGGTCTGACCAAAACCCTTAAAGTCGTGTTTTTCGTTAGGAGATTGCTTCAGATGAGCGGCGTGGAGTTCTTTCGAGACGCTATCAATTCGGCCTGTAAACGTCGCAGTCACACGGTCGACACTGCAGTCGAGTGGGGTAGGCTTGGTAGGGTCATCGATACAGGGTTTTGCTTCCGCCTTGATTCTCATATAGCGCTCAAATTTCTCGAAAGTTGAATCGCGGACTAATTTGACCGAGTGGGGCGGAATGAGTGTTCCTTTTGAGTTTTTCCCACCGGGTCTTCCGTTGCCATTCGCTGTAATAACGAGCCCCGGAGGGCCAGACCCATCAGCAAGTGAAAACCAGATGCCATCGGTACAACCTTCATCTTCCAGCACGGAGTATTCAAACGTGACCGAAACGTGGCCGCGGACCTTGACGAGCTTGTTATTGAAGATGCTTGGATTCTGCACAATCGCGCAGACAGTAGTCTCAATTGGTTTTGGCTCGACGCCTCTTGAGGCGCTCTGAGCACTGGCCACAGGTGCGGCTAAAATTCTCAATAACAACAAGACAAATGAGCAGGTAGCTTTCATGCGGGCGAGATAATCCCTCATGCCGCTTGGACACCAAGAACTTAGCAATAGTGCCCCTGAGCGCTAGTTTATCGGAAAGAATTTAGGGCTGGGCTGCCCAAGTGGGCGGTAAGTCGCCAAACCGAACAAGTGGTTCTTGGGCGATTTCACTTGTCCGATTCTCGGCTGCGTTAATCGGGACTTGACGAAGAGCATGAACCGCTATACTTCCTCTTCACAGAGGTACACACCGTGTTCATCGTTGCATTGCTGCTTTTCCTTTTGCCAGGTTCACTTCTTTGGGTTGCTTGGACGCGCTCCATTCGCAATGCGGCTGAAACACAGATTCCGAAATGGAGAGATTACTGCGGCAAAGCAGCATTGATTATCGCCATTTGTTCGTCACTATTAGAATTAGTCTTTTTCTTCTCTTGGTTTCACAACGGAGGTAGTCCGCGCGGCATGATGCCAGCGCCGGGAGTTTGGAGGTTCGTTGGTCGTATTTCCTTCTGGGCTCTTGTGGTAAGCGTATTTCTCAGTGCGTTTGGTAAGGGCAGATGGAGATTGTTTGTCCCGGCTTGGGCAGCGTCCTACCTGCTTGTAGCGTACGTTGTGTTTATGCTGGAGAGGGATTAGTTGCCGTCAACTCTGATTTGTCGCCAAATCGGTAAAGTTCCCCGCGCCAAAATCAACTTCGGCGGTTTCCGCGTCTCGGCTGGACGATTCTTGTACTATCAGCACTCATTTTCCGGTCAGCGCATTCCCTCATGCTTCGAATTTCTGCGGTTAAGTTTTGTGCGAGGTGTCTGCGTGCAAAACTTCACATACACAGGCTGCCCACCACTTTACAGGTGAAGAATTACAGGTGAAGTTTTCGAGGACTCTTTGCTAAGTGATTGAAAACGATGGTAGGCCCGTGGGGACTCGAACCCCAGACTGATTGTGTCCTTTCGGCAAGCCTGTGTGGGGTGAGCCTGGTGCGTCGGTACTTGCGGCCAGAAGTCACAACTCCGACGCGTTTTTTATCCTGAAGATCGAGCCGCCCTGTTGAAAAAGCCCTGAAACAGGTTTCCCCAGGCCCATCATCCGCTTGCAGGTTCCGGCGGTCCGGTCACCATGACGACGACCTTGAGGCGGTCTGTTTTTTTTGGACCGGGCGCGACCGGAACCCAAATTGTCCCGCGGCGTCAAAGTGTTTCTGCGGTCCTGCTAATAGGATTGGATGATGTCCGATCAAGGGTGTTAGGTCTCTTGCATCCTGAACCGGCTAGGAAATTGAGCATAGAGCGCTTCCGCGACGTTCCGTTCCTTCGCTTGGCAGAGTGGCCGATCGTCGCCGGTGCCATCCGAACCGAGTGGGTGATTTCGTCTCCTGAATCGAAACTCTTCCCTCACGCGCCAATCAGGGTGTAGCTCCCTACCGCTTACGGTGGCGACAAAGGAAACCGCCTGACGGCGAACAACTACACGGAGAAGGCGCGGCTGAGCGAGTGATGGTGAATCGAACCAACCATCCCAAAACGCGCATCCTTCAAGCCGCCAAGGGTCGAACTATGGCCACTCTGAACGGAATTGAAGGAATTTGTTTTGAGTACGTCGCAGGCCCCCGCAACCAATCGATGAGTTTTGCGAGATTGCCAGAAAAGCGTGCTACACACCGTGGTACACAATAACGATGTCTAAGACTGTCTTGCAATGACTTAGGATGCCGTCCGTGCTCTTGTAAGTCGTTGCAAGTACTTATGAATCGCTCACTGTCACTGAAGTGGCCTCGATTTGAGATTTTCCCAGAACCGGACTCACCGCATCTTACGGTCTCCTCTTGCAGCCGGAACTTTCAACAATATCTTGAAATAACTGGTATAAAGATATTTATCGGTAGGGTACGCAACCGGATTGAATCGCAATCTCGTTCTGCTATCACCCGCCGATAACTGGTTCGATTCCAGACTGTGAAAAGGTCACCGCATAAACTGCTAGGTGGGACCGGCCTTCGGGCAAATCGGGTTTTCTATTGGTAGCGGTCAAGGTTGTCCCCATTAAACAAGTGATTGTCTATGAGTATCAAAAAGGCTTGAAGTATACCAAGGGTCGTTACGCTGCAACGTTGAACGCGGGGCAATATTGGATTCTCTCAACTTTTTCCTCAATAGTCCCCGTCGATATTCGTCCGCAGTTTGTAACTATTCAGGGACAGGATGTACTCAGCGCTGACGGCGTAACCTTGAAAGTTAGTCTTGCAGCCGAATTCCAGGTTGCTGATCCAAATGTTGCCGTCAACAAGAACTCCAGATGGCCGTCAGGGAGATCGTGGGCAAAGAGAAGATTGACACTCTTATTGAGAATCGCGCCGGATTTAGTTCCAAACTGACGGAACTGACATCAGGCAAGGCAACAGAATTTAGGTTAAAACTCATTTCGGCGGACATCAAGGACATCATGTTTCCGGGTGAGATGAAGAAGGCCTTCGCGCAAGTTGTGAAAGCTCAAAAAGACGGACAAGCAGCTCTCGAAAAGGCCCGCGGTGAGACGGCGGCGCTTCGCAGTTTGGCTAATGCTGCCAGAATGATGGATGACAATCCCAACCTGCTCCAGCTTCGGGCGTTGCAAGCTTTCGCGGATTCCGGCGGGAACACCCTCGTTCTGGGTTTGCCGAACGGTTCTATTCCGTTGGTTAAGCGAGGTGACAAGACCTCCGTTCCTCCACGCAAGGAACCTAAAGAAGATGACTAGAGTTTCCGGTTTTCTTGCCCTCCAATTTCAACATGCTAGGACTGCATCCAACGCCTTACCGGTAACTTGGGTACCGGGACCAACTTCTCCGGTAACCGCGGGACTTACGGCCCGATTCCATCCGCTCGATGCCATGGCCTGCCTTCAGCGGCGCGCCAGAACGAAAATGCATTCCGCGATGAGGCCAAAGCAAAATGCGAATGAGCTGAAAAAGAGCAATCTCCGTTCACTCGCCTCAGAACCTCTCCTCAGGGACCGGACGAGGAAATAGAGTTGCGCCAGCAGAGACACGGGGAGAGCAACAACTGCGACGAGCCCCCAGGTGTAAATGAATACAAAAGGGAATCCTTCCGCAATCCGCGTCTCCCGAATGAGTTTTGTGAAATAGAGAGGCAAGCCAAAGAAAATCGTGAGACCGGCGAACCATTTGGCCAGAGACGGTGTAGCCATATCACTAAGTACTCTACACAAAATACCGAGGCCTTGACGATTTGGGCGGTCAAGTCCCGGTTAGTGAAACCGGACAAGTCAAGTTCCAGGACTTCAAATGGACGATTAGCGTTTACCAGCATTCATTGCTTAAGCGGCAGAAATCGAAGATCCCCGATAGACTACGCGGCTGGTGTGGCTGCCTTCGCGGCACGCCGACGCTCCCGGAACCGGCGAACGGCTTTGATCAAGAACCATAACCCGGGAATGATCACGATCAACCAGGGAATGATGGCCGCGACGGCGGTAATCAGAGCGGCGAGGCTGTCGCCAAGGACGGAGCCGAAATCCCGCAGCGCTTCGCCGACGGACGCGAAGGAGCTGCGGCTAATCGTCCGCTGTTCGGCGTGAAAGGCGATTTCGACATACACCTTTTCGGTTTCGTTGGCGAGGACCTTGCGCTGCGTGGCTTCGCTGTCGAGCTCCGCCTGAGCTTCCGCGAGTTTCTCCTGGATTTGCAGCGCGAGCGGCGATGTTCCCTGAGGGAGACAATACGGCCGTTTCATTGGTGACGCTCGAAGAGAGCACCTCGCACTGAATGGTTCCGCAAAGTGCGACCACGGCCTCGATCGATTTTGCCAGCCCAGCGCCTGGCCCCACGATTTCCAGCTTGTGCCGCACGGCGACAAAACGCGATGCCGCAAAGACTGTGCTTGGGCCTCCAGATCCGCTGCTTCGTAGGAGCGCACCTTCTCGAAGGGTATAATAGCCAAAGGAAGCCCGCCCACTTTCGCCTTCTGACAAGCCACTCGCCTTCTGGTAAGTCGCAGCTTTGTGAGCGCAGCCCGCACAAAGAACTACGGCGACCCAGAAAAAGCGGAAGGATTTGTGTAACACGGCGTCCTCCAGTGCGAGCTATTCTCGCACAGCAGGTATTAGAACGCTTGAAGTCCTACACCTTGCAAGCTTAGACACCGGGGGATTCCTGTGAGTTGCTGTCCCTTGCCCAAGAACAGCTCCTCGGCGGCGTCAACGGTTCTCGTCGTGTAGGCTTCGTTTTGGGCAAGGGAAGAGGCCAACTCCCGATTTGTCGCCTAATCGTACATGTGGTTTTTGCTCGATTTCCACTTCTCCGGTTTGCGCGTTATCAGGACTTCAAACGTCGACTTCTCTACATCCGCGAAATCTCGTCCACAATCGTAGCAATGGCTTTACGCACACCCTCGGCGGAGTGCACCTTGAAGACCCGTGGCTTCAAATCCTTGAGCTCCTCGCCGATCCCATCGACCGTCTGCTCCAACCTCTCCAACTGGGGCTGCCCCTGTACTTGCGGAAAAGGCACGATAGTCCGCTGTGAACTAGGTGTCGGCAGAGATTCATATCGCAGGTAGTACACAACAAAATTGCCCCCGAGAGGCGGCGCGATGGAAATCCGTTTTCCGAAACCGAACTGCATCATACCGCTGATAATGATGAGCACGGGCAGAGCATGATCCCCTTCCAGCCTTGACTCCTTTTCTTCCGCAAGTCTGCGCGCCATTTCCTGTCGAAAGAACACACGGTACTGCTCCGATTCTTGAATGTCGTGCACGTCGATCACTTTCGTGGTGCTAGCCGCCAGAGCGTCTCTCAAACCCGCCAAATCAACGTGACCCTCTTTGACGCCCTCCTGCACAAACGTCTCGCGGTTCCGCGTGAAGTCCAGCGTGGTGAGATCTAGCGAGCCATTCTTCACCTCCATTTGTCCAAAGGTTTTTAGGATGGGCAGGAAGACTCCAAGTCGATCCTTGTACTGCGTGGGATGGCGTTGCTCAGCTCGGTATGGGGTCAAGTTCTCCAGTATCTCAACACGAATCGGGCGCCGCGTCATGACAGATAATTGCAGTCTGCCTGTAACACCCGGAAGCAAGTACTCGTCGATTCCTTCTGGCTGCGGGTCGCAGAATTCTAGGCTGGGCAAACCACGCCAAGACTCGGGGAGAGGATCGTTTTTCAGTGAGCCGACATGCAATCTCTCGACGGCAAGGCTGTGTCCCTCCCTTCCGCTGTAGTAGAGAGCCAGCGCCACCTGATAGTCGCCTGGCAGCACAAACACGGTCCAGGAGAGAGTAACCGTATATTGGCTCAGGCCAGGCTTGACTTCCTTTAAATCCTGCGCTGCGTAATTCCGGTATGTGCGACCCTGCTGGTCAGTGATTTCCACCAGCGCCACAGATCGTCCATTACAGCACCTCTTCAACAACTCGTTTCCATCCACCTCGATCTGAATGCGAACCCAAATTCGCTGGTGTTGTGACAGTTCCGGTGCGAAAATGCGCGCCCGCCATAGAAGTTGTGCCTTCGGCCCTTCTGAAAGCCATTCTCGGAACGGAACCGCCTGAAAGGCCAAATCGGTCTCACGGCTTTGTGCTTGGGCCGGAGACGCCCACACAAAGCCGCACCCAACTAGTATTACGATTCCCCATTTCATCACCGAATCGACCCCATCCCGCTACGCTCGCTGTGTAGTGCGCCCGTCTTGTCCCAAAGTTCAGAGAGAGGCAGTTTCGTGACTATGCGCTGGTCAGGTCTCATTCGAAGCCCGAATTTATCACGATTTGGCTCAAGTGCCTGGATGACGCCCCGACCAACGCTCCACATTTTGGCTGTGGAGAAGCGCCCCTCGGTAGCGAGTTCCTTCCCAATTTGCTTAATGTGGTTGATCTCGGTGACGGGAAAACAGGAATTATTGTCAACATCACGGGCGAGGATAGCGCAGAGATTGACTTGATGGAGTATCGCGACGGCGTCGACACAAAGCGTATGCGTGTACTGCAATCCATCGCCTCGGGCGAGTGACGCGGCGCGTTGCCCCCGCCGCAGTCAAATCCAGTGTGCCCCAATAGAAATCCTCCTGCGACGGAACTTTAACTCCCGGTAAGTCGCCTTACCGGAGATGTGCCAAGGCCAGCAATTTCACTTATACGGTTTGCAAGTTAATCAGATGTGAATGCGGCCACGCTGGCGCGGTTGATTTATACTTCGAGACTATGGCGTTCTGGATTGTTCTAGCTGACCACAAGGCGGGACATAGATTAGCCAACGGCAAGCGCCACAAGCTCCTGGATTTCGTGGAAGTTGAACTGCGCGGCAAGGAGCTAACGCATGAAAAATCTCTTTGAAGCGGCGACGGTGGAAGAGGTGAAGGAGCGGATGGCGCTACTGAGGCCGGATAGCGAGCGGCAGTGGGGCAAAAAGAATCCAGCGCAGACGCTGGCGCATTGCTCCGCGGCAATGGAGATGGCGGTGGGGGAGAGAACTCCGCCACGGATATTGATTGGGCGGCTGCTGGGGCGGTTCGCGAAGAAGTCTATGATCGTGAATGAGAAACCGATG
>WNGJ01024008.1_pt1 | contig 13236 bp, 8 predicted proteins | sample 5400611 | NCBI WGS metagenome assembly WNGJ01 (sample SAMN13153375, study PRJNA577476) | soil metagenome | isolation source: 40 cm soil or saprolite under Garry oak tree replicate 1 | place: USA:California | collected 2016-06-15
ATGCGGCCTTTTCCGCTTCCCCAGACTACTACCATGTCTCCGTCCTTGGTGTTCATGATCGACTTGAGCTGCCATTCGTTGGTCCCGTCGGTCTTCTGGTTGACAGTGACCGTGTCGATGTGGTTGCCGTGGAGTTTGCCGCTGAACTCTCCCCGGTCGTTCATCTCTAGCAGAATCCCGTTGGGGCCGATGTCTTTGATGGTAGTGCTTACGTTCTTGGCGTGTAGCTCGTAGAGTAACTCGCCCTTCTGCATCGAGGCTTGAGCTTGCATGTTTCTCGATCGTTCGACCCTGATAGTATCTATATCAACGTTCTCGCAGGTGTGAAAAATGAAACTATCGTGTCGCGACGCGTGAGGGTCGTAGTTTTTTCGCTCATGTTTCATGAAGACTTGGATGAGACTACAGTATACGGGGACGCTCTGTCTTCCCAAGAAGCACTTTTGTGTCGCGAGGAGTAACGCTTTTGAGATTTTCTGGAGGGGGTCCCGCCAGTTGAAACCAGTTTGGGCGAGTTGACTAGATCAGGGTGCAGAGTCGGCCGGTCAAGCGTTTTCGAAGGTGCGAGTTGTCAGCTTGAATCAGCGTGGAAAAGTGTTGATTTCAGATCGGACGCCCAGATTTGCATTCAGGGGTTATTATGGGCGAGTCTTCTTCCATTGGGAAGATTTCAGAAGTGTCGGAAGGAGCGTTCGCCGGTGAGTACCATGCTGATTCCGTGCTGATCGCAGGCTTTGACGAGTTCTGGGTCTTCTACTGAGCCGCCTGGCTGGATTATGCCTGAGACTCCCTCCTTCGCGACTGCTTCCACATTGTCCATCTTCGGCAGGAATCCATCGGAGGCCATGACGCTCCCGTTGAGCTCGTGTCTATACCTGTGGGCCTTCTCGATGCAAGCCTCGATAGCACCGATACGATCCTGTTGGCCGGTACCTATTGCCAGCGATACTCCATCATTCCAGAACACCACGGCATTCGAGCGCACCTCGCAGGCGGTCCACCAAGAATGTAGCATGGCCGTATACTCGGCCTCTGTTGGCAGGCGTCTCGTTGTGACGGATAGTTGCTTTAGGTCGTTTTCTGACTGGATCTTTGTAGAGTAGGAGTCCTCGAATATCAAGGATCCATCATCCAAGACGACGATGTCGGGATGAGTTTGATCATCGACAAGTGTGCGGACCTTTCCCAATCGAATATCCTTCTTTGCGTTGAGGATGGTGAGAGCTGACGGTTCGAAGTCTGGCGCGTATACCACCTCGACAAACGTCTTAGACAATTCCTCTGCTGTGGACCTGTCCACCGGACGATTGAAAGCGACGACGCTGCCGAACGCTGCTCTCGGATCCGCATCCCTCGCCCGAACATAGACCCCCGACAGAATCTGGCCACTGCGTCCTACGGCGACGCCTGACGGATTGAGGTGTTTCATCACGGCAGCTGCAGGTCCGTCAAAGTATCCGACGATCCGGAGCCCGTGGCTGCCATCCTCGATGTTCGTCGCTGAGGGTCCGTCTTTTCCCCACTTGATCCATTCCACGTTGCCCATGCCATCCCGCGATTCTACCGGCTTGTACAACGCCGCCTTCTGGTGCGGGTTGGTTCCGTAGCGCAGACCTCGATCCTGACCATCAATTGTCCAGCGGACCTTCAAATACTCAATTGTTCTTCCATCCATTACAAGTTTGAGAGATTCTGGAAAATCCTCCTTCCGGGCCGTTCTGTATATTTTCCGAATCTCCTGTTTGCTCATGGTCCTTGGCCGGCCAGATAGTCGCGGATCGCCTGGTCATACTCTGCGGTCAGGGCAAAGGCTTCTCGAGCCAGTTGCTGCCTGAGTTGGTTGCCAACGTATCCCTTCTTCTCCAGCTCTTTTCCCACCGCCTCATACTGCGTAGGGTTTGTGACCGGAACCACTCTCTGATTCAAGAGAGCACCCTTCCCCGCGGCCCTGATCAAGGTCACCCCGCCAATGTCGATATTGTCAACAGCCTTGCGCAGATTGCCAGAGTCCGTCTTGACAACGCTCTGGAACGGGTAGAGATTCACCACGACAAAATCCAGAGGTTCAATCCCGTTAGCCTCCAGATACTCCCGCTGTGCCGGGTCGCGCCAGTCCCCAAGAATTCCTCCATGAATCTTCGGATGCAACGTCTTCACTAGTCCTCCGGGCATTTCTTTTACACCAGTATACTCAGAAACGTCGACCACTGTGAGGCCAAGCTTGCGAACCGCCTCAGCCGTACCGCCTGATCCGAGCATCTTCACCTGCAGCTTAGAGAATACCCAGGCGATCCTGTCGAGACCTGTCTTGTCGTAGACTGACAGGAGCGCGTTACCAGGCAAGCCTCTCATGTTGAGAGTCTATTCCCGGCTATTTTAGCCTCGGCGCAACCACCTACGCGAGTTCCAGCGCACGGGTGATCTCCATCCGGGACGCTCGCAGCGCGGGATACAGACTGCCAGCCAGAACGGCGACAAGCGCGAGGACGAATGCTTGGATGATCGCGTTGTAAGGGACCACGAAGGGAATGAAGAAGCCTGCAAGGGCGGTGCTGTTTGTGGCTCCTTTCAACAACAGTAGTCCCCCAGGAATCGCGAGCAGGAATCCGAAGAGGCCCAGAAGCGCGCCCTCGCCAAGGAACAGTCCCACGATTTGTCTTCTGCTCATACCCTGAGACCGGAGTAGCCCGATCTCCCTTCGCCGATCTGACACGTTCATTATCATCGTGGCGCCTATACCGAGACTCGCGATCAGGAGAGCGAAGTAGAGTATGAGGAGTATCAGGGTGAATATTCTGTTGATCGTGTCGTTGACTAGAGAGAGGAGTTCGCCGAGCGTTAAGGAGTTCTCGCCGAGGTCGTATCGTGGGAACATGGTCGCGATGTCTTGAGCGATACGGGTCGCCTGAGACTTGTATTCTGGTTTGAGGTCGACTAGGAACAAGGGGGATGTGTCGTCTCCTCCAAAATACTCATGTTGCGCGGAGAACGAGACAACGATCGAATCGCTTGCAAAGTGTTCACCGAACTGAATATACTGCAGCACTGGACCCGTAAAGACCCCCGCAACCGTGAAGGACACGAAATTGTTGTTCGCTGTGGAGTTTCTTGTCAGAATCGAGAGCTGGTCTCCGGCACCAACATCAAGCTTGGATGCCAGCGAATCTGGTATCAATAGCGATTGATTGTCGGATGAGAGTTGAGAATAGATTTGGGATACCGGTGGTGAGTTGACAAAAGTATAGGAGATGATTGTTGGAAATACTGACGGGTCTACAGCTACAACTCCGATACTGCTAGATGTGCTCTTTCCAAAGGCCTTGGCAGGGTAGGGGCTTGGGGACAGAGGTGTTGCGCTTGCAACCTGCTGTAGACTTTTGAGGCTGTCTGTGAAGCTGATTGGAACAGACTGGTTTGCGACGAGAATGATGTCTGCTCCCAGTGCTTCTTGAATTCCCTGCTGGAGTGCGCCTTGGACTCCGCTCTGTATTCCACCTATCATTATCGCAAAGCTGAGAGTTATTGTTATCATCCCGAAACAGACACTGCTACGCAGCAGTCTCTTTCTGCCGCTTCTTGATGCAACGTATCGTACAGCGCCGGAAAGCAGAAACATCGGCCACGTCAGAGCTCTCCCGGTTTTTGCGAAGATCGCTGAACCGAGGAGGACGAGACCGATCGGTACAAGGACCACGTCTAGGTAATTGACATGGAACGGGGTAAGTCGGAGGGATTCTCCGACTCCAAGGCTTAGAGTAAGAACGCCTACTAAGCCGATGAGTGGTAGTGGAACTTGTCTGCTCGAGTTCCTAGCGGAGGGTCTGATGGCCTGTATGATGTTGATCCGGCTTGCCGATAGTGCAGGGTAGAGGGAGCCTGCGATTACGGTTACGAAACCGGCTCCAAGACCTGCTAGGGCAATGCTGGGAGTTAGCTGGGCGATGGGAAGGTTGGGAACGTCAAATGTGGTCTCGAACACGTACGTAAAGAGTCGAGCCAGTCCCAGTCCTCCTAGTATCCCCGCCACCGTTCCGAGGATTCCGATGAGAGTTCCTTCGGTGAAAAATATTTTGAATATCTGGGCCCGAGAACTTCCAACGGCCCGTAGTATCCCGATCTCGTAGGTTCTCTCGCTCACTGTCATGAAAAGCGTGTTGAATACTATGAAGGAGCATACGACGAGGGAAACCCCGATCATTACGTTGAGTCCTATCTGAAAGCCCGCCGTCTGCCCTTCGATGCGCTGGACAGCTTCTGCCTTCGGAGCGCTCACATCGTAGGTTGGCAGAAGCTTCTGCAGCTCGTCTTCTGCTTGGATAGCCTTGGTGGAGTCATAGAGGCCGGCAAAGATGTGAGTGATCTCTCCTCCCAGTCCAACCTTGGACTGGAGCTCGGGAAGGAGCAAGTAGATTGTTGAACCGATGTTGCGGAGGGGATAGTTGATTCCCACGATTTCAAGCAGCATCGATTCTGGCAGGAGTTGAGAAGTGAATGTCGTCATGTTGAGAGTGGACCCTACGTTTGCTCCAAGTTTTTCGGCGATTATGTTGTCGACGACTGCTTCGCCGTATGAGAATAGACGTGTCCCTGTTATGTTGAAGGTAGCATAGTCAAAATCATTGGTCGGATTGATTCCTGTCAGGAAGAGAGGAGTGCCAGACGTATTGCTTCCAATCCTTCCTCCCCATTCAAGTCTCTCTGCGGTCTGATGGACCAGGATATTCTCCTGGACTGTATCGAGGGTCTGATTAGAGAATGGCAGTCCGTTGCCGGATGTTACAACAATGTCAGTGGCCCCCCAGAACTTGTTGATGTAGACGTTGAACTCTCCGAGAGCGCTCGCCGTTGCCATGTTGATACCAACTAGGAGAGCGACGCCGAGAAAAACGGCGGTCACAGTGAGCGCTGTCCGAAGCCTTCTCTTCGGAAGGTTTCGCGAGGCAATCTTGGTAGAGAGCAAGCCTGTTTAGAGACTCTAGTTCGGCTGGGACAATGATCGTCCCGGCTCTGGCTGCGCAGATTCCGCAACTCGGATCGCCTGTTTCTGACCAATGACTGGTTCGTGGACGAGTTCGCTGATTCTTCCGTCTCTCATTTCAAGAAGCCGGTCGGCCCTCTGGGCGATTATCGGGTCATGGGTGACCACTACGACTGCTGCGTGTTCCTGTCTGGCAACTTCGTACATTATCCGAACCACCTCTGATCCTGTCTGGGTATCCAGGTCTCCGGTCGGCTCATCGGCAAGAATGATTCGGGGTCGATTGGCGAGAGCTCTCGCTATCGCTACCCGCTGTTGTTCTCCTCCGCTAAGCTCGTCGGGCAGGTGTTGAGCACGTTCTTTGAGGCCCACTCTGACTAGGAGCTCGTTCGCACGATTCTCCGCCTCTTCACGTTTCATTCTAGATGTTAGGAGCGGGAGCTGGACGTTTTCGAAGGCTGTAAGCACCGGGATTAGGTTGTGGAACTGGAAGACGAAACCTATCTTATGTCGTCTCAGTCTTGTCAATTGTCCATCGTTCATAGTCGTAATGTCTTCGCCGTCTATGAGGGCTCGTCCCAACGTGGGTTTGTCTAGGGTGCCAATTATGTTGAGCAGCGTGGTCTTGCCGGAGCCGGAAGGTCCCATGACCACTATGAACTCTCCCGTGTGAACAGTTAGGCTGACGCCTCGGAGAGCGTGGACTGTCGTCTTTCCCAGACGGTAGGTCTTCTCAAGATTCTCCAGCTGCACAACAGGTGGCTTGTCCAAGCTGAGCTCCGGCTACTATTGTCAGATGTCAAGGCTGGGCTATGAAATCTGCGTTGTGAAAGGAAGCGATTTAGCAGGGTGAAGTAGACGCGAGCGGGCCATGCCAAGAATTGTGTTCCTTGACTTGGAGACGTCGTCTCTCGAAGCAGACGGCGGGATAATCGTAGGTGCGGGGGTCATGTCGGAGGCTGGTGAGAGCGAATATTTCGAGGCGAGGAGAACAGGCCAAGAGAAGCCTCTACTCTCGAAGCTTCTCAAGCGGCTGGAATCCTCCGAGGTAATTGTGACCTGGAGCGGTCGAGGCTTCGACATTCCCTTCCTAACAACCCGACTCTTGAAACACTCTATGGATCCTCGTCCCGTGCTTGGTATGATGCACATTGATCTTAACGAGGTTGTGAAGTTTGACGATCTTCGAGTGACCCGTGAGGTCTTCTTGAGACTCAGACCGATGTTAGAGGGGCAGCTCGCCTAGAACACGCCGAAGGGTAGAGGAGACCCGAAGATACTGGCTAAGACGAAGAGGATTATGAGGTAGAGGCCGAAGAGTCCTATAGTTATCAGGAGGTTCTTCTTCCATTTCTGGCTCCAGGCGATGCCAAAGGGGATCCCGACTGTGAATCCGATGACGTGGGCAATGTAGGCGACGCTTGGATCGAAGAGTCCCTGGCCGAGGATGGACGGGTCGGTGACTATTATTGCGTTGAGGGTGAAGTAGATGATCGCCACGAGTCCCTGTGGTGCAAGAAAGAGCCAGCTGAATTTCAACGGTGACATGAGCATGACGCATGCTGCCAGAGTGAAGATTGCCGCGCTCGCGCCCAGCATTCCACTGTCGGGGCTGTAGATACCTACTAGGGGCGGTAGTAGGAAGCTTGTGAACCCGCCTATGAAGAAGACGAGAAGATGATTGTCTCGCCCAATCATCTTCTCAAGGGTGTTACCGAAGACGAATAGGAACGGCATGTTTCCCAGAAGATGAGCTACGCTGGCATGGACGAAGAGTGCAGTAACCAGGGTCCAGAAGCGTCCGGCCAGGAGGTTGTTGAGGCTGAAGACCAGGTTCTGGTCCGCCCAGTTCGGGTCTTGCTGCCACGCGTAGAGGCTTGCAAGCACGCACCCGAGGATGAGGAACCAGTTGACGCGCATAGATCTCGAGCTTGGATAACGAAGAGGAAGTTGCCGGGGGAGTCTCGAACTCCTTTCGATCGGTCCTATTGTTACATCGGCTGATGACTTTGATTGGTTTGAATACACTCATCTGGCGTGCATTTTTTCGCCGATCACAAATCTTGATCAGGATATCTGCGGCAGACAATAGGTCTTGTTGTCTATCTCAGGTTCACCGAGCTTGAGAGTCCTGGTTGAGCCATCCAAAATATTATATGCCGATAGCCGGGTTAGCGGGGAATTGAGCGATGGATAAGTGTGGACCGCTATGCGTTGAGAATGTGGCTAATCGCGATGCTAGTCTACAGCTTGTTCTTCTGACCCTCTTATTGCACCGCTCGGGTGGACGAACTTCGAGGGACGCGCCTAGGCGTTATCCTTCTCACGAAGTCGAGTTTGAGCTTCAACAGATGAGACCGAATGCTACGGGTCTCACCCATCTGTCCGGAGTCTCGTAACTGCTCGACGGAACGTCGAGTTCCGTCGATTCATAGTGTTGGGGATAAGAAGGCCCCCAGGGAAGAAAACCCGAACCAAGAGGAGCTTTGGGCTCTCTTGGGTGGTCATCAGGTTAAGATTCCTGGGGACCCTCTGTACCATTTCATTTCTTATCTATAATAGATTACCCCTCGTATAGATATCGCTGGATTTCGACCGGAAGAGATTTCTTTCCCTTAAAAACGGACGAATTTTTCCGGGTGGGATTCTTCGGACAGTTTCTTGGCTGTTGCTACATGTATGCGCTTGTACCACAAGACAACACAGTTGTCACAAGTCTTATATCTTGTATTCGATGCATAGGACGTTTGGTCATCGGGTTGAGGATGAGTACGAGAGTTGTTTTCGGGTAAGACTCTCCGGATAGCCCTTCACGGTAAGGTTCTGTTCGCCTTCTCCCTGCCGCCGGGAGAAGGTGAGCGCTGAGCAGGCACACATCAAGGAGCCTTAGGGCTCTCCTCCTCTGTACGGCCGTTCTGATGAGTGCCACGCTGGCAATCCAGTTATTGGCATTGCCGGGATCAACAACTGGAAACGGGTCGAGCTTCAACCACAGCGTCCTAGAGTCAAGCACTTCTACTACGGTCGGGTTCAACTGTACGGACTGGAATTGCAACCCTAGTAATGGTCAGTCTTTGACTGTGGCAGGCAACGGGACGATGCAGGTTCGGCAGACGAATACGGCTTGTGGATGGAATGGGACTTACTATGATAGCGCCGTGAGAGGTACACCGCCCCCAGCACAAGGCGGCCCTCAAGGAACGCCTCTTCCACCCGGGCTCTCCACGGTCTCGGTACAAGTAAAGTTCCTGGGGAGTAGATCAAGCAGTTCCAGCTGTGAAGAATATCACCTATTTGTTTCAATGTATTTCCGGTTGTCTCAAAACGTGACACTGTACTGTTCAGAAGGAGGGAGAACAGAGAGCTCAAATTATCTCGATACTCAGGTAAGACTTGACAATGTTAACGGTACTGACCGACCACAGCTTTCCAGCCCTGCCTATTGTGGCTCACGCGTGGGGGCCTGGGGCTGGAGCAACAATGTCCTTTCCCTATCTCCCGGTCAGGATGGTACACTGACAGCAAATGCAACAACACAGTGCCAGCAGGCCGAGGCTGCCTGGGGCATCTCTGGAATCCCATGCACGCTGACTGGAATAGAGATAGGGACAGAAGGCTACGGAATCTCCTCGCTAGATACGAACTGGTACAGTGTGACATATTCCCTACAGAGCTCTGCTGTTCCTTCCGGTAGCAGCTTCGACCACATTGTCATAATCGCTATGGAAAACCAGTACTACTCGACGGTTCTCGGCACTGGGACGGGAGCTTCATGCTGTCCGTTTCTAACAAGCCTCCTTCCATACAGCGCTACTATTCCCAGCTTCCACAACTACGGAGCCAACGATTTCTCCGGGGACACCATCAGCGGCTGTTCGGCCGGCTGCTATACTGCCGAGACATCAGGAGGAACCTACGGTGTATCGGACGGTCTTGCAAGTGGAAGCGTAAGCGCGACCAACATATTCGACCGGCTGACAGGAGCAGGATTGACATGGAAGGGCTTCTGCGAGGACAACTGCCCACGCAACGCTGACCACTTCCCACTCCTACAATATGCTGACACTTACCAGAGCACATGCGCGGCCGCGTCATCGGAGAACTGTTTCCTCTACACGTGCACAAGCTGTACATCGGCGGATGTCTCTGATTCGCAGCTAATCGCGGAGCTCAACTCTCCCAGCCCCGCCAACTACATCTGGTTCACTCCAACAGATGAGCATAACATGCACAATGTCTCACCCTCAACGGGAGACGCTTATCTCCAGCAGATCCTCGTCGGAACAGGCACCGTCTCCAGTCCCTCCCTCGGTAGCATGCTCAGTACGACAGCCTTCACTTCGGGCCGTACCCTCCTCTACATCTGGTTCGATGAGTATGATCCCTCTCCAAACCTTCTCTACGAGCCTGGCATAGTCCATTCAGCTTTCATCTCGACGGCTAACAACTATGACGAATACGCCAGCCTCCACACCATAGAGAACAACTGGAATCTGCTAAGCCTAAACCTTGATACCAACGCTCCTCTCATTTCAGACATTTTCAGCCCAACTACTCCCCTGTCCGCTGCTTTCACCTACACTCCACCGGTGCCTACCGCAGGAGCCGCCGTGACGTTCGTGGCCTCGGCCATTGGAGGAACGCCACTGTACACATATTCGTGGGACTTTGGCGATGGAACAAGCGGAACAGGATCATCGAGCACACACGCCTATTCATCAGCAGGGTCATACAATGTTCTAATGACCGTCAAGGACAACGGTTCACCACAACAGACGGCACCGTCCCAACAGACCGTCACTGTCACGAGCCCACCTCCGCCTCTCAGCGCCAGCTTCACATTTAGTCCCTCATCACCTGCGACGGGACAACAGGTCACATTCACCGCCTCGTCAACTGGTGGAACTGCTCCGTACAGTTACAGCTGGTCTTTCGGCGATGGGTCGATAGGAACAGGCTCTACCTCAACGCACGCTTACTCATCCGCAGGAAGCTTCACTGTGACTCTGACTGTGAAGGATACTGGTTCGCCTCAGCAGACGGTAACGTCTCAGAAAACCGTAACAGTCACAAGTCCGCCTCCCACTCTGACCGCCAGCTTCATCTATAGCCCATCTTCGCCCCAGACGGGTCAGCAGGTAACCTTTACCGCCTCGGCGGGTGGTGGTACAATACCCTATAGCTTCAGCTGGTCGTTTGGAGACGGATTAACCGGAACAGGCGCCTCGGTAACACACGCATACTCGTCGGCAGGGTCCTTCACTGTCACCCTGACTGTCAAAGACAGTGGGTCGCCCCAACAGACAGCCACTTCACAACAAACCGTCTCAATCAGCAACCCTCCTCCGGCTCTGACTGCCAGCTTCAGCTATAGTCCGTCCTCCCCGCAGGCCGGACAGCAAGTCACGTTTACCGCTTCGGCCAGTGGTGGAACCGCGCCCTATTCTTTCACATGGGACTTCGGTGACGGCTCAACCAGATCAGGCTCGTCCGCTACTCACACCTACTCGTCGGCGGGAACCTTTACTGTTGTCCTGACGACCAACGATAGTGGTTCTCCTCAACAGACTGCGAATTCGCAACAGCCCGTGACTGTGACCATCACCACTCTAACTGCCAGCTTCAGCTATGATCCTTCCTCACCCCAAGTTGGACAAGTGGTATCGTTCACAGCCTCTGCCAGCGGCGGGACGTCTCCGTATGCCTTTAGCTGGAATTTTGGCGACGGATCCACGGCTGTCGGCTTATCGGCTACCCAGGCTTATTCCTCTCCAGGCAGCTTTAGTGCTGTTCTAATGGTCAACGATAGCGGTGTTCCAAACCAGACGGCTAGTTCTCGCCAGACCGTCAGCGTCACTCCTCCTCTATTGACAGCCAATTTCACCTACAGTCCATCCTCACCACAGGCCGGACAGCAGATCACATTCACAGCCTCAGCATTGGGAGGGACAGCACCCTACTCCTTCAACTGGACGTTTGGTGACTCATCAAATGCTACAGGGTCAACGGCGGCTTACACATACTCATCGGCAGGAAATTTCAGCGTCACACTGACCATAACGGATAGTGGCTCTCCACAGCAGACGGCCACCTCCTCCACAACAATAGATTTCCTTCCGACGCCTACTTCTACGGCTGTAGCTTGTCCAGGAACGGGCATCGTCGGTGTAAGCCTGATATGCAGTGTCACAGTCGTCGATACCGCGTTCGGGATTATCAGCATGCCAACCGGTTTCGTCTCGGTCAATTCGAGTATCGGTTGCTTCCTCTCTAGCGGCTTATGCACTGTGAACATAACCTCATCGGTCTCAGGCAGCCTCAAAGTATCCGCAAGCTACGGAGGAGATGCCGGACATCTCGCCAGCATCAGTCCTCCCGTGCTAGTAAGGATCAACAGTCGTGAGACTTCAACAGTGGTTACTTGTGCTCCGTCAACTCTGACGCTAGACCAGGACACTACCTGTTCCGCTATTGTGACTGACACGTCGCCTGGTATGACTAATACCCCATCCGGCAACGTGACCTTCACTCCTATCGGCGTCTGTGCACTAACGGGCACTGGAGCTTCGGCCAGCTGCTCAACAAACATGGCTACAACAGCCGTAGGGAAGCTCTCGATCTCCGCCGCCTACCTCGGTGACTCGAATCACAATGCCAGTTCGGGAATCACGACGGTCGATGTGCTCCCGCTTCCGCCACCACCCCTCGTGGCCGATCTTGCCTTCATTCCCAACAGCCCTGTAACGGGTCAAACGGTCAACTTCGCATCGACCGTTACCGGCGGATCGCCCCCCTACACCTACTCTTGGAGCTTCGGCGACGGCACCACGGACTCTGGAAACCTTACCAGCCACACGTATGAAAACGCCAACACCTACTCCGTCGTCCTGATCGTGACGGACGCAAACCGAACAACCTTCTCTGACACTAAATTACTCGCCGTAAAAGTCACACCAAATCCTCCCATTATCCTTACAGTTCCAAGCAACCAGTCGATCGATCACGGTTCAAATCTAACATTCAACGTGACAGCGGTGGAGGACTCGCCACAGCAGATTAGCATATCATGTGTGTCCTGCCCTAGTCTAGGCGCGGATTTCACATCCAACAGCGGCCCCGGTGCCGCATATGGAACGTTCAGCTGGACCCCTTCCGAAGCGCAAGCCCCAGGAGTATACTTTGTAGTCTTGTCCTCAACGGATGGAACACAGATCGTAAACGCGACCGTTACAGTAACCGTCAACGAGCATAACGTACCCCCGGTTTTACATGTCCCTGGCACTCTTACCGTCCGGGACGGAGAGACCCTTCAGTTTACAGTGAACGCAACAGACTCTGATGCTCCATTCGAGCATGTCACTTTGACAGCCATCGGGCTTCCAGATGGCGCGTCATTCGACCCCGAGACAGGGGTCTTCTACTGGCCCATCCAAGGAGTCCAGCCTGGCCCGTACACTCTCACCTTCACGGCCACGGATAATGGCGTTCCGCCTCTCCAAGATTCGCAGACCGTCGTAGTCCATGTGAATAATGGGAACGGCCGATGCTTCATCTGCGAGATGTTTCTTGAATCGCAGCTAGCCGTGAACCCGAGCCCATTAATCCTCATCATGCGGGCGATGGTTGCGTTGATGGGATTTCTCTCGGTAATAACAATGAAACATTTGAAAGATCATGGACGAGAGAGGGTCAAACGCACGATCCAACATTCTGGCGATGTCGAGAACCCATCATAAGGGCGGCCTTTCCCTCCTCTGGAGTGTTCGTGATGCCAGCTATTTCCAGGCCCTAATCAGTCCTATCTCCGGCAGCAAGGAACCAGTCTGTACAATAGTCATACTTCTGAGAATAGTTGCCGCTAAACCCTTTTACCCGCGACCTCCAAACCTCGTCGGTCGCTGAATTGCAGATCCACCGGCCCAGCACTGTCAGTTCGTATTGGGAACTGACGAAGCCGAGAATTGTTCTCCTGCTGGACTTCACTGCTTTGGCTGCGTTTCTCGCCACGCCTTCAAGCATCAACATTCTTCGACTGGTGGCGGTCATTGCGGCGGGCACGCTTGCTTCAGGAGGAGCAGGGGCGCTCAATAGCTACCTCGACGAGGACATCGACAGGTCGATGGGACGAACCAGTCGTCGGCCCATCCCTCAGGGAGATATCTCCCCGTTCAAGGCACTGATCTTTGGCCTCGCGCTGATAGGTGGAGGATTGGTTATATCTGCTCTCTATCTGCCGTTACTTGCAGGACTCTTCATTC